>Ga0187782_10002029_pt1 | contig 14879 bp, 2 predicted proteins | sample 0715_SJ02_MP15_2_FD_132454 | JGI IMG/M metagenome (GOLD analysis project Ga0187782, IMG submission 132454) | Tropical peat soil microbial communities from peatlands in Department of Meta, Colombia - 0715_SJ02_MP15_20_MG | ecosystem: Environmental > Terrestrial > Soil > Wetlands > Peat | place...
AGAACCCGACCAGCGATTGGATGGTAATGGTGGATGCCACCGGAGTTCCAGCCTTGGTGGAAACGGAAGTGGGACTGGCGGTGAGCAGCACGCTCTGAGGTATGACTTGGAAAGCGACAACCGGCGAGGTTATCGCGGAGAAGTTTTGATCGCCGCCATAAACGGCGGTGAGGTTATAGGCGCCGACAGCAAGGCCGCCGGTGGGGAAAGTCCAATTCTGGTTCTGGGTGTAGGTCGCGGTGCCCACAGTCTGAGTTCCATTCATCAAAGTGACGGTTCCGGTGGGGGAGCCGAGCGACGAGGAAACATTGATCGTGACTGTGGATTGCCCCTGGTAGAGCACATAGTACACGCCGTTGGTGGCATTGGGGGTGACGCCCGCAGGCTCGGAAAGAGTGATGGCCGGGACCACAGTGTTCACCGTGAAGGTTGAAATGCCGGTGCTCTTCCCCATCAATTGACTCAAATTGCCGCCGTAAACCGCGGAAACGTTGTAGATGCCGCCCGGGAGATTGGATAACGTAAAGGTTGCCGTTGTACTGCCGCCCGGAGTCGTTCCGGCGGCCTGGGCCGTTTGGACGATCGGGGCCTGAGTGCTGCCCGTAGCCGCGTTGGTTAACGTGAGTGTGACGGTTCCGGTGGGGATATTGTTGGTGTAGTCGATGCCATTAGCCGGCTCGGGAGTCACCGTTACCGTTGCAGTGGAGCTGCCTGGGAAAGTCGAGCTGGATGGGTTAAACGTGACGGCTGTTTGAGTGTTTTCGAGGCCGGCGACTACGGCGCCCTGGAGAGTTGCGGTGATCGAGCCGCCCGCAACATTGCTAGCCGCGGTTTTGACGGTCATCGAGCCGGTATAGGTAGTAGGAGGCGGAGGAGGGGCCCCCGGCGTTATCACCGGAATCGGGGCCGTGAGACCGACTCCCAACGTGCAGGCAGTGCCGGCGGGCGCAGGAGTAGGCCCCGAGCCGTCATAGCATGCGGTGCCCCCGCTGGGGCTGGTTATGGAAAAGTCCGAGGAATCCGTTCCACTATTAATCGAAGCCGAGGTTACATTCAGCGGTTCGTTACCAGTATTGAATACGGAAACGTCAAATTCGTTGAGCACACCAGGGCTGAGACTATTGCCGAGGTCCACAAATGCGGCAACCGTACCCAACTGGTAGAGATTGGGGGTGCCGCCGGTCAAGTCAGTGACATATAAATTCCCCGCCTGATCCAGAGCCACGCCGTTTGGCGAGGTGATGCTGGTGGTCGAGCCGCTAGCCAGATTGACGGTGTTGTCCAATGGGCCTGCGCTGTTGACGGTAAGAACTCCACTGATGGCAGGGATGCGATAGAGCCCGCCGCTTTGGGAGACGATAACCGAACCGGAGGCATCGACGGCCAGGCCGGTGACGCCATTGAGGGTGCCGGAAGCGATCTCGGTCTGCGCACTCAGCGGAGGAACCGATACCTCGTACAGATTTCCGCTATCGGCAACGTAAACGTCGCCGTAGGAATCGACCGCGACGGCCGAAGGCGCGGTGAAACCGGAGCCGACGGTGACGGTGGTTGAGGTGACGGTACCCGCCGTGTTGTTATTGGTAATCAAATTGGACGCGCCGGGATTGGGAATCTTAACCACGCGGGAATTCTTGGGATCTGCAACGAATACATTGCCACTGCCGTCGGCAGCCAGATTGAGGCCGGAAGCGCCGAGGCCTGTAGCAACAGTAATCTGGGTTCCGTATGCGCCGCCGGTGCTGCTGGGAGTCCAGGGGATCTCATACACTTTACCCGAACCGGAGTCGGCAATGTACACATCGCCCGACCCGTCCACGGCGACGCCGGTAGGAGACGAAAATCCGGTCCCGACCGAAGTCCCGGTTGTGGTACTAGTAGAACCTGCCGGGAAGTACAGCACTTGCTTGTTGCCGGGATCGGCAACCCATGTGTCGCCCTTGGCATCGGAGGCCACCTGCGCCGGGGTCTTGAGCCCGGCGGCAAGGGTGTTGAGCTGCGGCGAGTTGAGCAACGAAGCTCCCGACCCCTGGCCGATTCCGCTGACATAGACGGTGCTGCCGGGAACCGGGCTGCCGTTGGAATAAAGCGTGAGCTGACTGGAGACGGCGCCGGGGGCGGTAGCGTTGAGGGTGACCCACAGCTCGCACCAATTCTGCGAGGAGTAAGAGGTTGCGGTTGTCGTGTCGCAAGCAGCTACGGGAGTGGTGCTCGACGTAGTGGGCGGAAGCGGATTGGTTGCCGTGACGGCAAACTCGGACGCGCTGCCCGACGCGGAAGAGAATGCATAACTGCTGGCGTTTGCGGGAAGCGTAAGCCCCTGGTTGAAGGTGTAAAACAGAATTCCCGCGGTTCCCGCCGTTCCGGTGGGCGAGGGGCTGGAGGGGAAATCGTTCAAGTTGAGGACACCCGGCGCCCACACAACAATCGCGTATATACCCGTCCAAGGCCCATTTTCAGAGGATGGCGGGAACGATTGCTCATAGGAAGGCACCCAGAGGTAGCCCCTGGAATCGATCGACAGCGGTTGGTTCCCGCTAACGGGGCCTAGCATGGAAATGTGGTTGTAATTGGGTTGGCAGGTGGCATTCACCTTGGTCGGGCCGCCGCACTCGTTAGGAACCACCCAGATCCCGTTTACGGTCTCGTTATAGTTCGCGTTGTCCTCGGAGGTGAGATAGAGGTTCCCGGCAGCATCGAGCGTGACTCCGGCAAAGACGATAGGACTCGAGCTAGTGGCTTGGCTGGCATCGATTCGAATGATTGGCGACCCCGGCCCTACAAGACCGTTTTGGCCGGCGGGAATGAAGAAGACGCCGGTGTCGCGCGCGGAATTGGTCACGCCGTGATATTCGACGAAGTAGATGTTGCCGTTAACATCGACGGCAATTTTCCCCTGGCCGGCTTTGAGGCTGGTGACAATGGACGTAGCGGTGTAATTGTTGTTGGGGTTGTTGCCATTCTTATCGACGGCGACGGAATAGATTTGATTGGAGCTGGTCGTCTCCCAATACAAGGTTCCGCTGCCATCCAAGGCAGGACTATCTTGGAAGAAGACCTCGGCCGAATTGTCCTTTTCGGTGACGATGGCGTTGCCGCTGCTGGGGTCGAGGATGTTGCCGCCCCAAGCGTCGCTGGTAGAAACGTTCCAGGTATTCTGGCTCGAATTGTAGGGCACCCGCCAGAAGAGGGCGGTGGGGGCGGCAGCGAGGGTGTAGGCAATGGTAATGTAGAGCGTGCCCTGGGCATCGATGGCCATGCCTTGGGCGTTGAAGCCGTTACCGAGCGTGGTTTTTGTGGCGACGATGGTGGTCCACGATGTTGCGCCAGGCGCAAGCTGATAAAGCGCGTCGGCTCCGGCATCAAGAGCCAGAACATTCCCCTTATAGAAGAGGATCTTGTAAATCTGGTCCATGGTGTTGTTGGAGGGAATGGTAACTACCGAGCCGGTTGTCACGATCGGCGCCTGCCCTCCCGCAGCTGCGCAAAATATGAAAATCCCTGCGAGTAAACAAACTCCGGTGCGCACCAGGCGGCGAAAGTCTGTTGCAAACTCGATGGCCATGAAAACCCTCCCCAACAATCGCATTGCAAATTCCTCTGCGAGAGACGTCATCGCCTGCCCGCATTTTGAGGCTGGCCAGACCGGCTAGCCTTACGTTTTTCCCGCCGGGCCGGCAGATTTTCCGCCGCCGATCCAAGCTATTCCCGCCCGAGCAGCGTCAAACGGCGCCGCGCGGGCAGGGTTGAAACATTAAAACTTGAATTTCGCGCTCAACTCCATCAAGCGCGATCCATACTTCACGTTGGCGATCCCGAAGTTTTTGTACCCCAACTCACCCTCAGTGAGGGACTGGCCCGGGACCGCGCCCAACAGATTGCCCAGGTTCAGGTTGGAGTTGTCGTTGTTGTTGAAAGAGACCAACGGATGATTCAGGAAATTGAAGGCGGAAGCCTTGAATTGCACAGACTTGCCTTCCCCGGTCGGGAATTCCTTAATCACCGACAGATTGTGGTTCATGAAGGCCGGACCGCGAAGATAGGGGAGACGATAGACACCCTGTCCGGTGGGATTGGCGGAGAGCGCATCGGCGCCGGTCCCGGGGCTGCCGGGCAGCGGGACGACGAAACACTCTGCCTTCATGTACTGGTGCGATCCACCTCCGCCCTTTGGATTGCAAGACAATCCCGGCATGAGGAGGTAATCGGGCGTACCCATCCAGACGACATTGTTGATGTTGAGCACGCAATGCGTTTTGCCGTTTTTGTCGGGCAGGATGCCATAGGTATTCGCGCAGGACAGGTCCTGTTGGGCACCCGAGTCCTGGTACGAAGTCCAGACCTGAGTGGCCTGGATATTGCCGGATCCGAAGCTGAAGTTTTCTCCTTGCGCCGAAGGCAGGTCAATGCCGCTTTGCACGGTGGAAATGCCGGAGATCTGCCAGTCGTTAGCGACTTTGGAGATCAGGCGGCTGCCGCCGTTGTAGCGCTTTCCGAGATTGACCAGGTAGTGGATGTTGAACACCTGCGTTCGATCGAAGGGGGTGGGATTGTAATCGTTACGCAGATGCAGCGGATCGGTGAGATTGTTGTTGTAGGATGCGCCCGTGGCCAAATTCTTGGAGAAGGTGTAGTTGGCTCCCCAAGTAACCAGGCCGGCGCTGGTTTTGTTCCACGCCACCTGAGCGCTGTTGTAATTCGAGTAGTAGGTGTGCTTGAGGGCGTAAATATGCTGGTAGAAAGGATAGTTCCGGAAGAAGTCGGTTTGCGGGGTGTCCAGATTGCCGAGGTAGGCGCTGGTGGAAGTGCTTCCCGCAGAGACGCTGGGCGGAATATAGACCGTGGAGAAGCTGGGCTGGAAGAAGGCTCCCAAGGGAAGCACGTTGAGGTCGGACGAGCCGTTGTAGTTGTTGTTGAGCGTGTTGTAAGTGGGCAGGTCCTGGTTCTCGCTTCCGACAAAAGCGGCTTCGAGCAATGAATTCCACGGCAGACGCTGGTCCACCGAGACATTGAACTGATAGTAGATGGGCCGCACGGTATCGGAGGGAGAGAGGGTATCGACGTTGATATCGGGCGGATTGATGGGCGACTGATCGTCAACCAGAGGGAAGGTTAAGGTGCCGACGGACTGGCTCTTCTTGTAACCCTGCGCGGTGGCCGCGGCCAAGGCATAAGGAGAAAACTCTTCCTGGCTGCGATAAATGCCCCAGCCGCCGCGCAACACGGTATTGCCGGAGCCGAACAGGTCCCAGGAGGCGCCGACGCGCGGGCTCACATATATCGTGGGCGGAATGCTGACCGAGTTGGCGATGGCGGAGTCGGCGGAGTGCCAAGCGATTCCCGGCATGGCCAGGCTGCTGCAATTGCGGAGAATGGGGCTTGCGGTGGGGATGGTGTTGGCGTTGGAGCACTGGCTGTCGTAGAGAGAAGGAGAGAAAGCGGCCAGGCCGTTGCCGTGACGGTCGAACCATGGGCCGAGGTGCTCGACGCGGGCGCCGAGCATCATGGTCAAGCGATGCACCTTCCAGGAATCGTTGGCAAACCCGGCCAATGAGGTGTACTGCATGTCGACGATAGGCGAAAAATTGGTCTGGGTGAATTGATCGGTGAAGCCGGTGTACATCATGGCCACGGGGTTGATGCAGCTGCCGAAGTAGGCGGCGCCGGAGAGGCGGCTGGTGCCGTTGGGATCGGGATTTTCGCAGGCTGTGTAGTTGGAATTGGCGAACGGCGAAGAGGTTCCGGAGCTGTTGTACTCGAAATAGCCGGTACCCGGGTTGAACTCATACTCGCCCTGCGGGAAAGCATTGGCGTAATCGGCATCGCCGTTCAAGTAGCCCCGTTCGACATAAGCGCCGAAGGCGAAACTGTGCTGACCCTTGACCCAGTCGACGGTATCGGCGATCGTGGGCACTACTTTTTTCATCTTGACTTGGTTGTTGTAGAAGCCGCCCGGCATGAGCATTTGGGGGTAGCCGTAAGAGCCGGTATCGGTCAGCGCGGGAACCGAATAGTCTCCATTGTTCTTGTATTCGCCCAGATAGTTAAAGTTGTCGCCGGCTGGATTATTACAGGAAGCCGAGGCGCGTTTGGCCGGATCGGTACAGTTGTACTCGTTCATGTAGAACCGGCTCACGGCGTTGGGATTGCCCATATCGCCGGGGTTGCTGATGAACGACATGGTGGCGCTGGCTTCATTGGTCACGCTGGTGCCGAAGATTCGCGTGTAGTGGACGGAGAAGACGTTGGAAATGTCGCCCGCCGTGATGTCGCCGGGGTAGAGCATGGCATCGTTGGGAATGTATCCCCATGCGACCGGCTCGGCGCTGATTTGCGCTTGACGGCCCCAGGTGGCATAAAACTTGTTGTAATCGCTGAGATTGAAATCGACGCGGGCATGAAGCTGCGATCCGTTTTGCGTCTGGATGACCTGCTGGATGTAGTTGTAACCCTGCTCGTTGATAAATGGATCCGCGTTGGGCAGGGGCAGCCAATTGACCAGCGCCGAGCCGGAAGGATCGGCATATTGGCTGACGTTGCCGTAAGAGATCGGAGTGCCATTGGGCAGGTAGTTCATCGAGTAACACATGGGCAGGACCGCATCCAGATTGACGGTGCCGTTGGGACGCGCGCCGCAGAGCTGGGAGTTCAGGGACGAGGCGCTGTAGTCGCCCTGGCGCTCGGACATGGTTGGAACCCAGGAGCCAAGAGTCTCCGGCGAGTAATTCTGGTTGTAGTACTCGTAGCCCACGAAGAAGAAGAGCTTGGTGTTATGCGGGCCGAATTGGGTGTGGGGAATCCAGAGCGGACCGCCTAACTGCCCGCCGGGATAGTAGAAACTTCCGGGGGGCCGGGTTTGGGAAAGATAGTTGTTGTACCAGTCGTTGGCGTTGAGCGCGGTATTGCGGACGTAGACGTAGGCGTCGCCGTGGTAAGAGGTGCCGCCCTCCTTGGTGTTGGCGTTCAGCAGGGCAGGGCCCTTGGCGTATTCGGCGCTGAAGGTCGACGTAGTGGCCTTGATCTCCTGGATCATGTCGGAATTGACCGTCTGCACGGTCCCGGCATTGGTGTCGATGTCCTGGATGGAGACGCCGTCGAGAATAGTGGCCAGTCCGGTAGGTCCGGCGCCATTGGCGGAATAAGAACCGGTGGGACCGCTCATGCCGACCACGGCGGTGTTAGGCGCCTGGTTGTTGACCTGATTGCTGATCATCGCGAAACCGGGCAACGTCTCGATCAGCTCGGTTGCGTCGCGGCCCTCGATGGCGAGGGTGTCCAAATCCTTGGCGGTGATGACATCGCTGCGCTCAGGCGTATCCAAAGGCTTGAGGGCCTCGTTGGCGGTGGCTTCCACCGTGACCTGGGCGCTGATCTGCGCCACTTCCAGCCGGATATCGGTGAAGCCGATGCGGTCCCCTGCCCGCAGAGGAAACGGCCGCGACTGCCACGGCGAAAAACCCGCCATTTCGACGCGCAACTGATAGCGGAGCCCCGCCGTGATCCCCGGGATGGTGAACTCTCCGACTTCGTTGCTCACCGTCTTGCGCTCGGAGTTGTTATCGAGGTTCGTCACTACGACGGTGGCATTCGGAATCACAGCACCCGTTTTGTCCTGAACGACGCCGGTCACGGCGCCGGTAGTTTCCTGCGCCCGGGCGGGCCATGACCACAACAGCAGCACCGCGACGAAAAGCCCAAACCATGCGGACGTCTGCCTCAAGCCAGAAAAAAACCTCATCGTAACACCCCCAACCAGGCTGCCCCTGCTTCTGCGAGATTCAACGCGCGATGATATCGATAGCATCGCCTTGCGCTTGACGACAATTCGGTTCCAAACATTACCAGGAATGATCTCGGGTTCAAATTATGGTGCTCGGGCGGGAGAAGAGTCAAGGGGTAAAAGTCGAAATTCGGCGACTGCGCCGGGGTGAAATCATGGAAACGGTGGAGATCGCCGCACCCTTAATTAAATTGATTTACCCGCGCGGGGCCATTCCACAGCGGTTGGAAGCGCGACGGCGCATAGTTGCCGGCGCTCGCCGGCGCCGGGAACTGCCACTTCGGTATCGGCGCGACTGCCACTTCGGTTCGAATCGAGTGCAACTTCGGTTCAAAGCCGCGATGATTTTCGTCATGTGACGATGGAGTGGCAGCGGCCCTCAGGGCGGCACGATGCGAAAGCGCACCGGAATTCATTTGCGGCCGTTTTGCGAAGGATGCAGAATCGGCTGAATTCCGCTCGGACTTGGTTGCGCTGCCTGTGCAAATTTTCTTGACAACTTGGCCGCCGAGGATGAAGATTAATCCGCATTTCTTTCAGCAATTCCCCGGTTTCGAACACCGGGGAGCTTTGCGGTCGGATTTCGCTTCGGCTTGAGAGCGATAACAGAGATGGTTCTGCCTCGGTTTTCGGAAACTCCGCATCCAGCTTATTGGTATTGGCCAAAAGACGGCGTGGAGCAGGGTCAGATCCAGTCGCGCTCTTTCGATCGACGCGCTCCGGAATCTCCCAGTACGCTGCCCGGGAGCCGGATCCGGTCGCCCGACGAGGGGCGGCTCACACGGACTTTATAGCGGGACCATCACAAGATCGGAAGTCAGCCCCCGAAGCTACCGGAGCAGTTCAAAAGAGGTGCTCGCGGCCGGAAAGAGCGGGAGTTGTCAGAGTGCAAACGAAATAACGTGCGGAAGGCAACTGCCGTTCCCCAATCGAAAGGAAAATTCACCGGAGGACTCATGATGGGAACTAATTCGATCAATCTTCAGCGGTACACGTCGCGGGGAATCTGCGTTGCCCTGCTCGGGGTACTGGCCATCTTTGTGTTCGCGGCTAGCGCGAGCGCAGCAACAATACCAGCGGTACCGTTCGTCGTCAGCCAGAACACCGCATATACGGCTCTCCCGTCGGGCGGAGCGCTCTCCGGAGAGGATCCCGCAGGCGGCACAATCGGCGTCAACTCGCAGGGCGTAGTGGTCGTGGGAAATACCTACGGCAAAGCGATCATCGAGTTCGCCCCGCCGGCCTTTAAAGCGACCGTGATCAGCCCCGACACCAACGTCCAGTCCGGCGCGATCGCCATCGACAGCAATAATTTCCTTTACATCGCCGATCAGTACAACAACAGCATCGTGAAAATTCCGGCGAACGCCAATGGAACCTACACCATCACCGTCGACCCGGAAGGGAAAGTAAGTTCGCTTCCCGCCTGCGCGGGCGACACCAAGACGCCCGACACCGCCGGAGAGTGCCTGATCAGCGCTCCGGGCACGGCCCTGGGCACGTTCGGCGTGTCATCGATCATCGTGAATGCCTCGGGCACGGTGTTCTTCGCCACCGACGACTTCACCAACAGCGGAGCAGGCGACGTACCGTACTCGATCTACGAGTGCAAGACAACCTGCCTCTATGGGTCATCGCCGACGGCGCCGACCCTGATTTACCAGGAACCCATTGAACCGGCTGGATCGGTAGCTCAATTCGGCCAGTACTACATTGGCGCATTGGCTTTGGACGCCTATGGCAACCTCTTCTTTACCGATTCAGCCGAGACCAACGGCAGCCTTGCGAGCGCCGACTCCCGCCTGAACGAGTTGCCGGTCGCCACTAAGACAGTGAATCCGGCCAATACCGGGTTCGTCGCAACTCCCATAGCGATCCTGACCTTCACCAATACGCCGGCCGCGTCGGCTCCTTATTTCGGCAACTACGATAACGCAATCGAATCTCTCGCCACGGACTCGAACGGCCACTTGTACATCAGCATCATTTACAGCGGAATTTACGGCCTGATCGATAACGGGTCGCTGAATGGCTCGAGCACCGGAACGGCAACGGTCTCCAGCTCCAGCATCTACGGCATTGCGAACCAGGACCAAGTAAAGCTGCTGGCGTCAGACAACAGCGGCAACTTCTATGCCATTGGCAATGGCAGCAGCGGCGACACGCTCTACTTCATTTCCACCGGTCCGGTGAAGTTCCCCGGCGCCGAAACCGCCGGGACTCCGGAAACCATAAGCGCGGTTATAGCCGACAATACGGCGGCGTGTACGCCGGCTCTGACCATCACCTCGCCCGATACCGCATTCACGGCGACGGTGACCGCGGGTAAATGCTCTAACGGGTACGGGTCGGCGACAAGCTCGTTCAATCCTGTCACCCTGACCTACACGCCAACGGCAGCCGGCTTTATCGCTTCGACCCTGACCATCGACGACACGACCTCCAGCGTTTCGTCGGCGCCGCAAATCGTGTCTTCCAGCGGCGCGGCCATCACCATCAGCCAGGGCACTTACGGAGCGGCATTGCCGTCCGGCGGCGACTGGGGCAACCCGTCTCCCGACGGCCATACCGGAGCCATCAACACCCTGGGTGTGGTGGTCTTCGGCACTTCCTATGGAAACCAGATCACGCAGTACACCAACGTGGCGGGCGTGACGACATTGTTTGACGGCACGGCGGCCAACCCCGGCGTAGCAGGCGCGAACAACGGCGGCGGCGGCGTAGCCATCGACAGCAACAACAACCTCTACATTTCGAGCGAATACGGCAACATCGTCTATAAGTTCCCGGCAAACAAGGATGGAAGCTACGGACCGTGGACTGCGACCACTTCCAATCCCAGTCCGCTGAATGCATCCGGGGCTACTCCTGTGGCATGCGTAGGAACCAGCGCAGACGCTACGGCGGGGGTTTGCCAGATCAACATCGGCAACGGGAACTTCAACTTCGGCATCGCCGGCTTGGCCGTCGACTCGAAAGGCGATCTGTTCATCACCAGCGATAACCAAGCGGCCACCACCACGGGAACCTACGCTCCGGATACAGTTTGGGAGTGCCCTTTGAGCTGCCTCTATGGCTCATCGCCCACGGCTCCGGTGGCAATCTACGCTGAGCCAACTGCCGGCGCAAGCAACCCGCAACTGGTCCCGGGCAGCATTGTGGTCGACAGCTCGGGCAACGTGTACTTCACCGATTCGTCGATCAGCGCCACCGGCACCGAGTACAGCCTCTATTCGGATGTGAACAAGCTGGCGGTGAGCTCTTCGAGCTCGACCGGCTACGCGACCAATCCGACGCTGCTCACAAAGCTGACGCCGTATTGCACGACCCTTGCCGGTTGCAACTACAACGATGCCATCACGACGGTGAGCGTCGATTCCAAGGGCAACGTCTTCTTCGCCACGCCCTACGACGGTCTGTACGAATTGACGAACACCTCGGGCACGCTGAGCACCATTCCCTGGGCGGTCGGAGGACAGGCTGCGAAGACCATCGTTCCGGATGGGAAGGGCAACTTCTACTTCGTCAACTACAACAGCGGAGACACGACCGGATTCCTGGCGCTTGGGTCGGTTACGGTGACTCCGCAGGCGCAGCCCAGCACGCCCTCGACAGTTACCAATGTTTGGGCGATCGACAACAATGCCGACTGCTATGCGAGCCAGGGCAACCTGACCTTTGCACCCAGCGAAGGCTTTACCGCGGTGGAGACGGCCGGCGACAACTGCACCACTCTGCCGTTCGGAAGCGGCATCAGCTTCCCGGTGAGCGTCACCTTCACACCCACGGCCTCCCAGTCGGGCACGGTTACCACAACCCTGACCGCGACCAACTCGGGCAGCGGCGACACCGGAACAGCCAATGTGACCGGCTCAGCCGCGGTTCAGCAGCCGGTTCAGCTCGAGGGGATCGGAACATCCGTTGCGTATGGCGCTGCAGCATCTTACACGCTCAGCGTCAAAGGCAACAGCTCAGGCAATGCACCCACCTTCGCGGTTGACGCCAAAACAGGCACTCCGTCCATCGCGAGCATCACCGGCGACACGCTGACCATCAGCGGCGTCGGCACGTTCGGCATCGACATCACCGTCGCAGGCGGCACAGCCGGCGGCGTTACCTACGCTCCTTACTCGGGAGAGGTGACCATCACGGTCAGCCAGGGCACGCCAACGATCAGCTTCACTCCGGCGAGCACGCTGCTGTTCGGCAGCTCTGAGACCCTGACGGCGACCAGCACCAATACCGACGCCGAGGACCCGGTGGTCTTCTCGCTGGACAAGACGAGCACCACAGGCGCAGCAACCTTGAGCGGCAGCACGTTGACCGCAACGGGTACCGGCACGATCGTGGTTGACGCCAACCAAGCCTCCGACACCAACTGGGTGGCGGCGACGCAGGTTCAGGTGTCGATTACTGTCACCTTGCTGGGCACCGTGGCCACGCCGACATTTAGCCCGGCCAGCGGCACAACACTGTACCTGAGCTCGAACAACACCGTGACTATCTCGGATACGACCAGCGGAGCGACCATTTGGTACACGACCGACGGCTCGAACCCGCTGACCAGCTCAACGGCAACCAAGTACACCGGTGCGATAACCCTGTCCACGGTCGGCAACGTTACGCTTACGGCTGCCGCCACGGAAGCAGGTTACACATCCAGCACGGAAGCGACTGCAAGCTACGTGATCAGTGCGATTCCGCCTAACTTCACTCTCTCGTCGAGCGCGACAACGGCGACCGTCACATCGGGTCAAGCCGCCACTGTGACGATCACAGTAACGCCGGTAGGCGCGTTTACCTCTGCAGTCACATTCTCGGCAAGCAACCAGCCGACGAATGTGAGCGCGGTCTTCAACCCGACTTCGGTAACGCCTAGCGGCGGGCCCGTCACCACCACGCTAACCCTGTCGAAGAGCGCCAGCGCGTCTCTCGACAATCGTCCCAACCCGTTCGTTCCGGCCGGGGCAACGCTGGCGATCGCTGTCTGCTTCCTTGGCTGGAAGAAGCGGCGCGCACTGCTGTTGACGCTGGTGCTGATCGCAGGCGCGTTCGGAGCCATGCAGCTTACCGGCTGCAACAACTCGACGTCGACCACGTCGGTGATGCAGGTTATCGCCAGCGGCGGCGGCATCTCGCAGACGACGCTGATCTCGGTCACGTTGAAGTAATCAACCTGGTTCGAACCGGACCCGCCGCGGCCTCTCCCTTCGGGGAGGGGCCGCGGTGTTTTGCATTGAAGACCGCAATGCGAATTCGAGAAAAGGCGCACCCGGAACACCAAAGTCATGGGTACGAGAAATGGACCGGAACTTCCAGCAATTTGCCGGCTATCGCTTTTGCCCAGTTGAAAATGCGGAGGGATGACGAGTGGATTGCGTTGCGCCAGGAAGAGCGGCTCGATCGGATTTGGCCGGCCAACCGATTCGCAACGAGGCGGGATTGAATCGGAATTCCCGATATAATCGAGCAAAACCTTCGGGACAAGGCCGGATCTAGGGCGCGCGAGTTAGCGGCAGGAAAGCGGACCGGCGCCTGAGCCGGATGCGGGTCGCCCGGCGAGGCGGCGCGGTGTTGCCGTTAATCGTGGTAGCATGGCTGACGCCGAAGCAAAGGGCAAATTGAGGACGCGATTCGGCCGGAAATGCGGACGAGAACCGGCTGCCTGTGAATGGGGAGGGTGGACGATGAGCGCTAGGGGAAGATTGTCGGTATTTGGGTTGATCGTTTTGGAAGGCCTTTGGATGACGGCGTGCGGAGGCAGTGGAAGCGGTACTTCAACCACACAGAAGACGACGCCAACGGTTTCGGCATGGCCCACGGCAAGCGCGATCACATACGGCCAGACGCTGGCGTCGTCGACTCTGACCGGAGGCACGGCATCGGTCGGCGGCACGTTCGGCTGGACTACTTCGACGACGGCGCCCGGTGCTGGCACGCCCAGCGAGAGTGTGAGCTTTACCCCCTCGGACACCACCGACTACAACACGGTGACAGGCACGGTTAGCGTGACGGTGAACAAAGCAACGCCGACCGTCTCGGCATGGCCCACCGCCAGCGCGATCACGTTTGGCCAGACGCTGGCATCGTCGACTTTGACCGGAGGCACGGCATCGGTCGGCGGCACGTTCGGCTGGACTTCTCCGACGACAGCACCCGGCGCGGGCACGCCGAGCGAGAGCGTGACTTTTACGCCATCGGACACGACGGATTACAACACCGTAGCGGGCCCGGTGAGCGTGACGGTGAGCAAAGCAACACCGACGGTCTCATCATGGCCCACCGCCAGCGCAATCACGTTTGGCCAAACGCTGGCATCGTCGACTTTGACCGGAGGCACGGCATCGATCGGCGGTACGTTCGGCTGGACTACTCCCTCGACGGAGCCCGCTGCGGGCACAACAAGCGAAAGTGTGACTTTTACGCCTTCGGACACGACCGACTACAACAAGGTGGAGGGCACGGTGAGCATAACGGTGAACACGTCCGCGACTTTCACCCTCACGGTCGATTCGTTCGCGCCCGCAAGCGGCGTAGCGATCACTGCTACCCCGGCTGACAACAACGGGAATGGCTCTGGTTCCACGCCTTTCACATTGACCTACAATACGGGGACAACAGTGACGCTGAGCGCGCCCGCGTCGTCTGGCTCCTACACCTTCGTTTCCTGGACCGGGTGCACCACGACCCCGGGCGTTCCCACGAATTGCACCCTTACCATAAGTGCGAATGCCGCAGTGACGGCGACCTTCAACCAGAGCACTTCGACAGTAACGGTGGACGAGTCGAGCACGGGCCCCGCAGTAACGGACCAGATTTTGGGTGTGAACCTTGCCGCGTGGTACGACGTGGTGGGGAACGCGAGCGCAATTAACCCTGCTCTCGGGCAGGCCGGCATCCAAGCGTTACGCTGGCCGGGCGGCTCGTGGTCCGATCAATACCACTGGGGATATCAGACCGGCAGCAGCTCACTCGTCGCAGCGTATATGTGCGAGTGCAGTTCGGCCACCCAATGCACGGCCAACAGCCAAAGCTGGGCGGGCTATAGCACCTTTGCAGAATTTGCAAACGCGTTGCCGCAGGCAGGCCCCTACGACCT
>Ga0187782_10002030_pt1 | contig 14875 bp, 12 predicted proteins | sample 0715_SJ02_MP15_2_FD_132454 | JGI IMG/M metagenome (GOLD analysis project Ga0187782, IMG submission 132454) | Tropical peat soil microbial communities from peatlands in Department of Meta, Colombia - 0715_SJ02_MP15_20_MG | ecosystem: Environmental > Terrestrial > Soil > Wetlands > Peat | place...
GGCTAGTCCAGCATCTGACCGCTTCGAGAATCTCCAGCTTCCAACCAGCATTCAACTTTCAGGGCCGACGGTTGCGGTGTCGGCTTCTGGTGTTATCGGTGAAATTCTAGATGGCCTGGCCAAAGCAGTAAAGGGCTCAATTCGTCGGGTCAAGAAGCTCGGTTGCACACCCACATGCCAGAGGCAGGATCGTCCATGGTTAGTTGACACCCTGCCATGATGCTCTCTTTAGTTGAGTCCCGCGCTGTAGAAATTCCAGGGGCCGAATGTGCTAGATCCGAAAATCTACATAACCCTTAACCACCCGGGCGCTCTCGAATCGAGAGCTTTCCGGCAGAGTTGCCCAAAGGAGGCAATCAGATGGCACGAGTTAGCTCGTTTCAATATGAAGTTGCGAAGTCCCCGGACCTCGACTCGCAAGGCAACAAGGTCACGACTGTTACGTGTCATGGACGACTGCTGAGCGAAAACTCGAGCGAGTTGAAGGAGCTCGTAAAGCCCCTCCTTCCTCTCGGCGGCCGCATCGTGATCGACCTGAGTGATGTGAGTCACATCGATAGCTCCGGGTTGGGAGCACTGGTAGGCCTCAAGATATCCGCTGTCAAACAAGGAATGGTTATCCTACAGTTCGTGAACATGGCGCCCCGCGTCCTGGAACTCATGCGCATGACCCATGTCGCGGAGCTCTTATCATCGGAAACCTCCGCATTTCAAGGCAGGCACTCAACCAACTGAGACCACTCGCTGCGAATGGGCGGAGACGGCATCCAAAGGATCGATCCTCCGCCCACTCTATGGGACCTGAATGATGTCGATGGTATAGGGAGACGCGAATTTCTTCGACATTCGCCTGGCGAAGTCCAATTCCCTTATGTAGTCACGTCCAAGGCCCAAGGCACCCATCAAGGCTATGATGCTCTCTTGGTACTTCCAAAGCGCCTCAGTGCTCATGTTCAAAGTGGCACGGCAACTGGTGCACCGACTCCGAAGATCATGAATCGTATTGAGCGTATACGACGTACCGCACTTACAGGTCAAACCAACCCACTTCATTGCCGTTCACTCCACGGTCAATCTAGAGAGATCAGGTTGGGAAGGCGGAGCGGGCGCTAGGGGTCAGATCCACGCGGTGTAGCGCCCGCTCCGTTCTTTCGTCGAAAGCGGCGGCATCGTAGCGCCGGCACTGACCTCGAACAAGTCGATGCATGTGACTGCTCTGTGGAAAAACGGCAGACATGTGGAAATCTCGCTTTTTTTTCACGCTGGGCTAAAACCGCTGGTCAATCGGGGATTCGATTCAACCGGAGTTGCTTCAGACAGGCGAGACCTTTGCCATTTTTAGAATTTCGCTGCATTTGGCCGGGTCGGCGCTATATTCGGCCGCAGCTTCACGGCGCCGCGCCACGTCTCCTGATGGTTGTCAGCCACAGCCCATTTTGCGCGGCGTCACCTTCCCCCTAGGGCGCTGTTAGCGCGAGAAACGGGCCTTCCACGCGGGGCGATGTCAAAGTCCTGTGGGATTGTTCCAGCGACGTTTACGGGGCCCGATATCCCGGTTCAAGTTGTCCGGCCAGAGACGCGTTGATTGCGGGGACGCCTCTGGAGGCCAGCCCGGCAATGTTTTCTTGAAAATGTTTTGCGGGTTCAGGATGCCTGTTCAGATGGTCCAAGAGCAGAAGTCGGCGCCCAATTTTACTTCGAGTGAACTCTCGCGCGGCAGGAGGTCGCACAGAATGCCGGCGTGCCAGAGCGCAACCTCGAGCATCAAGGAAGTTTCCCCCTCCACCTCAATCAGTCTACGGCCGAGGGCCACCTCCAAAATCCTGTCAAACGCCACTCCCACGAGTTCATGCGGGCCCAGGATGCACAGATCTTCCGTGTCCAGAAGGCAGCCGGCGAGAAGGCCTTCTTCGATGGCGACTAGCAGGCGAAGCTCGTCACGGCCGCGAAGCGTGATCCGGAATTCGAAGTCGCGTAGCCCGGACAATGAGCCTGGAAATGCGTCCACACGCAAGTAGAAGAAACGCTCGTTGAAACCATAGTGCAGTTCGTGGAGAACCTGCGGTCGGTGGCCGTTTTTTGAGGCATCGCGCTGGTCGGCACAATAAATGCCTGCGCCGAGCCATTCGAAATAAGAGGTCTCGCGACCGTCGACTTGTATGTTCAGGTAAGCTGAGGGTTGCGCTACTACGGTTCGTTCCGAGCGGTGCTTGAACCCCCTGGCTGGTGCGTGGGGAGTGACTTGAGGGTGACTCAGCGCTGACGGCAGGAGCCGGGCCGAATCGAACTCGGACTTATTCGTGGCCAATGTTACAGCGGATGAAGCTGCAATCCCGTGTGCCCTACATATTCCGCATCCCTCCTATTGTCAACGGACCGAGCTTCGCACTGTGCTCACATACGTACGCCCTTCGCGTCGTCCGTCAGTGGATGCCATCGACACTATCGAGATTCTGTGCTGAAGCGCGAGACTGGGCGGAGCGCGCTGTGACAAGGAACTGGAGGCCAGTTTGAGCTACTGCAACTTCGCGTGCTCCGCCTTGGCCTGCTTCAGGATGGGGATGTCGGGGTCGGCGTCTTTCCAGAGTGTGAGGAAATCCTGATAGGCCGCCCTGGCCTTCCCGGAATTGCCTTGCATGGCATCGCGGCGGTAATCTCGTACGCCCCGAGCCTCGTCCCCCCACAATCGTCATTTCTTGAGCGCCGCTTGCCAGTTCAGAACGACCGTAAACGGCGGCTGGGCGGCGGTTGCGTTCGGGGCCGAAGGCGCAGCCATCACGAACCGCTTGCCATCGGACGAGACATCCCAGAAAAGCACGCCGGTCGGCACTTTGAACAAGGCCTTGGGAATTCCGACCTGAAACCCGCCAGTAGTGCTCACGTCCACCGCCATCGCTCTTCCATCCAAAGCCAAATAGAACAGCTCCTTGCCGTCGCGGCGCCACCGGGGAATACTAATAGTCGCGCCGTCTTTGGACACTATCCGTTTGCCGCCGAGACGCACGCCTAGGGCAGAGGATGAGCTCGATGCCGAAGACACATTGAACGATTGCACGTAGATTTCGTTCCTGCCAGATTCATCGGACAAATAGGCGATCCAGCGGCCGTCCGGCGAAAAGCTCCCGCCTGCTTGATTGAACTCTGATTGCCCTACTGGAATCGGTTTGCGGTCCCCACGGCCGAGGCCAACCGAAAGCAATCCTAACTGAGTGGGGCGACCGAGGCTGTAATACAGCAACCCGCGTCCGTCGGGCGACCAACTGCTCGGTAACTTGCTCTCGCTCGACTTGAAAAGCGACTCATCCTCCCCCGACAGGTCCGACAACCTCTGGTACAAATCGAACTTCCCGCCTCGGTCGGATCCGAAGGCGATGTGGCTGCCGTCAGGAGACCACACTGGATTGGAATCCCACGCCGAATCGAAGGTGAACCGCGTGGTCGCGCCTCGCGGGAAATCGTACAGCCAGATATTATGCACGTCTGTGTTCTTGGGATCGGCGCGCTCGAAGGCGACCTGCTTTCCATCGGGCGAGAGCGTAACTGTACGGTAATTACCCTCAGCGCCAAAAGTGCCGAGAATCTTTCCATCGCGGTCGAACCAGGCCATGTGTCCGCGCACGCCGTTGATTTCGGCTCCCCTGCCTTCCACCCCGGGACTGCCTCTGGCCATGTAGACCAAGACACCCGTAGCGGAAGCCGAAAAACCGTTATTCGAAACGTTTTCGGCGAGGGGGACGGGGTCCCCAGTCAATTCGAGCCGCCGCGTATCAAAAGGCTGGGCCATAAGCGTGCCGAGTGCCCCGACACCCATGGCCCCGCGGACAAACAGGAGATAGCCGACTGCAGGGTCCGGCGAAGGCGTGTAAACAACCGCAGTGAAATCGTCCAGCAGCTTCTTGGGAGGTTGCGCCTCTGGCTTGGTGTCCAGCGAAGCAACATATATCCCGTGGCCCTTCCGATCCTCCGTCTCCTGCAGGTAGACGAAATGACGCCCATCGGGCAGCAGGGAAGGAGACGCGGAATCTCTTACCGTGATTAGAAAAGGCGAGCCGCCTGACGCAGCAACTTGCATGATTCCGTCATTCGATCCGAAGATAAGCTTGCCATCGCGAGTCCACACACCAAATATTAATTGGGGTGCGTTGCATATAGTCTGGGGAGACCCGCCCGAAGCCCCAATTCTGTTTATCTTGCCGTCGGCCCAGAATGCGATCGACCGGCTGTCGGGTGACCACGCCGGATACATCAACGCACCCTCCGTGCCTTCAAGAGGATGAGCATCGACCGTGTCGAGCGACCGCACCCACAGACGATGTTGGCCGTCCTCGCCCGCGGCGATAAACGCCAGCTTGCTGCCGTCGGGAGATACTCTGAACGCCCCGCCCCCTTTCAAATTCTCGGGGAGAGAAATTTCAAAGCGTATGGCTTGCCCTGCGGGAGGCGTCTTGTGAAAGTACAGGAATGCCAGCAACGCCGTCGCCAGAACGAAGAAGCCTGCAATTCCCGAAACGAGCCACAGCCGCTGTCGCGTTGTCGCTGACGGCGCGATGGACGTTGGGTCCGGCGCTCCCGAAACGACTTCGTCGAGCGAGATGCGCGCATCGCCGATGTCGCGCAATCGCTGCTTCGCATCCTTCTGCAAGCAACGCTGCAACAGCACGCGCACTCGCATTGATGTCGCCGCCGGCAACTGCGACCAGTCCGGCTCGTTCTTCAGCACCGCCGCCAGCGTCTCCGTCACCGTCGCGCCGCGAAACGCCATCTTCCCCGTCAGCATTTCATACAGTACGCATCCGAACGCCCAGATGTCCGCGCGCCGGTCGACCGCCTTCCCCTTTGCATGCTCCGGAGACATGTACGCCGCCGTCCCTAGCAGCACCCCCGCTTGCGTCGCCAGGTGGCTGACCGTCGGCGAATTCGCTATGTCGGTTTCGGAGGCCTCGCCTTGGATGGCCTTCGCCAACCCGAAATCGAGAACCTTGACGGCGTCCTCGCTCGTCACTTTCACGTTCGCCGGCTTCAAATCCCGATGAACGATGCCGCGCTCGTGTGCGTATTCCAACGCGTCTGCGATTTGCCGAGCGATACGAACCGCCTCATCGACGGGAATCGGGCCTTGCCGGACGCGGTCGGCTAGCGTCGGTCCTTCGACCAGCTCCATTACGAGGGCACGCGTCGGACCTGAATCTTCGAGTCCATAAATCGTGGCAATGTTCGGGTGACTGAGTGAAGCGAGGACTTTGGCTTCGCGCTGAAATCTCGCCATTCGTTCGGCATCACGTGCAAACGCTTCGGGCAGGACCTTGATGGCTACGTCCCGTCCCAGCTTGGGATCACGGGCGCGATAAACTTCCCCCATCCCGCCCGCACCGATAGCGGAGAGAATTTCATAGGGGCCCAAGTGGGTGCCGGACTGAATGGCCATTGGTCCCCGCCTGTTGGAATCCACAGAGTATAAGCGAAGATTATTTACGCATCGCTATTTTTCGGAGACACCGCGCCGCGCGGCGCAGCAGCACGGGCCAATGGTGCGAGGACCTATAATTGAACTGCTCGGAAAAGAAGGAAACGTTACGGGTGCCAGTGGATGGACGTGATGCGAGCGCAGCTTCGAGCTGTAGCGAGAGCGTCCGTCGTCAGGGGTTTAGAGTGAGTTCTCCAGTCTGTATTTACTGCAAGGAATCCGATAAGCCTTTTGACCGCGAGCACGTCATGCCGGAGGCATTCGGGACTTTTGAGCCCGATTCGCCAGTGCTCGTTTGCGTCTGCAAAGAGTGCAACGGCTACTTTGGGAGGAACCTCGAGCTTGCACTCTCGCGGGACAGCTTGGAAGCGGTGCTAAGACTCCGGTACGGAGTCAAGCCTGCGTCCAAAGCCGATGATCTTCGGTACAAGAAGCTCGAAGTTAGAGTTGGACAGCCGGGACCATGGCTTGGCGCCATCGCCATTCTCGAAGACGATCGAAGTGGAACCTGCATTGAACCGGTCCCTGTCCCTCAGGTGGCCTTCAAATGGAAGGGCGAGACAGAATTTACTTGGCTCATTGAAGGGGAGATGAACTCCGAGCGGCTGAACCATATAGGAATCCTCCCCCAGGTACGCTCGAAATTAGAATCGTTGGGCCCTCGAGCGAGGGCCACCAGCGTTTGGTCGCGAAGCTAAAAAGGAGTTGGGCGTCAAGTTTGACAGGCAAGGGGCCGCTAACCTGTTGAATTAAATGGTGCGCCTTAAGGAGACGATTTTAGAACTTTTCTTCGTGACTTCGTGTCAGCTCTTACACACACCGAATCAGACTTCGCTAGCGCTGGACCCGGCGTGAGAGGGGACGTGTAGGGTACAGGACGAGAACATGAAGCATTGCTCGGTCTGGAGCCACAGCGTAGTATTGGTTGAGTGAATTTTGAATGGGATCCGGCAAAGGCTAGGCGAAATCGCCGCTGCCACGGTCTTTGGCGATCCGTTGGCTATGACCTTTCTCGACCCAGACCATTCCACTTCAGAACAGCGCTTTATTACGGTCGGCGTGTCGAGTACGAATCAAATCTTGATCGTGGCTCATACAGACAGCGGCGAAAATGTCAGGATCATTAGCGCCCGTCGGGCAACGCAAACTGAGCGAAAATACTATGAAGAAGAGAACTGAAAAGCGAGCCAAGGATGAATTGCGCAGAGAATATGATCTATCGAAATTAAGGGGCGGGGTGCGAGGCAAATACGCCGCGCGCTATCGCAAGCGCACGAATATCGTGCTCTTGTCACCGGATGTTGCCAGATATTTTCCAGACGAAAGGTCCGTCAATACCACCCTTCGCAGGCTAATCGATGTGGCCAAGGTTCGGTTAAAGCGCGCATCGAAGTGAGTGGCGCGCCCGGAGAGACTCGAACTCCCGACCCTCTGCTTAGAAGGCAGACGCTCTATCCAACTGAGCTACGGGCGCGTCGCTTAGTGCCATTCTATCATTGCCTTAGAAGCCTTGCTTCCGAGCTTGCGAGAATCGCATTTCCACTTTGACCAATTCTTTGACCACCCAGCCGTGAAATGGCGTCCAGAATGGCATCCTCAGACGGATGGACATATCGAGCTGAGATCCCAATGGAGCTCTGCCCGGCGATCCGCGCCAGCGTCCACACGTCGCACGCTGATTGCCCGAGGCGCGTCAGAAACGTGTGCCTGAACGAGTAAAGCACGAACGGACGGACCGGCTTCTCGTTTCTCTTAGCCGCTTCGGTGGCGATGGACTTGAACGCGCCGGCGTGCTGCTTCCTAACACTTGACGGCTCTATGGCCGCTGCGCGTCCCTTCGCGATTCCAGAACGACGCGGACGCGGGGAGTCATGGGGATTACACGTCGGGCAGCCGCTGTCTTACCATAGCCGGGGGAGTGAGCCTCCACACCGGCTCCGCGAAGGGATGAATCAGACTGGAGATCGCCACCTGAAGCGTGATATCTCGCTCTCGGGTAGCGTTCGGCAATGGCCTCCCGCTCGCTTTCATCGAGCATCTTGCGGCCGCCCCGGAGCCGCTGGCCTCAGTGGCTTCAGTAGGGCAGTCAGTTGCTTCATGCTTGGACTATTACACCATAGGGTGTAATATACTAGATATTTCCTAGAGGCTCTTCGGCCACCGGAAGTCTCGCAAAACTCGCCCGTTCCTCTTTCTACATCGTCACCAAAGGGCCCTCGGAGATCTTAGCACTCTCACGTGGGGGCGACAGACTTCGTGATTCTTAGCGGATAACGGGCAATCCTGGTCTAAATGTGAACACCGTCCAATTTGAAGTTACTTCCGCGCACTGAATCAACCCTCTCACGCCCCCGGGGGATAAATCATCTTGTACGTAACATAGCTCGTATATACTGTCCCAACTCTAGTTGGCAGGGACCATGGCCATTCAGTCCGGCACCCACTTGGGCCCCTATGAAATCCTCTCCGCTATTGGTGCGGGCGGGATGGGCGAAGTGTACCGTGCCCGTGATACCAAACTTGGGCGTGACGTGGCGCTCAAGATTGTGTCAGATCGATTTGCGCGGGACGCTGGGCGTATAGCACGGTTTCAGCGCGAAGCTAAGGTCCTCGCTTCGCTCAATCATCCCAATATCGCTTCCGTCTACGGAGTGGAAGACTCTGGCGATACACGGGGGTTGGTCATGGAATTGGTGGAAGGGCCGACGTTGGCCGACCGCATTCGCGCCGGGCCGATTCCCGGAGAAGAGGCGGTCCGCATCGCCAGGCAGATCGCGGATGCTCTGGAATACGCACATGAGCGCGGAATCATCCACCGCGATCTGAAACCGGCGAATGTGAAAGTGACGAACGATGACGCTGTGAAGGTGCTGGATTTCGGCTTGGCCAAGGCACTCGAAGGTGACCCGTCGTCGATTGACCTTTCCACTTCCCCGACCATCAGCCGGATGGCGACCCAGGCAGGAGTCCTGCTTGGGACAGCAGCGTACATGTCACCGGAGCAGGCCAAGGGCAAGTCAGTAGATCGACGCGCCGACATCTGGGCGTTCGGGTGCGTTCTCTACGAAATGCTGACAGGAAAGGTGGCGTTTCACGGCGAATCGGTGACGGACACGCTGGCGTCCGTCATCAAGGAAGAAACGGATTGGAGGCTACTTCCCGCAGCCACACCGATCCGGGTTCGCGTGTTGTTGCAGCGATGTCTGCAGAAGGACCCCAAGCAGCGGTTGCGCGACATCGGCGAGGCACGCATCTTACTCGATGAAGTTCTCGCGCGTTCGCCGGAAATGGCGGTCGCAAGCTCGGCGCAAGCTGGGATATCACGGTGGCAACTCATCCTGCCGTGGGCTGTGGCGTTGTGCCTAAGCATCGCCCTTGCTGGCTTCGCCTTCTTATACTCTCGCGAAAAGCCGCCCGCTCGCGCAGCACCAGTCCGCCTGGAAATTGTAGCGCCCGACCCGAGCGTGGACTCGGTGGGCGCACTGTCCCCGGACGGCATGCGCTTGGTCTTACGTAGTTGGGGAGGTCCGAACCGCCTTTGGCTTCGCCGGATGGATTCGCTCGACGCGCATGCACTAGATGGTACGGATGGCGCGTACGGGGTTCCCTTCTGGTCCCCCGACAGCCGTTTTATCACGTTTGGCACAGTAGACGGCAAGCTCAAGAAGATTGACACGGAAGGTGGGCCAGCCCAGGTTTTGTGCGATTCCGGCACAGAGGTTTATGGCGGCTTCTGGACCTTGGATGGCAGGATTGTTTTCGGCGACCCCAACCGCAAGCCGGGTTTATGGGAAGTTCCCGCGGTGGGCGGCGGATCTTCTCCTCTAGGGGGTGTGGAGCACGTTGGGGACCCATATGTCTATGGCCCAGTGCTTTTGCCGGATGGGAAGCATTTCCTCTATACGAGCGGCAACGGCGTGAGAGGTGATATTTATCTCGGATCATTAGGCACTGAGCCCCGGCAGCAGAGTTCGAAGAGGCTGCTAACCGGCGTTTTCAACAATGTGCGTTACACCCCTTCGCAGAATGCCCGTGATCGCGGATACCTATTATTTGTGCGCGATAGTGCGACACACACGCTGGTGGCTCAGCCCTTCGATCTCCTGAAGCTGGACCTGGTAGGCGAACCGGTCCCTATCGCCGAGCAAGTCTCTGCCTGGAACTTTTCGGCCTCACTCAACGGCACCCTGGTGTATCTTTCCGGTCCTCCCGCAGGAACGACTAGGAAACTCACTTTATTCGACCGCCAGGGCAAGATTGTCGGAACAGGTGGGGAACCTGGAGCATACGAAGAGGTGGCGCTCTCGCCCGACGGGAGGCGCGTAGTCGCAGCTCGCAGCAGCCTCGAATCCGGCAGCGAGAATCTCTGGATGATTGATCTGGTGCACGGTATCAGCAAACGGCTTACGTTTGACTCGGGGTTTGACTTCTATCCAGTCTGGTCCCCGGACGGCACACGTATCGCATTTGGCTCCAATCGCACCAACAACTCCGCTTTGTATCAGAAACCCTCCAACGGAGGCGGCGACGAAGAACTGCTGTTCAAGTCGGAGTTTGGGGTTCGTCCGCTTAGTTGGTCGGCCGACGGGCGCTTTCTGCTATTTGGAGGAACATCAATCTCCGATTCGACTGTTTGGGTGTTGCCTGTTGATGAAAATGGGCACGCGACTGGGAAGCCCTTTGTTTTCGTTCAAAAAGGAGTGGGAATCGAAGAGCGATTTTCTCCCGGGATCCAGGGACGCCCTAGTTGGGTTGCGTATTCATCCGCTGAATCCGGCAGATACGAGGTCTACGTGCGGCCTTTTGATCCTAACTCGCCCACAGGCACTCCGCCTGGAGGAGGCAAATGGCAGGTATCAACGCAAGGAGGTTTCAGCCCGCGGTGGAACGGCAACGGCAACGAGTTGTTCTATGTGGCCCCGGATGGCACGGTGATGTCTGTGGAGGTAGGTGGCACCGCCACGGCGTTTCAATCTGGGATACCCAAGCCTCTGTTCAAACCGAACGGGGCCCTGCAGCCTGATACCGCGGCCTATTGGGACGCCAGTCAGGATGGCACCAAGTTCATTTTTGCAGTTTCTGCCTCTGCGAGCGGGGCGGCACCGCCCAGTCGGTTCATCGTCGTGCTGAACTGGACGTCCCTTCTGGAGAAATGACGCGGGAAGGTCGGTGGAGGAGGAGGGCGCGATACGACTTGCTCATCCTCGTCCGAACTTTTTTGCGGAGTTCGCGAGGATTCCCCGGGTAACCTCATGCCTCCGTAGTTGGGTAACACTGGACAACATTGTGTTCGCCGCTGCCGACGGCTGGAGCTCAACGGAGATCTGTGTCTGGTTATTAAGAACTGCTAGGCAGAGGTATTGTTGACGGCACGAAAACGACTAGGACGTCGACACGAAAAATCGCAGGTCGTCGAACGGGCCATGGGAAGCACGAATCGGAAGTAGGTTCCTCTCGGCGAGCCATCGTTGCTTTGCGAAGTAGATATTTGAATCCCCTACTGAAGCGATCTTAATTGAATGGACGCTTGCGATCTTTCGCAAGCGAGCTCCTACAACGCGAAGTACGTCGGAAAAGAAAGGATTGGCAAAAAAGAACAGGTTACCGTCGCTGAAATCGACGGTTTGAGCATTACCTTGGCGAAAGTCCAACCTTTTTAGAGAGAGACGCCGCTTGATCCTGTTAGCCTCGGTAACCCTTTGTGGCACGAGCTCAATTCCGCGAAATCGAGCGCTATGAGTCAGCGCACCATAGAAGAGCACTCTGCCATACCCAGCACCCAGGTCGTAGAATACGTCATCTTGGCAGGGATCTAGACCTTTTAATGCATCCCTAATCACACTGTATGAAGTACCCCCGTATTCATATCGCTCGCTCGCATATCTACCAGCTAGTTTGCACATGTTAAGCCCACGCTCCACCATTCTTTCCTGGATTCCAAGGACTTGATCGATACGAGCGTCATCCAAACGAGAAGCCCTCTGGTGCCAAGAAAGAAATTGAGCACGCAGGCGGCTGCGGCTAACAGATTGCTTTGTTTTTGCTTCTCTGTGTCTCCGAACGTTAGTTACCATCGTACTATTTTTTTTTCTGATTGCTTTGCTGGCTTTTTGGATTAGAATGCCCGCAAACTCCGCTATAGAACTCGTCAAGGAGAAGACAATTATGGTGATACTCTATGGAGCGGCGATACATAACGCAATTAAAACCGGCGACAAAAGGACGATGGTCGCCGTACTCAAGCACGCAAAAAAGGTCTATAGAGAGCAAGGCGATCTCAAAAAAGCTATTAAGGAGCTAGAGAGGGCCATCGAGAAGATAAAGACCTGATGACCAAGAACGTAACATGTCTGTTCTTCCAAGACGGTACGTAACTGATGATGACTTCAGGAAGAATCGACCTGTGCTTGTCGTGTGGGAAACAACCCTCGCTTGCAACCTTAAGTGCCTTCATTGTGGATCACGAGCCGGTTCAGCGAGAGCACGTGAGCTCTCAACCCAAGAGTGCTTAGAAGTAATCTCGCAGTTGGCTCGCCTCGAAGTAAGGCATGTTGTCCTGATTGGCGGTGAAACTTACCTTCGGAGAGACTGGCTCGACCTTATCAAGGCGATTCGCGATCAAGGCATGGATTGCAGCATTCAAACGGGTGGTCGTGGCCTGACGGAGGACAAGATTAGGCGGGCCGCCGGAGCGGGACTCGTTTCAATGGGAGTATCCATTGACGGTTTGGAGAATCGCCACGATCACTTAAGAGGTGTTCCTGGATCTTACTCACAAGCCATGGCAGTCCTGGGCTACTTGAGGAACTGCGGTGTCCCGAGTAGCGTCAATACTCAGATCACTGCTGGGCTTATGCCTGAACTTCGGGAGTTGATGAGCCGAATCGCAGAAGCTGGCGCAAAGAATTGGCAGGTTCAACTAACTGTAGCAATGGGTGCAGCATCAGACAGGCCCGAATTGCTTTTGCAACCATACGAGCTTCTTGAGTTAATGCCCCTATTGGCAGCAGTGCGCGAAGAAGCCCTGGATCACGACCTGTTGATGCAGCCAGGCAACAATATCGGGTATTTCGGCCCATACGAGCATGAGTGGCGGATTGCGGATGATTCCAAAGGACATTGGCAGGGTTGTGTTGCCGGACAGACCAGTATCGGCATCGAAGCGGATGGGACAATCAAGGGCTGCCCCTCCCTCCCAACGCGGTCGTATGCTGGCGGCAATGTTCGTGATTTGTCCATCGAGCAGATGTGGAATCTCTCCGAAGCATTGCATTTCACTCGCGAGAGAACGTTGTCAGACTTGTGGGGCTATTGCAAAACGTGCTACTACGCTGATGTCTGCCGAGCCGGCTGTACATGGACCAGCCATGTGTTATTCGGCCGTCCAGGAAACAATCCCTACTGCCACTACCGCGCGCTTCAGCTGGCAAAATGTGGCCTGCGAGAGCGACTCGTCAAGGTGAAGGATGCAGATGGCAAACCGTTTGATCATGGATTATTTCAGCTGGTAACCGAGTCGACAGACGGTCGTGATGTCGGAATTCCGATTTGCCATCCTCCTAAGTTGCAGCGATTCTCTAGTAGCGTAGTTCAAATTGAAGGGCAGATCCCTCAAGGTGAAGGGCGAGTCCCTCCGACCTTGTTGCTATGCTGCGGCTGTTGGCAGTATGTTATGCCGAATTCTGTTGTGTGCCCTCATTGCGGGGGCGATATCGAGGCGTTGAAGCTTCAGTACGACCGAGATCTGTCGCATGCATGGTCAGCAACAGAAAAATTGAAGCGCCTTCTGAGAAATGAAGAGCAACTATCAGCAACAGAGACCACGCTGTGATCAGTTAAGCCCTTTCGCTTTTCCGATCCCAAAAATTTTCAACAAAATGCCGCGCCGGGCAAGAAATGACGCCGGGCACAAAACTCGGCCCCGTACGGTGAGCACACCTTGTTACCTCACGGTCCTATCGCTTGCTGGATCGGGACATCCCCACTGGTCCGCCACGGCGTGATTGTGACGCTCATCGGTGTCGAAGACGGAATGGTGTATCACGTCCCGTTCGATGGACGCCACACGGCGATGCTCGTCTTCCCGGAGCGGTCATAATCTACGGGCACAGGAATGTCCCCCTGTCTGGCCCCATTGCTCGCCGTCGGAGTGCCCGGGCTGCTGTAGGCTAGAGCGATAGCTTTGTCATAGCTTTGTCGCGCTGGCCAGACCAGCGGTAGGCGTCCGCCAAATTCCCGACGGCCAACTGCTCATTCGTACCGAAGCGCGAGTGGATCAGAAATCCATCGTAGAGCTTGGCAAGTGGATCAACAGCATTCACATAGGTAGTTAGGAAGGATGCAGACTGGGATTCTCCCACCGCGATGACGCACGTGGGCATGAGTGGGCCCAGAACCTTGTTGGCGTGGGGTGCCCGGAGGAGGCTGCCTACTTGGGAGAAGATATCATAGGCAAAGGAATCGCCCGGATGACTGAGGGAGCCATATCGAACCGGGTCGGCCTTCTTTAAAGGAGTACCCATCGCAACCAGGCTGTGACCACCCTCTACCCCGACCCTCTGAGCCGAAACGCCCACATAGGCATAGCCGTTACGGATTATTTCGCGGTGGGCCGCATTCCAGTCGGGCGCGCCGTCGGCTCCGGCGCTGACGTTCAGCCACTCGACAACGACCGTACCGTTGAATTTCTGGGGATCAGTCGGCCGCACAACAACGATGCGGGTAGCATACGGTGCGGTCTCTGCGGGTACGACATTCCAACGCCCGTCTGCAGTTGGCGCACCGGAAAGCGTGTAGGACGATGCCGTGCCCGAAACGAAAAATTCGTCAGTCGTATAGCCCAAAGGCGTGAGATCGAAACTGCTAAGGACAAGCGCTGGCGGTCCTGCCACAGCCATGGCCGCGGGGACCTCTCCGTGCACGCCCAGATCGGCATGCGCCGGTGCTGTTTTGCGGTTCATTGGTTTTGTTCCCGTTGTGGGGCAGGGTCGGAAAAGTGCCCGTCGTCCTGAGCAGCGGGTTCAACGATGATTTGACCGTAGACCCATGGGTGCTCTTTGCAAATGTAGACGTACGTCCCCGGCTTGTCGAAAGTCACAGCGCCGATGTCGAGAGGGTTCAACGGACCCGTCGTCCACGACCCGTCTTGTGCAACCACAGTGTGTATCATCTGGCCGTTATTTCTCCAGCTGACTTGCGTGCCAGCCTTGACTCGCACGCGGTACGGATTGAACTCATATTCGTCGATGATATAGTGCGTGCCGGTAAGACCCATGTCGCGCGCGAGCGTAGTGGTCTCGATGTTGGCGGTGTTTTCAATCGGTCCCGTGAAATCGTCTTGCGGAGCGGTTGGCGGAGCGGGACGTTGGGGGAGCGTTCCTCCTAGTTGGAAGGCCCACACGGCACCGCCGA
>Ga0187782_10002033_pt1 | contig 14858 bp, 14 predicted proteins | sample 0715_SJ02_MP15_2_FD_132454 | JGI IMG/M metagenome (GOLD analysis project Ga0187782, IMG submission 132454) | Tropical peat soil microbial communities from peatlands in Department of Meta, Colombia - 0715_SJ02_MP15_20_MG | ecosystem: Environmental > Terrestrial > Soil > Wetlands > Peat | place...
TCGTTCACCATTCGGGCGCAACGCAATGAAGTTCTGGTGCGGGTAGTCGTCCGCGACGCGAACGGCAAGGCGGTCGGGGGACTCACCAAAGACGATTTCCGGCTGACCGACAACGGCAAGCCGCAGGTTTTGACGCTCTTCAAGATGGAAAATTACGAGGCCGCAGCAACAGGCCACGCGCCGGCGCCCGGCGCCATAAGCGCCAAATCCACCGAGCCAACGGAAGCCCTGCCGAGCCAGGTACTGCCACAGCGTTACGCGGCGCTTTTTTTTGATGACCTCGTGATGTCGTCAGAAGACCTCGCGCGCACGCGTGTGGCTGCGGAGAAATTCATCCATTCCTCAATGCAGGCTTCGGACCGCGTGGGCGTCTTCACTTCCTCAACCCTTGGAGATCTCGACTTCACCGACGACCGTGCCAAGTTGAACGAGGCTATTGCGAACCTCCGGCCCCATCCCCGAAACACCCCGGCCGAGAACGATTGCCCGCCCCTCTCGCCTTATGAGGCTTACCTGATTGATCAGCAGCACGATGACCTGATGCTGAACATCGCCACTTGGGAAGTTGTTTCCTGCGCCTGCGGTGGCACCGCCCACAACTGTGCCAGTGCACAAGACCGGGCGCAGATGGCAGCCCGCATTACTTGGGAAAAGGACCAGGACCAATCCCGGCAGTCTCTACATGTTCTTGAGAACCTGGTGCGGCGTCTGGGCTCAATGCCTGGACAGCGAGGCATCCTCTGGCTCTCGCAAGGATTTCTGGCCCTGGATCTGCTGCCGGACCTCGACCAGCTTATTGACCGAGCCTTGCGCCAACATGTGGTGATCAGCGCGCTCGATGCCCGCGGCTTGTGGGTGGATATCCCCGGCGGCGAAGCCTCCGAGTCCAATATCCTGAAGTTTAACTCTTTCGATAAAAGTGTCACCGGTGGAATCGACCCCTCCGCGTTTTCCAGGCTGGCCGTGTACCGCAGGACGGGCAAGGAAATGAACGACGATGTCATGGCCCAAGTCGCGCACTCCACGGGCGGCGTCTTCGTTCACAACACCAATGACTACGACGGCGGATTCCGCCAGGCCGGCGCGCTGCCGGAGTGCTCTTACCTTTTGGCCTTCTCGCCGCAGAACCTGAAATACGACGGCAAGTTCCACAAGCTGAAGGTTGAACTGGTGAATGGCAAGGATCTAAGCGTGCAGGCTCGCAACGGCTACTTCGCGCCCAATCAGGAACTCCGCCCCGAAGAGCGCGCCAAGCAAGAAATTGACGACGCGGTCTTCGCGCGCGCGGAATATATGGAATTCCCAGTCGAGGTCCACACGCAGTTCTTTAAGGTGAGTGAGCGCGAGGTTCGACTGTCAGTCGTTTCGCGCGTTGATGCGCGTGCCTTACGCTTTCGCAAGGAAGGCGATCGCAACCGGCTGAACTTAAGAATGGTCTGCGTCGCCTTTGATCGCGACGGCAACCTCGTCGACGGCACGCAGCGGAACGTCGACCTGCTGCTGCGCGACGCGACCCTCGCTCACCTGCTGAGCACCGGCTTGAACCTGCGGGGCCAGCTTAAAGTCAACGCCGGAAACTACGCCATCCGGGTGGTAGTCTACGAAGTCGATTCCGCCCGCATGACCGCGCTGAACCGCACCGTGGAGATTCCGTACTAGAGCTTGCGCTCCGGGTCAACGCGCAGCCACGCCAGCGCGCCGGTGGCGCACAGCGCTGCCGCCACTCCAAACGAAGCGTTCCACCCAAAACGCGTCGCAATTATCGGCGTGAGTGTGGCCGTGACCGTGCTCCCGATCTGCGCTCCCATATTCATCACACCGGAGACAGCGCCCGCCGACTCGCCTGCAATGTCCGCGGTGACGGACCAAAACGTACTCTGGGATATATAGAGCGCTCCCGCCCCGCCGGCCAGCACCACACTTGCCAGCCTCGGACTGGCCACCGCGGATCCGCAAGCCACAAACACCGCTGCCAGGCCGACTCCAACCACGGCAACTCCGCACCGGCCCCATCGCTTGCCATAGAGGCGTGAAATGCGGTCGCTCACAACTCCCCCAAGAGGCGAACAAACCGCCATGGCGATGAAGGGAAGGGTTGTGAAGTATGAGCTCTCGCGCAAGTTAAGCCCCCGCACCGTCGAGAGGTAGCGGAAAAACCAGGTAAAGAATATATAGGCTACATAACCATAACAGAAGTAGCTGTAGGTAACCAGCAGGAAGTCTTTACTGCCCAGAATCTTTCGCCAGGGCAGTGCGGCCTTCGCCCCGGCGCCGGCGTCCGGCAAGCCGGAACGAATGACTTCCATTTCCGGCGCGCTCACCCAGGGGTGGTCCTTCGGATCGTCCCTCGCCAGCCAATACCAGACCACTCCCGCAGCCAAGCCCATGAGCGCGCTGACCCAAAACGATAGCCGCCAGCCGCCGCGCAGCATAATGTAAGTGATCAGCGGAGGCGTGATGGCGGCCCCCGCGCCCACGCCGGCAAAGATCAGTCCATTGGCACGGCCCCGCTCGTGGGTCGGTATCCACTTGGCCACCACGCGATTCGAAGCCGGGTAGATAACAGACTCTCCCACCCCCAACAGAAACCTCACGACGATAAAGGCCGCAACCACAGCGCCGATGCTTCGTGGGATGGCGGTCGCCAGGCAGGTGAAAACGGCCCACCAAACCGTGGCAAACGTAATCACTCGCCGCGCCCCAAAGCGGTCGCTGACCCTCCCGCCCGGAGCCTGGCAAAGCGCGTACCCGAAAACGAAGGCGCTAAAAATGTAACCAAGCTGAATATCGGTAAGATGGTATTCCTTAACTATATAACCGCTGGCAATGGAAATATTGACCCGGTCGAGAAAGCCCACCGAGCTCATCACGAAAATCCAAATGATCAGGAGCCAGCGAACTCGACCTTCGAAAGGCGCGATCATATCTTCGTTATGCCTCGATTCAGGAGTCGGAAGTCAGGAGTCAAAAGTCAGAACGAAGAGCCTAAACGATGGCTGGGAAGCCGTCAAGGAGTCAGACCCCAAAGGCTTGCCAAGCAGCTAAAGTTAAGTCAGACTGTACCCAACCATGCGCGATCGAATCTACCTGCTGATATTCATGATGGGAGCCGGGGTGCTGCTGTACGTGGGGCGTGGTTATATCGCCATGTCCACGTACGCCACCTTCGCGCTGACGTTCGCGGGGACGACGGCCGCGGCGGTTCTGGGGATGGTGCTTTATCGCGTCCAACTGGAGTTGCGAGCCAGCCGCCACGAGCTGGCCCGCAAAGAGGCGGAACTGAACTTCGCTCTCGAGGTGCAGCAGGCGCTTTTTCCGCGCCAGTTTCCGGCGGACGGCGGACTCGAGTTCTCTGGCGTGTGTGTTCCCGCGCGAGGAATTGGCGGCGACTACTACGATGTTCTCGAGCGGTCCGGGGGGCGCGTGGGCTTTGCCATCGCCGACATCAGCGGCAAGGGAATCTCCGCGGCCATTTTGATGTCCAACGTGCATGCAGTGCTGCGTACGCTCTATGACGCTGGACACCCGGCGGGGGAGCTCTGTTCGCAGCTCAACCGTCAACTTCACCGGGTCACCTACGGCTCGCAGTTCGCGACCGAGTTCTTTGCCGAGTGGAGCCAGCGCGACCGGTCCCTTACCTATGTCAACGCGGGCCATCCCACACCCATTCTGCTGGGATCACGCTCTGGCGAACAGCTTCAAGCCGGCGGTCCTCCCCTGGGTCTGTTTCCTGGGACGGAGTTTCAAGTTGGCCGAATGCTGCTCCAACCCGGCGACCTGATCGTTCTCTACTCCGACGGAATTACGGAGGCAGGTGAGAGCTTTGAGAGGGAATTCGGCGCAACGAGGCTGGAAGCGGTCGTGAAGGAGCACTCCGAGAAACCCTTGGACGAAATCCGGCAACACGTGGTGAAGGCTGTGCGCGATTGGTCAGGCGCCGAATTGGAAGATGACATGACGCTGCTGCTTATTCGTGCTGAGAGGCCGGCAGCGGATAGTAGGCAGTCGGCAGTAGGCAGTCGGCAGTAGGCAGAAATTCCGCAGATTCTTCCCTCGCCCCCTTGGGGCAGAGGGTGGCGCGCCACGGCGCTGTCGTCAGCCGTGGCGGGCCGGGTGAGGGGGGTGGCGGAGGGCGTGCAGATCCCACCCCCGAGTCAAAAGGAGACGAGATGAGAATCGGCAACCATGGATTGCGAGAACACATTCGCTTTTTAATGCCGCTCTTTGGCTTGATAGCTGCGGTGTGGTTGCTTCGTCTCGTGTTGGACAAGGCAGGCACGCCAGCCCCTATTGTCAGGATGTTCAGCGTGACCGTGGCCGGCTCGGCTTCGATCCTGCTCGCCGTGCTTCTCATCCACTTCAAAGGTTTCGGCGGCTATGGCAGCGTGGTCGTGTCGGCTTTCCTTTTGGAATTTTGGTCGCAACTCCTCATCTGTTCCGCCATCGCCTTCTCCGCCTTGACAAAAACCATGAACATCTACAGTGCGCCGGAGTATTCCCCTCGCGCTAGCCCCTTGGCCCACATCATCGGCCACATAACCTTTGGCGTGGGCTTGGGCACTCTGCTTTTGGGAGCCGGCATGGGCTCCCTGCTACTCTGGCTGCTGCGGCGCATCGTTCCATTGGGGGGCGGCACTCGCCTGAGGATGAGTCATTAGGAGAAAGTAGGCAGTTGGCAGTGGGCAGTTGCCGTTGTGGGAGATCCAAGACCGCGAGATTGGTAGCACAGATCTTTTGTGTGGAGGACGATGGTTGGTTCAGCGCCAACGGGAGTAATCCTCGGCGCTGAAGCCAGCGTCTTTCAGAATGCGCACCGCGAGTCCGCGCCCGATGTCGCACCCCGTGTGAACAGGTATCGTGACCGAGACATTACGTTCGGCGTTCCAGAGTGTGAGATGGCTCCCCTCTTGCCGGTCTTCAACAAAGCCGTGCGACTTCAAGAATCGCACCAACTCTCGGGCCGTCACTTGGGGCATGCGGCTCATTCCGGAACCGCGACCGTCAACTCCTCGACGTGCACCAAGCGGTCATTCTGCGGAACCGGCTGGGAGTGAGCCAACATCGAAGTCAGATGCTGCTCGATGGCTTGGCGAATATTGCGCTGAGCCTCCTCGATGGTCTTACCGTTCGAGAAACAGCCGGGCACGTTCGGCGTGTACGCGAAATAGCCTTCGTCCTCCGGCTCCTTCTCGATGACAATCTGAAATGAGTAGAACTTCATTCCCGCCCTCCAACGCCACGTGTTGCGCTTCACCCAGTGCCTCGAGGTGTGCTTAAGTATAGCATGAAGGCTCCGGGAGCTAAGGCGCTCAGGCTTTGTCTGGGACCAGTGAATTGCGCGCTTGGGTAGCCTCGCGGCGCTGCGCCAGCCAGTTCATCCAATTGTCCACGCCGGCGCCCGTTTTGCAGGAGAGTTCGATAATCGCGATGCCGGGATGCACCTGGAGGGCGTAGGCGCGCGCTTGGGCGAGATCGAAGGAGACGTAAGGAAGCAGATCGATTTTGTTCAGAACCAGCAGCTCGGCTTTGAAGAATATGGAGGGGTATTTGAGGGGTTTATCGTCGCCTTCCGCGACGCTGAGCACCACCACCTTGGCAGCTTCGCCGAGATCGTAGCTCGAGGGGCAGACGAGGTTGCCGACGTTTTCAATCAGCAGCGTATCCAGCGACTCGAGCCGCCAGTCCGCCAGCGCCCGCTCGATCATCCGCGCGTCCAAGTGGCACGTGCCCCCAGTGGTGATTTGCTTCACGGGAAAACCCGAGCGGGCAAGCCGCTTCGCGTCGTTGTCCGTCTGAATGTCGCCGGTGAGCAGAGCCACGCGCTCGCTGGGGCCGAAACGCTCGAGCGTGCGCTCGAGCAGCGAGGTCTTCCCTGCCCCGGGCGAACTGATGAAGTTCAAGCAGAATATGCGGTGCGCGAGGAACGTGTCTCGCAGCCGCGCCGCAATGAGGTCGTTCTCACTCAGGACTTTCTTTTCCAACGGCACGCGGCTCATGGTTCTTCCACCTCGAGATAGGCCAGTTCGAGTTCGTCGCCACCGATACACCGGGTCGCTTTCGCACCGCAGGCTGGGCAGTCGAATTGGTAATCCACCACGGCGAAAACGTGCTTGCAAGCCGGGCACTCGTGGCGGCGCGGCGTGGATTCGATGGTAAGCGCCAGCGGCTCAAGTTCCGTATCTCTCACCAGGACTTCAAAACCAAAGTTCAGCGCGTCCGGATCGACGCCTGCCAACTCCCCGATCCGCAGCCCAACGCGAGTGACGCGCGCGCCATTCAGCCGCTCGCGCTCCTTGCGTACGGCCTCGAGAATCGAGTTGGCGATGCTCAATTCGTGCATGGAAGAGCAGGTGTCAGGTGTCGGGTGTCAGGCGCCAGGCGTCGGGCTTGAGGTACCAGGTGTCGGGGCGCAGGTCTCGGCACCGAGGCGGCTGGCCAGCAGGGACCATGCTTCGCGGCTTCACCGGGACGCCCAACCGCAGATCTCCCTCGCCCGACGACTGTCTTTCCCTGACACCTGGCACCCAGCCCCTAACAGATTCTTGGCAACTGGTCTCCAGCCAGCATATCCACAATACGGGAAGTTCCCAGACAGGTTCGCATCGTGACCAAGCCGGGATGGGCATCGACGACCTTACCAATCAGGCGTGCGTTGACACCCAGCGGATGGTGATGCATCGCCCCCAGCAACCTCTCGGCGTCGGGGGCCGCGACAATGGCCACGAGCTTGCCTTCGTTGGCCACGTAAAGCGGGTCCAAGCCGAGCAATTCGCAAGCGCCCTTTACTTCCTCGCGAATGGGCAGGGCGGACTCGTCAATGACTATCCCTACCCGCGACTGAACTGCGAATTCGTTCAGAGTGCTCGAAAGGCCGCCGCGAGTGGGGTCACGCAGACAGCGAATCGAGCCAGTCACCCCGAGCATTGCCGCAACCAGCGAGTGCAGCGGCGCCGTGTCGGAAAGAACCGGAGCATCAAATTCGAGCCCCTCGCGCCGCGAAAGGATGGCGATGCCATGGTCGCCTAGAGTGCCGCTAAGAAGAACACGGTCGCCGGAACGCGCCTGGTTAGCGGACAGGTTAACGCCCTCGGGAACCCTCCCGATTCCGGAGGTGTTGATAAAGAGGCCGTCGCCCTTTCCTTTCTCCACCACCTTGGTGTCGCCGGTCACCACCGTCACGCCTACCTGGTCCGCAGCCTGCCGGAAAGACTCCACAACCCGCCGCAGCGTTTCCACCGGCAGGCCCTCCTCCATAATGAAGCCGGCGCTCAGGAAGAGCGGTTCTGCGCCTCCCATGGCGAGATCGTTCACGGTTCCATACACGGCAAGCGAGCCGATATCGCCACCCGGAAAAAACAGGGGCTTGACAACGAAGGAGTCCGTGGTGAACGCCAAACGGACTCCCTCTACGGTCACCACCGCCTGGTCGTTCAACTGTTCCAGAATCGGGTTACCGAATGCCGGGAGAAATACGTCCCGCATCAGCGCGGCGCTCAAGCGCCCGCCGCTGCCGTGCCCAAGCAGGATCTTATCGCCGGCAGGAAGCGGCGCCGGGCACGCGAGATTTTCGAACGGATTGTGATCGTCTGGCACGCTGAAACTCGCGACGTAGCACGGGTGAGGAGCACGAAAAGCCGCCGGCGTCGGGCGCGACCCAAAGAATCCTGGCGGCACAAGCCCGCGCGATGGTAGCGACTCCCGCTCAGACCTTGACCGCTGGGCGCCGATACTGATAATAAGCGGCGCAAGCTCCTTCGCCGGAAACCATGGGCGCGCCCAGCGGGGTCTCAGGCGTGCAACGCACGGCAAACGCCGGGCAGTCGATGGGCTTTTTCAGCCCTTGCAATACCAAGGCGCTGATACACTCCGAAGGTTCTTCGGCAACCGTATCGGCCAGGCCGAAGATCTTCTCCGCATCATAGGCCGCGAACTCCGCACGCAGGCCCAGACCGCTTTGGGGAATCGTTCCAATCCCACGCCACTTGCGATCGCAAACCTCAAACACCTTCTGCAGAAGCTCCTGGGCAGGGCGATTGCCCTCGTAGCCCACCGAACGGACGTATTGGTTTTCAACCTCCGCCCGCCCTTGCTCGAGTTGCGCCACCAGCATGGAAATCGCCTCCAGCAAATCAACGGGCTCGAAGCCGCCCACCACAATCGGAACGTGATATGTGCGGCTCAGCTCATCATATTGCTGGTAGCCCATCACCGTGCAGACGTGCCCCGGCGCAATAAAGCCCTGGACCCGGTTCCTGGGTGATTCGAGCAACATGCGGATAGCCGGCGGAACAAGAAAATGCGAACTCAGCATGGAGAAATTGTTTAAGCCCTCGCGCGCCGCCTGCCACACCACCATCGCATTGGCGGGTGCAGTCGTCTCAAAACCCACCCCCAGGAACACAACGCGGCGATGAGGATTGGCACGGGCGACTTTCAGCGCTTCCATGGGTGAGTATGCGACTCTGACATCGCCGCCCCCGGCCTTCACACGAAAAAGGTCGGAATGCGAGCCCGGCACGCGCAGCATGTCGCCGTAAGAGACCAACGTGACGTCAGAAAGTGAGGCGATTCGGATAGCCCTATCGATAGTTTCGAGCGCGGTGACGCAAACCGGACAGCCGGGGCCGTGGACCAACTCGATTTGGGAAGGAACCAGCTCGTCGATCCCATAGCGCATGAGCGTGTGGGTCTGGCCACCGCAGATTTCCATCAGGACCCAGGGGCGTGTGACACGCCGGGCTAAATCAGCACACAAAGCATGGGCAACGCGTGCGTCTCGGTATTCGTCAAGGTACTTCATAGAAGATGCCAGGATTCAGGATTCGGGATTCAGGAAAAGCCACGCGAAAGTCCTAGCTTGAATCCTGCTTCTCGGGCCCTGGATCCTGAATCCCGAATCCTGAATCCTGTTCTTCGAGCATTCCCATCTGCTCGAGCAATTCGTAGGTGCGCTCGGCTTCTTCGGCGTTGACTTTGCTGAGCGCAAAGCCGACATGGACGATAACGTAATCGCCCACACCGGCTTCCGGTAGAAAATCCAGTTGGACCATCCGCGTGATCCCGCCGAACTGCACTCGGCCGAGCCGAGTACCGTTCTCTTCCCTCGTCTCGAGAATCTTGCCGGGAATTGCCAGACACATATTCATGCCTCTTTTCGAACGCGCGAACTGGCCACGCCAGGGCGCCGCAAGGTTCTTCGAAACGCCAAAGCGCAAGTTACCAGCCAGTCACAACCTGGGTTTCAGGATTCAGTGTTTGTGCATTGAACCCTGTATGCGGAAATCCTGGGCTGGCAGAGAATCCCTGCGTACCGTGCACCCCTTGTTATTGTAGTTGCAGACTGCCTAGGATTCAAGCAGTGCATTCAGGTTTCGAGGGCCGCTTCAAAGCAGTCGCTCATGCCCGTCGGCTGACGGGCATCCGGCACCCACTCTGCTCCTCGTCATTCCCGCGAAAGCCGGAATCCACCGATGCCACTAGGGGAGCGTCGGCTCGCGACTTCGAGGCGAGCCCGCTCAGAAGTCGGCGCTCGGGAAGCAAGATCGGTGGCCGCTGGCAATCACGATTCCGAAGCCTGATTTGCGAATCCTGGAAACGACCGGTCACTGGGATTGAAGCTCCGAATTGGAAGGATCTTGGACCTTAAGAGCAGCAGCCTGAGAGCGGTGAGGTTCTCGATGACGCGCTCGACAGCCTGCTCGACGGCCGGGGAGCGGCGTGAGCCTTGAGCCACCGTGCCCGCCTCGATCCCGAGCAGAAAAAGCGGCGGCATCGTCCGGCCCAGGGCGCGAGCTAAGTCCAGCGCTTCGGCAAGCCCCCAGCCGTGACTTGACAACGCCCCCAGCGATCTCGGCTCCACTTCCTTGCACGGGAGGGTCGCAAGATGGAGAGTCCCAGGAGCTCCGCCGCTCACCACTGCGTCGACAAAAAGAATGGCCTCTGCGAGCGCCAAAGCATCCAATAGCTCGATGCCGGGCGCAGACTCAGCTCGCAGTTCGCATCCGCAGTCGCCGCCTTCGCGAAGCCGGCGGATGACCTCGAGACCCGCGCTATCATCGCCTGCATCGGGGCTGCCACAGCCGACAATCAATAAGCGGCCGGCATTCGTCACGAACTCGAAGACCAGCTCCACCACCCTCGGAAGAACAGGCGAAACAACCGGCGAGAGTGAATCTCCGAAAGCGAACGACTGAGCGGAAACAGTGATGATGACCGCCTGGGGGTGGTGGCCATAAAGCAACTCGGCGCTCGCCAGCAGACCCTCCGGCGAGCAACTATGGGTTAGCACCGAAGGCGACGTCGCTCGCGGGTGGACGTCGCGGCAACGGATCTCGCCGGCTTTACCCTCGGCGTCGGCGTCGATAAACACGGCGCGGTCACATTGGCTGAGCGGTTCGGCCAGTTCCGGAGTGAGCTGGTGACAAGTGATCACCTCGGCCGCTTGCCCGGCAAGTTCGCGGGCGAGCGCGCCGCCCGCGTGCCAGCCGAAGCTATCGTCAGAGCGTAGAGGATTTCCGTAGCCGATGATGAGGGTTTTGCCCAAGGACCGCCCTCACCTAGCTAAGCACTTTTCAGTTCATCAAGCAAGCAGCCGTCCGGTGCGAGCAACCGAATGTGCAAGGGAATCTGCCCGGAGGCGTGTGTGGAGCAACTTAGGCATGGGTCGTAGGCACGAACCACCGCCGAGACGCGATTCAGCATTCCCTCCTGCAGCTTATTCCCGTCTATGAAATGCCGCGCCACCTGGTCGATGCTGCGGTTGATGGCGAGATTGTTGTGCCCTGTGGCAACGATGAGGTTAGCCCAGGTGATCGCGCCCTCCGCGTTGACCTTGTAGTGGTGTATCAGGATGCCGCGAGGGGCTTCTATCATGCCGACGCCTTCCAGGTTATTGACGCCGGCGTGAGCGCGAACCTGCCGCCCCAGGACCGCGGGATCGTTCAGCAACGCTTCCATCCGCTCCAGTGCATATAGAGCTTCAATCAACCGGGCGTAATGGAAGTGGAAGGAACTCGGCACCACCTTCCCCAGACGCTGGTGGAATTCCGTGAACTCGACATCGGCCATGGGAGTTCCACAACTCCTTGCGACGTTGAGACGCGCCAGCGGTCCCACACGGTAAACGCCGTCCGGGAATCCGATAGGTTTGAAATAGGGCGCCTTCAGATAAGAATCGGCCAAGGCCGCCTCACCGATGTATTTCTGGTAATCGCTCGCGGGAATGTGGTCCGCCGCGATTTTGCCATTCGGCTCTTTAAATCGGATTCCACCCTCATAGAGCTGCAGCTTGCCTGCCGAATCTACCAAACCCGCATACATGCTGGGCGCATTCCCAAAGTTCTCGATTTCCTCCTTGAACTGGTCCAACATTCCTTTGAAGGACTTCAAGGTCCGCCGAAGGGTGGCTTTAGCGTCAGGCAGACCAGCCAACGCCTTATCCCGAACCTCGATTTGCATCGGGACGTTCACGCCGCCAGGCACGATCCAGGAGGGATGAATGCGCTCTTTGGCGAGGCCCTCAATCACCTGCTGTCCGAATTTGCGCAGGGAGATACCGTCCCGGGCGATTTCGGGATACTTATCGATCAGGCCCAGCACATTGCGGAGCGCGGGGTCCGAATCCATCCCCAGCAGCAGGTCGGGAGCGGAAAGATGGAAGAAGCTCAGGGCATGCGACTGCACGATCTGCGCGCAGTGCACGAGTTCCCGCAGTAGTGCCGCAGTCTCAGGGATGCGTACGCTCATGATCGAGTCGCAGGCCTTCGAGGAAGCCAACAAATGGCTGACCGGGCAAATCCCGCAGATGCGCGCCGTGATGGACGGCATCTCGTAGAAGGGACGCCCTTCGGTAAACTTCTCGAATCCTCGGATCTGTGTCACATGAAGCTGGGTGCTCGCGACCTTCCCCCCGTCGTCAAGGAAGATCGAGACTTTAGCATGACCCTCAATACGCGTGACGGAGTCGATCGTAACTTTTCTCATTGGTTTCCATCTCCAGACAATCGGGTGATCGAGCAGACAATTTGTGATTTGTGATTTCTGATTTGTGATTGGGACTTTCAATCTCAAATCAGAAATCACAAATCACAAATTGTTCACCCGATTGTCTCACCCAAACTTGACCTTCGAGCCGAGGTCCGGCATCCGCCCGTTGAGCAATTCGCCCAGCACGTAGCCGATGGCGGAGGCGGGGGGCGGGCAACCGGGGATAAACAAATCCACCTTGACGACCTCCTGGAGGGGCAAGACGCGCTTCAGCAAGGGCGGCACTCCCTCGGTCGGAATGCGAGGCTTCTCGTCCACACCCTGCAAATAGACTCGCTCCAAAAGCTTCTTCACGGGAATCGAATTGCGCATGGCCGGGACATTGGAGGTGACGGCGCAATCGCCCAACGCCACCAGCAGGCGCGCGCGCTCACGAACCAACTTGATCTTCTCGTAATCTTCCTGACTGCTGACGGCGCCCTCGACGATGGCCACATCCACGTCCTCGGGAAATTCCTGAGCGTCCACCAGCGGCCCATACACCAAGTCCGCCTTCTGAGCGACCAACGCGATGGCCTCATCCAAGTCCAAAATCGACATGTGGCAGCCCGAGCAGCCGTCCAGCCACAGGGTTGCCAATTTTGCCTTCTTCATACTTTAACTCCCTCTTCACACGTGCACGGCGCGTCTGGCCGCAAGCCACTTGATGTTCTCATTACTCTTGGTCATTTCTTCCACCGATCGGCCTTTTTCCGCGAGCGCGCCTGTGGGGCACACCTGAACGCATTTGCCGCAATTCGTACACGCTTTCGATTCGCCCCAAGGCCCGGCCAGGTCCGAGACCAGACGCGAGTTGATGCCCCGAGCGCTGATCTCCCACACGTTCGCTCCCTCCACCTCCGCGCAGGCACGCACGCACCGCGTGCAGAGGATGCAGCGATTTTGGTCGAGCACGTAGCGCTGGTGCGAGACATCTACCGCCAGTCGCGGATAGTTGTAAGGGAAATTGACATGGGTGACCCCCAAGCGCTGAGCCATGGCCTGCAATTCACAGTGGTTGTTGCTGACGCAAATCGCGCAGTAGTGGTTGCGCTCGAGCAGCATGAACTCCACCGCCATCCGGCGATGCCGCAGGAGCTTGTCGGAGTTGGTCGTCACCGACATGCCGTTCTGAATGGGGGTAGTGCAGGCGGGCAGCAGGCGCCCCACTCCCGCCACTTCCACCAGGCACAGCCGGCACGAACCCGCGGGGCTGAGCCCCTCCAGAAAGCAGAGCGTGGGAATGTATTTCTTGTTCGCCCGCGCGACGTCCAGGATCGTTTGCCCTTCGCTGGCCCGGCAAAGCTCGCCGTCGATCCGGGCTGAGATTTCTTGCGGCATTTTCAAGTCTCCTTATCTAATCGGGAGATCGGGAGGACAATTTGTGATTTGTGATTTGCGATTGGTGATTCACGATTGCAAAGCTCAATCACAAATCAGAAATCACAAATTGTTCACGCGATCTCCCGATCCTACCGTCGGCTTCCCGCCGCGCTGGTATCGCGAACGTCGCAGCGCAGGCACCGGCCCGCCTCTTCCACAGCTTCTTCGGCAGTCAACGCCAGGACAGCTTCCTCAAAATCCTTCACGCGCTGCTTGGCAGGCAGCGGATGCGAGTGGTGGCGTCCACTCTCGCTCACGTGTTCCGGCGGCTTCTGGTCGTAGTCGAGATGCAGCACCAGCCTTTCTATGCGCGATTCACCCATCAATCTCTGGTCAATCCTGCGGGCTGCCTTCTTGCCATACCCCATGGCGTTGGAAACATTCGAGGCGCCCGAGATCAAGTCACCGCCGGCATAGAATTTGTCGCGGCTGGTTTGCAGGCTGTAGCGATCGAACACCAACGTGCCGTTCTCCTTGATCATGAGTCCCGAGGCCTTGCAGAAGTCGCGGTCCACTGCCTCGCCCACGGCCAGGATCACGGTGTCGCACTTGAAGCTCTGGATCTCTTCCGTGGAAATCGGACGGCGGCGGCCGGAAGGATCGAACTCGCCCAACCGCGTCTTCACCACCTCGAGGCCCTTAACGGCCCCGTTCTCTCCCATAATTCGATGCGGCGCGGAGAGAAAAATAAAGTGCGCGCCTTCCTGTTCGGCGGCCTCCACTTCTTCATGAATGGCGGGCATGTCCTTGCGCTCGCGGCGGTAGAAGACGGTAACCGTCGCTCCACGCCGCAAGGCCGTACGCGCTGAATCTATCGCCGCATTGCCCCCGCCGATCACCGCCACTCGACTCCCCAACTGCACCGGCGCATGCTTCGCAATGCCCTCGAGGAAGAGGAGCGCGGGCATCACTCCTCTCAATTCCGTCCCGGGCAGATACACCCAGGTTTCTTTCCACGTGCCGATCGAGAGGAAAACGGCGTCGTAATCCAAGTCGAGATCGTTGAGGTGGATGTCCGTGCCCACGTTCTTATTGAATTCGAACTTGACCCCAAGGCGCTCGATCAGTGCGATTTCCTTGGAGAGGACGGCCTTGGGTAAACGGTATTCCGGCAGCGCAAAGCGCAGCATGCCGCCGGCTTCGGAATGCGAGTCGTAAACGATGACGCCGTGGCCTAACAATGCGAGGTAGAAGGCCGCGGTCAAGCCGGTGGGTCCTGCGCCCACCACCGCCACTTTCTTGCTCGTCGCCGCCATCTGGTGCGCGGCGATCCGCTGGGCCATAGCGTCGAAGCGATCCGAAAGCAGGACGGAGTCCGCGATCAGCCGGTGCACCTCGCGCATGTTCACCGATTCGTCCACGGCCTGCCGGCGGCAACGATTGTCGCAGGGATGTTGGCAAACCCGGCCCGTGGACGCCGGCAAGGGGTTATCCAGGATGACAGACTCGAA
>Ga0187782_10002034_pt1 | contig 14858 bp, 11 predicted proteins | sample 0715_SJ02_MP15_2_FD_132454 | JGI IMG/M metagenome (GOLD analysis project Ga0187782, IMG submission 132454) | Tropical peat soil microbial communities from peatlands in Department of Meta, Colombia - 0715_SJ02_MP15_20_MG | ecosystem: Environmental > Terrestrial > Soil > Wetlands > Peat | place...
TGAGGTGGCCGCCAACGGAGGTTGCCCACTGGCGGAGCCGCGAATGGAATCCCCATGAAGATACGGACAGAGGAATCGGAGTTGAATGTGCCTTCCAGAGTGCCGCTTGCGATCTTCACTCGGTCCGCCGCCATGGCTGTGCTCGCCAGAGCCGCGGCGATCAAAAGAAGACTGCTTTTCATTGTGCGTCTACGGTTGGTCATGTTCCTCTCCGTGCAATTGTCGTCATCACGCCCGCGGCCCTCCGCGGCGGGCCACAACAACGCCAGCGACGTTAACTCGTTATTCGCGCCGCCAGAGGTTATCAGATGCCTCAACGAATTGCGAGACTGAAATCGCCTCGTCTTCCATTCCGCCTCCCGCTGTCATTCCGAGCGCAGCCAGGAATCTCAGTCTGGATCTTTGTTCCACTATCCCCCTAAGCAGAGCGAGATTCCTCGCTGCGCTCGGAATGACAGCGGCTAAGCAGACGAGCAAATGACCACCGGGAACTGAGAAGGGACCGCGGACAACTGACAACTGCCTCCGGTCGACTGGCCATGGACCTCACCCCGCAACCTGTTGCGCCTTCTTATCTCGAAGAGTCAGGTTGGCGACCAAGGGTTTGGCCCAGAAGGAAACACCCAGGACCCAGCCAAAGGTTAAGTAGAGAAACATCATCCCGGTGCGGAGCCCGAAAGCGTCGCCGATTCGCCCAATAATCAAGGGCACAATGGCTCCACCCATGATGCCGACGCAGAGTATGCCGGCGAGTGGCCCGTGGTATTCCGCCACGGAGTTCAATCCCAGAGAAATAATAATCGGCCACATCACCGAGGCGCAAAAGCCGGTGGCAGGGAAGGCGAGTCTTGAGGCAGGCCCAGGGCCAAACAAGGCGACCGTCAGGCTCGCGAGTGCCCCGAGGCTGAAGCCCAGGAGGACCTTGCGGCTGTCAAACAGTTTCAGCAGCAGCATGCCCAGCGCGCAACCCGCGGTGAGCAGTCCCCAGAACCAGGCTACCGCTGTGGCCCCGATAGAGTGAGGATCATAGCCGTGATATTGCGCGAGAAACTGGGAAATCCAGTCGGCGGTCCCTTGCTCGGATCCTACGTACATGAACACGCTGGCAAAAAACAGAAGAACCGCCGGCTTCCTGAGGAGGTGAGCATACATCGCGACCGCGCCGGCTTGCTCCTCTTCGGTGCGCTTTACATGAGGGAATCGGGAGGCCCACAACGCGATCATCATCATAATGATTACGGCGGTGAAGATCCAGTACATGGATACCCAGGGCAGACCCACGGGGGTCACTCGTCTCAGGGTCCGCAGCAGGAAGTTCATCTGGTTCGACAACACGCCAGTCGTGGGCGGTTCGCGGACCACCCCTACGGCGGGCGCAAGGTGCAAGACCACATAAGAGTAAACTTGCGGGCTCACAAATGATGCGCAACCAAAAATCAATTGGGCGAATGCCGAATTGAAAGCAAAATGCTCCTCGCCACCCGCGACGCGAAGAAGCGGATTGATTGCCACCTGCAGCACGGCCATGCTCCCACCGATGAGAAACAGGGACACAAGCGAGACGCGATAGACCGGCAGCAACGCGAAAAAGAGAGCTCCGGCCAGCGCTACGGCAAAGGAAACCAACATCACTCTCTTCTCTCCCCATGACTCAACCAGGAAGCCGGCGGGGATGGAGAGCACTCCGTAGGCTATAAAGAACGAAAACGGCAGCAAGGCGGCGGCCGTCAGGCTGACATGAAAGCTCTGAATGATGTCGGGGATAATCGGCCCCAAGATGTTGGTGAGGAACGAAATGACAAAGAAAGTGGCAAGAACCAAACCGACCAGATGCTTACTTCGCGTCATGGGCGAAAGCAGCTCCCTTGTCTTCGTTGGAATCGCGGGCGGAGCCCGCTTTGGAGTGCGGCAGCTTGCTGCCGCTTTCGCTTGCCGCGAGCTTGCTCGCGGCCGGATCGACTTCGGGTGCCATGGCGGTCAGCAAGCTGGCCTGAAGAAAAGCGGCAGCAAGCTGCCGCACTCCAAAGCCGCCCAGAGCGGCCACAAGGGCCGCCCCCACTTACTCTGTGGTCGTCACCTTGGAGCCCAAGGTGAACCGGCCCGCCTCGCGTCCAGTTTGGGCTGCCAAAGCCAGGGTGACTATCTCCACGGGCAGAATCTCGAGAATAGGCAGAACACTATCGGCCACTTCAGGAATCCGCAGGGATGAGAGTCCTGCACCTTTTCCAAGCAGCTCCGCTCTGCCGCCCTTCTGGCGAATGTCCTCGAAGAGTTTTGTGTTCAAGGCCCTTGTTTTCTCGTCTCCTACAAAAACGATCACGAACGTCTCCTCACTTAGCATCTCAAATGGCCCGTGCCGGAATGCCGCGCTGCTCATCCCTTCGGCATGACGGTGAGTCGACTCTTTGATGATGAGCCCGCCGGTCCCAACGGCGGCGAGCGACCCTCCTCGCCCGATCAGGAAGAGGTGGCGAGCGCCTTCCAAGCAAGCTGCCAGTTCGACCACATGATCCCGCCAGGATTCCAGGTAGCGTTCGACCGCAGGGGCTGCCTGTGCCAGTTCGGAATTAATCTCTTCGAGATCCGAGTTGCTGAGAAGAGATCCCATCTGGCGCAGCGCCATCAGCGCCGTCACATAAGTCTTGCAGGAAACTGAGAATTCCTGTCCTGCACTGGTCAGAAAAACGCTGTCCGCCTGCAAAGCCAATGGGCTGTCGGCCGTGTTGGTGAGCCCGATGATCGGGGCACGACGTGCGTTTTCGTCCAGAAGACGAACGATTTCGGCACTCCGCCCGGATTGCGAAACGGCGATGATCAAAGTCTGGGCATCGAGGAGCCTTGGAAAGTAGTGCACCAGTTCTGAAGTTTCGATAAGCAGAGTCGTAAGGTCGTAGGAATTGAGCAGCGCCTGCAGCGGATGGAGAGCGTAAAAAGACGATCCCATCCCGGTCAGAACAACTCTTCGCAATTCTCCCTTTCCTAATCGCCGGAGAACCGGCGCCATGCTGGCAGGGACACTGAGCCCTCGAAGTGTTGCCTCCAGCGCCCGGGGTTGGTCCAGGATGTCGCGCACGTAGTCGTTTTCAATAATAATGTAAGGCTTATTAGTTATGGTGATGTCCTCCGACAAGTAGCACAGCCACTCTTGGCTGTGCCGAATGCTTGAGCGTTGCGCTTTGCACAGCCAAGAGTGGCTGTACTACGAAGCAGCGCTACGCATTAAAGTGATTGTGCCAGACCTGCGCCGCGCCAATCAGCCCTACATCCGGGCCTAAAGATGCCAGAGAGATCTCGACGCGTTCATACGGAACAAGGCGGCAATTCTGCCGGACGACCTGATGAATGCGACCGAGAAACAAATTCGCGCTTTTCATGATGCCGCCGCCCAGCACCATGGCGTCCGGAGTAAACAGGCTAACAAGGTTGGCGAGGCCGACGCCCAGGTAGTATCCCTCCCGCTCTACGGCGCGGCGGGCCCACTCATCCCCCTGCTGAGCGCGCGCGCAGATTTCCTTGGCGGTCAGATCGGGGGTCTGGTAATTTGCCGGCGCATTGGTTTGGATCCACTCCACCATGGATGGCCCGCTGGCCAGGCTCTCCCAGCAACCGCGCGCGCCGCACGAGCAAGACGGACCCGAGGGTTCGATAATATGGTGACCAACCTCGGGATGGCAGTCGCCAGCCCCGCGATAGACCTTCCCCTCCAGAATCACACTCCCCCCAATTCCCGTGCTGATGGTCACGTAGATTAGGCGAGCTTTGCCCCTTCCGGCTCCCCAGACGGCCTCGCCGAGGCCCGCTGCGTCAGCGTCGTTTTCCATCGCCGCCGGCACGGTGAATGCGGCTGACAACTTCTCGACCGGATTGCCTCCCTCCCATCCCGGGAGCAGGTTCACGTTGGCCAACGAGCCCCTTACTGGGTCCACAGGCCCCGTGCACCCAATCCCAATCCCTTGTAGTTTAACCCCGGCTTGGTCTGCGCATTGGGCAAGCATCTCGGCCACCCGTCGCATCGCATCGGCGAATCCCCGCGGCACATCCGTGGGGCACTCCTCCTTGGCCAAGACGCGCCCGTTCTCGTCCACCACCCCAGCGGCAATTTTGGTTCCGCCGATATCAACGGCGCCGATCATGATTACCCCTTCCCGCGCGCCGTGGCGACCCCCTCACTTGGCCCGCCCCGGCTGAAGAAAACGCCTGCCACAGCGGGCGAGACGCCCGCGCTCCCTCGTTACCTCCACGCGAAGACTGCCGCCTCGTAAGGCTGCAAATCCAATTCCCACTGTGAGCCCTGCAACGACACTGGCTGCTCGCCATTTGGCGTCAGGCGCTGAATGGATTTCAAGGGCAACGCAGAAGTCACCGTTACATGACGGGACTTCCCACTATGATTGACCACCACGACATAACCGCGGTCCTGCGCGTTGAGCGACACCGCTTCCACGGAAAACTGATCGCTTCGGAAACGCGGCTTGACTCTCGCCCATTCGCCAAACGCTCGATAAATCCGGTAGGTGTTCTCTTCTTTGTCGAAGGCCGCAGGAAGACCAGCCAAATAGCTCTCCAGGGGATAGGCGCCGAGCAGGGTGGCGCCTTTGCCCAAGCGGTTGGCGACCAACGCCGGGCGGCCGTCCTGGTCCACGGCAACCACCGTACCGCCGCGAACCTCCAGCGTCGCCGCCCATTGCCGGAGGCTGCCCCCGCCAGCGGAATAGTGGAAAGTGTCCCCAGGCTTCAGTCCTCCCCAAGCCGTCACGACCTTCAGGGTCACCTCGCCCGCGGGAGAATGATCCACCAATCGCGCCCCGAACAATCTCTCCATTTCCGGAATGGCTGCGTCCCCGCAAAGCGAGGCGTACAGGGCTCCGCCATCGGCAACGTACTGTCGCGCCTTTTCCCAGAAGTCGGTGTGCACGTGAACCAGAAAACTGTCCGTGCTGGTCAGAGGCGAGGGCAACAATAACAAAGGTCTCGAATGCCAATCCGAGTACTCGCGGGGAAAGTCCGCTTTTAGGCCTGCTTGCCGGGCGAGAATGAACGAAGACAACCAACTTCCCGTCAACCAATCATTTTCCTCCGCGAAATCAGGCAGCTTCTGCCCAGCCACCGCGCCACCTTCGTCGGTGGAGGTGTAAGGAACAATCGCAGGCCCGGTGAGCCCGAAGTGGGACTCATCGCCGTAAGGCTTCGACCATTCATTGGGAACGATGATTCCGGCCGCAGCGGGAGCGGGCTCGATACCAGCGAGGTCAAGCCTGCCTACGATCTTTTCGAAGTCTTCAAACATCTCCGCGGCGGGGCGCTCCTTGCCCTCCCAAGTCGTCAACCCAAACTGAGTTTCATGCGGCGAGCGCAAGTAAGGGACAAGGCGATACTGTTGGGGCGCGGCGTCGGTATAGCACCAGATCAGGAACCCATTGGCCCCTGCCCCCAGGGCTGAGTAGAGACTTGCACGGAGGTAGGCGGCAATTTGCTGGGGCTCGTACTGTGCTGAAGACGCTCCGATCTCCTGCACCATAACAGGGCGGCCGGCGCTTCCCGAGAGGGCCGTTTCAAAGGCCGCGCCGTACGTCCCTCGCGCGGAGAGCATGGGATCGGGAAAAAGTTTCTGTGCATAGATCGTGTAGGGATGCACGCTGAAGAAATCGACTTCGTCGCGTAGGTTGTCGGGGCGGAAGGGGCCGCGCCCCACATCTTCCATGCTGGTTCCCACCACGAGGGGATGAAGGGAATCAAAGCGGCGGATGGCCCCGCTGAGCAGGCGAGTCCAATTGATGGCCATGGAATCCGTGGTCTGCTCGGAAATCCAGAAGGGAGGTTCGTCCGTCAGGTCCCAGGCCAGAATGGCGGTCTCCTTGGCATACCGGCGCGCGAACTCGGCGGCGAAGTCGGTCTCGAGGCGCAACATGTAAGGATCGGATTGCGGATTGCGGCCGTGGCGATACGGGACATCCCAAAATGCCTCTCCCACTTCGCCTCCAATGAGAAGCATAGGATGGAGGTAAATATGATAGCGGTGGGCTAGTGAAGTCAAGAAATCAAGCTCCCGAAAAGCTTCGGGATTGAAATCGCCTGGCCGTGGCTCGAACCACCCCCAGACCATATCGAGCCTAATGGTGTTGAAGCCCAATTCGTGCATGCGCGCGAAGTCAGCTTCGATCGACTTCGGGTCCCATTCGTAAGGCCACTCCATCGCAGCTTTGGCAGGGACCCAGTTCGCGCCCACGGGAATGAAGCGATGCCCTTGGCGCGAGAAATAGTTGCCGTCCAGTCGCACAGCCGACAGCAGCTCTTCCTTCGATTCCTGCTGCGCAGCCTTTTCCATTCCCGTTCTTGGTTGGCTTGGCTCCCTGGCTAGGATTGCAGCCACCCAGACGTGCCAAACTACGGCAGCAAGAAGGCACAATACAACACGATCAAAAATTCGACGAATATTCATTGTCCGTTGCTCTCGTCCATATTTCAGCCCTAAGTTTCAACCGACCGTCTTGGCATTGACTGAGTTTCACTAGGTCTTATAGCACGCCGATGCGACTAGCGCGCAAGCAAAAAATGACCTATGGTGACAATCGGTGGACAGTGGCTTTTTGTCACTATATGGGAAACTCTATATGTAATTCGGGCTGCCGAGGCAGGCTCCTGGACGGGTGGGTCCTGTCCGGTATTACCTCGTTCGACTCCGGGAATGCCTATTCGGTTTATGCCACCGAGGCCTTTGCGGGAGTGGCTGGAATGGGCTCGGAACGCGCCGACCGCGTCTCCGGCCAGGGTGTCAAAGGGCCAAAGACTGTCGCGGAGTACTTCAACACCGCGGCGTTCGCTGATCCGGCCTACTTGACGTATGGGAATTCCGCCTATGGCATCCTGCATGGGCCGGGTACGAACAACTGGGATATTTCGCTCGGCAAAAACACCAAGGTGAGGGAGAATATCAATTTCCAGTTCCGGGCGGAATTTCTCAATGCGTTCAACCACCCTCCTTCAGTGGAATCAGTACTTGGCTTGGTTCAGGGGTGGCTTTCGGCGGAATGAACAGCGCTCGCGATCCCCGGCTCATACAGTTTGGATTGAAAGTGCAGTTCTAAGAAAGTCGAGAAGTCGAAGAGTCCAGGACGAATGCACTTCTGAGTCCCTGACTCTTTAACTCTTCGACTCCTTGACTCCTCGACTTCTTGACTCTCAACTTCTTAAGGAGGGATACATATCCATGGACAGTCATCAAATGAATCGTCGAGAATTCATGGGGGCCGGCGGGGGGGTTGCGGCGCTGGGGGCAGTGGCAAAGATCACGCTCCTCTCGCCTCGCCCGCTCCAAGCTTCGCCGCGCGCCGTTCCGCCCAGCGACCGGATTCGCTTCGCTTCCATCGGCACTGGCGTGGAAGGCTGCACCATCATGCAGGCGGCATTGAACTGCCCCGGCACGGAGATTGTCGCCGCCTGCGACCTTTACGACGGGCGCCTGATCGCCGCCAAGGAATACGCCAAGAAGGAGATCTTCACCACCAAGGATTACCGCGCCATTCTGGATCGCAACGATGTGGATGCCGTCCTGGTCGCCACGCCGGACCACTGGCATGCCAAGATTACTCAGGACGCCTGCGCGGCGGGCAAGGACGTTTACTGCGAGAAACCGATGTCCCACACCGTGGACCAAGCGTTCGCTATGATTGACGCCATGCAGAAGCACAATCGCATTGTGCAGGTAGGCAGCCAGTGCCGCAGTTCGATTGTCTTTGCGAAAGCTAAGGAGATCTTCGATAGCGGTGCGCTAGGGCAGGTGACTGCCGTCGAGGCCTGCCTAGATCGCAATGACGCCAGCGGCGCCTGGGTGTATCCCATCCCGCCCGATGCCAGCGAGCAGACCATTGATTGGAACCGCTTCCTGGGCGACGCCCCTAAGCGTCCTTTCGACCCCATCCGTTTCTTCCGCTGGCGGTGCTTCCGCGATTATGGCGAGGGCTTGCCTGGAGACCTCTATGTGCACATGCTCACAGGAATTCACTTCATTGCCGGGATCACCGCGCCGCCACTGCGCGCCGCCAGCATGGGAGGCCTGCTGCGCTGGACGGACGACCGCGAGGCACCGGATTTGATCTGGACTTTGTTCGAATACCCCAGCTTCCGCCTTGCCATGCGCTGCAACCTGAATAACGAATCCCCCTATGTGGTGCGGTACTTCGGTACGAATGGGACGCTGGAAATCAAGAACGATGTCCTCACCTTCACACCCCAAAACAACGAGGCTCAGCCGGAAGGCTATTCGATTCAGGGCTGGCCGGAAAAGCTGCGCATGCAGTACTTGGAAGAGTGGCGCAAGGAACATCCTGCCACTTTGCCGGGCAAGTACAAGCTGATTCAGTCCGCGGAAAGCTTCCAGGCTCCTCCCGACTATGATTACCAGGTTGACCACATGAACAACTTCCTGGAGTCGGTCCGCACGCGCCAACCCTCCGTCGAAGATGCGGTTTACGGCAAGAACACCGCCATCGCGTGCCACATGGCGAATTCTTCTTACTTCAACAAAACCATCGCTGTCTGGGACGAAGGCGCGCGCAAGATTCAGGCAGTCTAGTCGAGATTCGGAGGCGGCAGCTTTGGAGTGCGGCAGCTTGCTGCCGCTTTCGCCGCCGCGAGCTGGCTCGCGGCGGTTCCGAGTTGGAGAGGAAGCGCGGCCAGCAAGCTGGCCTGAAAGAAAGCGGCAGCAAGCTGCCGCACTCCAAAGCTGTCTAGCGGAGGGTCGTATGCGCGATTGGCCTCACAGCCCGCTCCACCGCTTGGCGGAACATGGAGCTTACATAGTGACCGCCGGCACGTACCTTAAGAGGCCCACCTTCGTCGGGGCGCAGCGCCTTGAGTACCTCTGCGACCAGCTTCTGGAGCTGGCAGAAGAGTACGACTGGCGGTTGCAGGCCTGGGCGGTCTTCCCCAATCACTATCATTTCGTCGGCTTGTGTCCTGGAGGGGCTGCTTCGCTGGCCTCGCTCAGCCGACATTTGCACTCCTTGACAACCATCCAGGCGAATCGCTGGGATGGAAGGGGCGGGCGCAAGGTATGGTTCCAATATTGGGAAACCGAACTGACCTATCCGGAGTCCTACTTCGCCCGGCTGAGTTATGTTCACCGGAACGCAGTCCACCACCAGGTTGTGCGCGAGGCCTCACTCTATCCATGGTGCTCGGCGGGATGGTTCCAGCGGCGTGCGGGAGCTTCCTTTTATAAGCGGATCATGCAAATGAAGATCGATCGCGTGAACGTCGAGGACGAGTTCGAGGTTGATCCCCGGGATACCTAGCGAGGCTTTAGAGTGCGGCAGCTTTGGAGTGCGGCAGCTTGCTGCCGCTTTCGCCGCCGCGAGCTGGCTCGCGGCGGAAATCTAGCTGCAATGCAGATGCGGCCAGCAAGCTGGCCTGGAAAAGAGCGGCAGCGAGCCGCCGCACTCCAAAGCTGGCGCGAACGGAGAATCGAGATATGCGGGTACGGAACCAGCTCGAAAACCTCTTGCAAGATGTTCGCTACGGAACGCGGATGCTGGCGAGGAACCCCGGTTTCACGGCCGTAGCGGTGCTGACGCTGGCGCTCGGCATTGGTGCCAATACCGCCATCTTCAGCGTGGTCAACGGCACTCTGCTGCAACCCCTGCCTTTCCGTGACGCTGATCGCGTGATGTGGGTTGGAGAGAAAGATCACGGCTCCGTGGCGCCGGCAAATTTCTTCGATTGGAGACGGCAGAATCACGTCTTTTCCGCACTTTCCGCTTATTTTGGTTGGGGCGCGAACCTGGTGGCGCGAGGCCAGCCCCGGCGGATCAATCGCACAACTTGCTCCTTTGACTTGCTCAAGCTTCTGGGTGTGCGACCTGCGCTCGGTCGCGATTTCCTTCCCACTGACGAGAAGGCGGGTCACGACCCGGTTGCCGTCATCAGTCACAGCCTGTGGCAGGAGAGCTTCGGTTCCGATCCCAAAACGATCGGCGGATCGCTCGCCATCGACGGCCGGAGCTTCACCGTGATCGGCATCATGCCCGCCGGATTCCGCTACCCTGGAGAGACCGACGTATGGGTCGCACCGGAGCACGACGTCCCCGAACCCCCTATCGACATTGGCGATGTGACCCAAAACCGCGGCCTCCGCTACCTTACCGTCATCGGCCGGTTGGCGCCGGGCGTAACGCTGGAAGGCGCCCGCTTGGAAATGGATACCATTGCCGCCCGCCTCGCGACCCAATACCACGAAAAGGCCCGCGAAGGTGGCGTGACTGTCGAGCCGCTCAAGCAGATCCTTGTGGGCGATGTCCGCCCGTTATTGCTTATTTTGCTGGGGGCAGTGGGTCTGGTTTTGCTCATCGCGTGCGCCAACGTTGCCAACCTGATGCTGGCGCGCGCCCGCGCGCGGGGCGCTGAAATGGCCGTGCGTGCCGCGCTGGGCGCGGCGCGCCGGCGCCTAGTGCGGCAGATGCTTACGGAGAGTGTCCTGCTCGCGTTAGCCGGGGGCGCCCTGGGACTTCTGCTTTCGCTTGCGGCCACTCGTTTGCTCTTGAAGCTCGGGTCCGACATCGTTCCCCAAGTCGGGGCCGTGCGCATGGACGGCGTCGTGCTCGGCTTTACTTTGGCGATTTCGATGCTCACGGGAATCCTCTTCGGTCTTGCCCCGGCGCTCGGCCTGGGGCGAGTGAATCTGAGCGACAGTCTGAAGTACGGAGCGCGCCAAACAACGAGCGGGCGGGAGCTTCTTCGCACTTCCCTGGTGGTTTCAGAAATGGCCCTCGCCTTGGTGCTCTCGACGGGGGCGGGTCTGTTGATGAGGAGCTTCATAGGTCTCTCGCGGCAGGCTCGGCTAGGATTCAATCCCGAGAACGTTCTCACCTTTTCCGTCGCCCCCACTGGTGAGCGTTATCGAACTGCCGGCCAGCAAACTCTCTTTTACCGGCAAGCCCTGGAGCGTTTGCGCGCCTTGCCTGGCGTGCTTGAGGCAGGAGTGGTCAATTCCCTCCCACCCTACTCCGAGGCAACCGGGTCTATCAATATTGCTGAGCATGGTTCGCATGTGGATGAGGATCTTCCTCACGGGGCCTTCGCCGTAGCCAGCCCGGATTACTTCCGCGCCTTGCAGATTCCTCTCGTACGCGGCCGCACTTTTTCCGTCCACGACAGCGCCGACGCCCCCAAGGTTGCTGTCATCAACCAAACGCTGGCACGCACCATCTTCGCGGAGGCGGACCCGATCGGGGCGCACGTCAAGTGGTTCAGCACCAACGAACAAGCCAAACCGGTGTGGCTTGAGATCGTGGGCGTGGTCGGCGACGTGAAAAACTCTGAGCCTGGAGCCGATGCGATGCCCCAGGTTTACGCTTCGTATGAGCAGGAGACCTGGGGTGCCGATATGAGCTTCGTTCTGCGGACGGCGTCTAATCCGGCGAGCGTGGCTACCGAGGTGCGCTCGGCCATAGAATCCGACCATCCAGACGTTCCCGTCTTCCAGGTCCAGCCGCTTGCTCAGTTCCTGGCATCGTCGCTTTCCGGGCCCCGCTTCAACCTGCTGCTGTTTGCCATGTTTGCAATTCTCGCCGTGGGTCTTGCCGCCATTGGCATCTACGGCGTGGTGAGCTATCTGGTGACGCAGCGGGTGCGCGAAATCGGCATTCGCATGGCCCTCGGTGCCAGTCAGTCCGATGTATTGGGAATGGTGATGGGAAATGGAATCAAGCTGTCCATGGCAGGTGTTGGGATAGGCGTGCTGTGCGGCGCGGCCCTGACGCGGCTGATGGCCGGCCTCCTTTACGGCGTGCGCCCCTCCGATCCCGCTACGATTGCCGTCGTCAGCATCGTGCTGGCTACCGTGGCCCTTCTAGCCAGCTACATCCCAGCCCGACGGGCCACCAAGGTCGATCCCATGGTCGCCCTGCGATACGAGTGACGGTGTTTGCGGCAGCTTTGGAGTGCGGCAGCTTACTGCCGCTTTCGTCCGCTGCGAGCTGGCTCGCGGCAAACTCGGGTTGGGGTGCAACTTCGGCCAGCAAGCTGACCTGAAAAAAAGCGGCAGCAGGCGGTCGCACTCCAAAGCTGCCGCTCTCTTTCGCCGACGCTACAATAGTAAGAGACGCCGGAATGAAAGCTACTTGTGAAGTCATCAACCGGAAGCAAAGGGAGGGAATTATCGGCAGGTACGCCTTTCGAGAACGAGAGTGGTAAACTATCGAGACGCTAAGAACAACACCAGAGAGGCGATTCGTATATGCTGACAAGCGTTAGAATCCGCAACTTCAAGCGCTTCGCCGATGTGGAAATCGAGCTGGGGAAGGCGGTCGTGCTGATTGGACGCAATAATTCCGGCAAGACGACGGTCTTACAGGCACTGGCGCTTTGGGAAACCGGCCTTCGGCAGTGGAACTCGAAACGGGGAGGCAAAGCCTCGCCCGAGAAGCGCCCTGGCGTCACCATCAACAGGCGAGACCTAATCTCGGTTCCCACCCCTCACGCTAATCTGCTGTGGCGTGACCTGAAGGTTCGTCATGGGACGCGGGAGGGAGCTAAACTCATGACCCAGAACATCCGCATCGATGTGATCGTGAAGGGGATTACTAACGACAAGGAATGGTCCTGTGGTTTCGAGTTTGATTTCAGCAACCCAGAATCAATCGTCTGTCGCCCGATTCGACAGGCGGGTTCTGAATCAGTTCCCGTAAAGACCGCGAAGTTCACCGCTGTGCCTCCCGAATGTGACGACGTCCGAATCGCCTTCCTGCCACCCATGTCTGGCTTGGCTGCCACGGAACCAAAATGGGAGCCAGGCCGGATCAATGTGCTACTGGGCGAGGGGCAGACCGCGCAGGTCCTACGCAATCTCTGCTATCAGATTGAGCCTACAGCAGATTGGGACAGACTAGTCGGTCATATCAAGAAATACTTTGGCGTCAATTTGCTGCCCCCGCGTTACATAAAAGAACGGGGCGAGATCACGATGGCCTACGAGGAGGATGGCGTCAACTTCGATTTGTCTTCATCCGGTCGTGGTCTCCAGCAAACACTTCTACTCCTCTCGCACCTTTACGCCAACCCAAAATCCGTCTTGCTTTTGGACGAGCCGGATGCGCATCTCGAAATCCTACGCCAGCGCGAGACCTATAACCTCTTGACACAAGTTGCCGAAGAGCAGGGCTCGCAAATCATCGCCGCCAGCCATTCCGAAGTGGTACTCAATGAAGCGGCTGACCGCGACACCGTCATTGCCTTTGTCGGGAAACCGCATCGCGTCGACGACCGCCGCTCCCAGGTCCTAAAGGCATTGCGGGACATTGGGTTTGACCAATATTATCAAGCCGAACAGATGGGCTGGGTGCTATACCTGGAAAGCCCCGCTGATCTTTCAATTCTGCGTGCCTTCGCCAGAGTGCTCGATCACGATGCCCTGAAATATCTCGAGCGGCCATTTGTCCACTACGTCGAAACCAACCTTCCTCAGCGCGCCCGGGAGCACTTCTTTGGCCTGCAAGAAGCCAAGAACGACCTGGTAGGAATCGCCATCTTTGACCGCATTGACACCGAGCTGAAGTCCGACGGGCCGCTTGTGGAAACGATGTGGAGCCGCCGGGAAATAGAGAACTACTTCTGCATGGAGGACGTTCTGCTTGCCTATGCCCGATACGATCTGGCCAATGACCTGTTTGGCCAAGCCGAAAGCCAACGGCGCGAGCAAACGATGCGCGAAGCCATTGCCGAGGTAACACAGGCGCTCCAAACGCTTAACAAACCCGGCCCATGGTCCAACGATATCAAGGCGACAGACGAGTTTCTTGACCCCCTCTTCAGGAAATTCTTCGAGAAGCTCCATCTGCCCCTGCAATTGCGCAAGGCCGAGTACCACGTTCTCGCTAGCCTCACGCCGAAGGAAAAACTAGATCCGGAGATCAAGGAAAAGCTGGACGCGATTGTGGCCGTTGAGGAGCGTGCCAAGCCGAGGACCGAATAGCGTCGTGCGTTGGAGTAGGACAATTTTGGGCTGTGGCAGGTTGCTGCCGCTTTAGCCCGCCGCGAGCTGCCTCGCGTCGAACTCGACATGCGCCGCAACTTCGGCTGGCGAGCTGACCTGAAAAAAGCGGCAGCAAGCGCAGACCTGCTGTTCGAGGTCTGTCCCCATGGGCCTTCGGCCCGCGAAAGCTTATGAAAAACGGTCATAATGACATGCTGGAGCAGATTCGCGCTATCCCCTTTGTTTTCAGCACGGCCTCATTTTGTGCAAGTGGTTTTTCGAGGCTGCGGCTTTTCGGATTGCCGATTGCCGACTGAAAATCATGGGGGATCGCAGACGTAAACAGCAGGCCTACCCGCTCCCTTTTCACCAGATCGTGGTAAGCGCCCGCGACCGGCGAATCTGGGGATCGGCAGTCAGCAAGGGAATCCCTTCGGCCAGGCACTTGAGGTTCCCCCAGTCCTCAATGGCAGGCGAAATCACGTCGCCCATCACCGCGCCCTTGCCACGAAGGAAATTGTAAATCTCGTCGGCATCGCTGTCGGCAGGAACGAGCTTCGCCACCGGCTTGCCGTGTTTAGTGATCACCACGCTCTCTCTTTTGGCTTGGACCTCGTCCATAATCGCCAGGCATTGTGCTTTGAAGGCACCGGCTCCCATGGTCTTCATTCGCCACTCCTTATCATGGTCATCGTACTGTCAAAAAACCTCTTTCATTAAGCCGATATTCTGTTGAATTCGCGGGAGAAGCTGGCATTTCTGCTTTCTGCCCCCTGTGGGCGTAGTGAGCCTGGCCCCGGGTATGGCTCGAGACAGCTGCGTGCACTCAGACTGGAACTTTCGCGGTGGGAGTTGACGGCGAGTAGAAAAGGCGGTGAAGTCTCTCTTTCCA
>Ga0187782_10002035_pt1 | contig 14854 bp, 10 predicted proteins | sample 0715_SJ02_MP15_2_FD_132454 | JGI IMG/M metagenome (GOLD analysis project Ga0187782, IMG submission 132454) | Tropical peat soil microbial communities from peatlands in Department of Meta, Colombia - 0715_SJ02_MP15_20_MG | ecosystem: Environmental > Terrestrial > Soil > Wetlands > Peat | place...
AGTCGTCGAGCTCACGAGCGCACATGCGCGCAAGCAGTTCGAGACACTGACGGAGCAAAGCAAGGAACTCGGCGCGTTGGCCCAGAAGGTTGCGACCGAGACGGCCGAGCCGATCAAGAGTGGCGTAACCAAGGCATTCAGCAAGGCCAGCTAACCGCAGTCGTGCGTGTGCGTTAGGTTTGCGTATCCCTCCCAGAGGTGGGCAAAGCCCGGGTCTGTGACCCGGGCTTTTGCTTGCGTCGTTTCCGGATCATGCGCTACTTTCCGCGCGCTCGCCGCGCGAGCCGTGCAGCTGTAGCTCAGCTGGTTAGAGCGCCTGACTGTGGATCAGGAGGTCGGTGGTTCGACTCCACCCAGCTGTACCACCAAAATCAATCGCTTAGCAGCGAATTTTCTTTGTTTGTGGCCCCGCCGGGGCGCCGACAGCCGGCAGGTTGCCGGTGAAAACTTTTTTGAACTGTGAGTTCAGCCCGCGTCAGCAAATGGTCGACCCGAAATAGTTCCGGATTACTGCCGTCCCACGCCAATTTCTTTCGCGCCTCGTTGGCGATTCGCCGAAAGGCGTTCAGCAGGCTAATCGAGTTCCGGCGTACGATCGTGCCGACTTGCCATCAGGCGCGAGTAAACTGCTTTTTTCCTCCGTTTATTAAGTCGCTGTCGGGGCGGGTATTCGTTGACAGGCGCCGGAAGGTGGTTGGCAAGAACCATCCACCGCTACTTTTCGCGATCCCGTAGGGGTGCAACGGGCCCAATGACTCCCTGGCGCAAGCCGAAATAAAGAAGCTCGATATCGGACGTCACGCCGAGTTTCGATTTGATGTTGTAATGATAGTTGGCGACGGTCTTGCGGCTGACATGGAACGCGGTTGCAATTTCGTCCGTGGTGCGGGCGTCGAGGATCATCCGGAGAATTTCAAACTCGCGGGGGGAAAGGTCCTCAAGCTGAGATTTTTCCTGCTGTACCCGGCCGAGGGCGAGCTCCTGACCAATTTCCGGGCAAATCGCAATTCGGCCTTGCGAAACCACTTTCACCGCGTCCACCAGAATATCGGGAGAACTGCTTTTGGTGACGTAGCCTTTGGCGCCGGCGCGGAACGCCTGCAGGGCGTAGGCGCCGCCGCTGTGCATTGTGAACACGAGGACACGCGCATGAGCGTCGTACTCGCGGATATGCTCGATCGCATCGATACCGCCGCGACCCGGCATCGAAATATCCATGATGACCACATCCGGCCGCGTATCCTTGTAACTTTGATAGGCCGACGCGGCATCGTCGGCTTCGCCGACGATCGTAAGCCCGTCGTGCTTTGCGAGGAGCGAACGGTAGCCTTCGCGAACAATGGCATGATCGTCGACAATGAGGATGCGGATGGCTTTCGCGCTCATTGCACGACCCCCGTGCGCGCTGCAAATGGAATCATAGCACGGAGCTGAAAGCCTTTCGCGCCGAGATCGATAACGTCGAGTTGTCCGCCGAGAGCCATAACGCGTTCGCGCATGCCGATGAGCCCCAGCCCATTGCCTGCCGCGGCCATGCCGTCGTCGACCGCGCCACGACCGTCATCCTCGATCATCAGCGCCAGCCAGCGCCGCTCAGGCGCGGCATGCTCCCCGGCCTGTGCACCGACGTCGAGAACGACGCGAGCCCGGGCTGCCTGCGCGTGCTTGTTGATGTTGGTGAGACCTTCCTGGACAATTCGATAGACGTGAGACGCTGCCGTCGGCGGCAGCGCACGGAGGTCGCCACTAATCTCAAGCGAGATTTTTAACCGACCGCCCGCCAATTGCTCATGATCCTGCGCCAGGGCCGCAAGACTGGCGGCGAGCCCGAAGTCATCGATCTCGGGCGGACGGAGGGCCCGTAACGTGATGCGCAGGGCTCGCATCAGCCCCATCGACATCTGCGACAGATTGCGTGCGTCAGAGACGAGCGCGGGGCACTCGGTTTCGGCCGTCGCCCTGATCGATGCGGCTACTGCACTCATAGCGCTCAGACCTTGGGCGAGTTCATCGTGGAGGTCTCGCGCCAAATCGAGCCGCTCCTGCTCCTGGTGATCCACGAGCTTGGCCGCAAGCTGCATCTTTTCCCGAGTTGTCCGTTCGAGGTTTGCCGCCAGCGTATTGAACGCCTCGCTGATGCGCTGCAGCTCGTTTAATCGAAAGTGCGGCAGTCGACTGGATAGGTCGCCGAGCGTCAGCCTATCGAGTCCGGCCAAAATATCCTTTGTTGGACGGAGGACGCGACTGATTGCTCCGTACTGCAAAATGCAAATCGCTCCGATGACCAGCGCGGTCAGGCCGAGCATCCCCGAAACTTTCTGCCAAATCGCAGCAAGAACTGCGGCACGCTCTGTCGTTACGACAACACGTCCATAGGTCTTATCACGATAAGAAATTGGATGAACAACGTCGGCCTGCGGAACCGGAATCCAATCGCAGAGTGCAGCAAACCAAGCCGGCGGCGTTCCAATATCGCGATTGAACCCGATACAGCTCGAGCGTGCGATACTCCCGTCTAATTCGACGTACTGAAGGCACTGACCGGCACTCTGGAGATGCTGACTTACCAGATCGAAGTTTGGAAAGAGCGCTGGCGCGCCGATGCCCGACTTGAGGTAAGATAATTGGGTCTGCAGCTGCCCGGCAAGAACGTCGGCGACACGCGCGTTGACTTGACGGACGTCACGATAAGTGTCGAGCAAGGCAAGTCCTGCGGCGACAAAAAAGCAAATGAGCGCTCCAGCGATAAGCCGCAGCATCAGTGATGATTTGAGATCGGGATACATGGCGCTCTCGTAGCGAACAGGCTCTTGCGGCGATTCTTGATAGCAGAAAGCCATTATTTTACGCCCCGCACTCTCGGTGGCTAGGCGGCCTCGATAGCCGACTGCGAGACCTACGATCGGTCCTAAAGATCAAATCGAGCCATCGCTGCACGCTACGACCAACCCGCAGCCAGCTTGCTCGGAAATGCCATATCTCGCGGCCGGCCGTTACTGGATCAAATTTGTCCGCGCCACCCAGGGAAAGACGCCCAACTGACACCGGGCAATTTGCCCAAATCTTGTCAGGCAAAGAGCCGTTTTACGGCTGACGGCGGCAGGGCATTTAAGAAAAGGGCATTGTCCCCTGAACCAAAGAGGAAGCACGCCCATGTCCTGGACAACTCCGACACTTGTCGAAGTGTGCGTCGGCCTTGAGATCAACGGGTATCTCCCGGCCGAGTTATGATCGTTATATCCAAGCAACCGGTTCGCACCGAGGGCCAGGCTAGCGTTGGGCTTGTTCGCATCGGTGCGCCGCCCCAATCCAATACTGTCGGCAGGGAGGACTCTCGATGCGTTATCTCTCGCTAAGATTCATCACCGTAGGCGCGATCGCGGCGCTCGCCGGTTCAGCTTACGCCAATGATCAACTAATCAAGATGTCGCAGAACCCGAACGATTGGGTTATGCCGGCACGGACCTACGACGCCCAGCGCTACTCGCCGCTCAAGCAGATCAACACCGGCAATGTCGGCAAGCTGCAGGTCGCGTGGACATTCTCGACAGGCGTCTTGCGCGGCCACGAAGGTGCGCCGCTTGTCGTCGGCAACGTGATGTATGTGCACACGCCGTTTCCCAACAACGTATTCGCCCTCGATCTCGATCACGACGGCAAGATCCTCTGGAAATATGAGCCGAAGCAGGACCCGAACGTGATCCCGATCATGTGCTGCGATACGGTCAATCGCGGCCTGTCGTACGCTGACGGAAAGGTTTTCCTGAACCAGGCCGATACGACGCTCGTCGCGCTCGACGCCAAGACCGGAAAGGTCGCGTGGTCGGTGAAGAACGGCGATGCCTCCAAGGGCCAAAGCGGCACTTCGGCGCCGTTCGTCATCAAGGACAAGGTCCTGGTCGGCATTTCCGGCGGCGAGTTTGGCGTGCGATGCCACGTTACCGCCTACGATATGAAGGACGACAAGCAGGTGTGGCGCGCCTACTCGGAGGGACCGGACGACGAAATCCTGATCGATCCGGAGAAGACCACAGACCTCGGCAAGCCGGTCGGCAAGGACTCAAGTATCAGGACGTGGGAAGGCGATCAGTGGAAGATCGGCGGCGGCTGCACCTGGGGATGGATGGCCTATGATCCGCAGCTGAACCTCGTCTACTACGGCTCCGGCAATCCCTCTACTTGGAACCCCAGTCAGCGGCCGGGCGACAACAGATGGTCGATGACCATTTTTGCCCGTAACCCGGACACCGGCATCGCCAAGTGGGTCTATCAGATGACGCCTCATGACCAATGGGACTATGACGGCGTCAACGAGATGATCCTCACCGACCAGAGCATCAACGGCCGCGAGCGCAAGCTGCTGACGCATTTCGATCGCAACGGCTTGGGCTACACCCTCGATCGCGAGACCGGCGAACTTCTGGTCGCAGATAAGTACGATCCAAAGGTCAACTGGACCACCGGCGTCGACATGAACAAGAACTCCCCCAACTATGGGCGTCCTGCGGTGGTCGCCCGGTATTCGACCGAGAAACCGGATGTGAACGTTGCCGATATCTGCCCGGCCGCGATCGGATCGAAAGATCAGCAGCCGGCGGCCTATTCGCCGGAGACGCAGCTCTTCTACGTACCGACGAACCATGTCTGCATGGACTACGAGCCGTTTAAGGTGAACTACACGGCCGGGCAGCCCTATGTTGGGGCGACATTGTCCATGTATCCGCCAAAAGGCGAGACGAACATGGGCAACTTCATCGCCTGGGACGGCAAGACCGGAAAGATCGTCTGGTCCGATCCGGAGCAATTCTCGGTGTGGGCGGGCACACTGGCGACCGCCGGCGGCGTCGTGTTCTACGGGACGCTCGAAGGTTACTTGAAAGCGGTTGACGCCAAGACGGGCAAGGAACTCTACAAGTTCAAGACCCCGTCCGGCATCATCGGCAACGTCATGACCTACGAGCACGGTGGCAAGCAGTACGTGGCAGTGCTGTCTGGCGTTGGCGGCTGGGCCGGCATCGGACTGGCAGCCGGTCTGACCGATCCGCATGCCGGTTTGGGTACGGTGGGCGCCTACGCCGCGCTTTCCAACTACACGTCGCTCGGCGGTCAGCTCACGGTGTTCGCGCTGCCGCAGTGAAGCAGGCTCGCTCCGGCGCACCGATGCAGCGGTGCGCCGGAATAGACCGCAGCGCGTGCTCTAGGGGACGAACAGCCGATCACGGCCTCCGCGCATCGCCGGTGAATCCGCCGGGGCTCTGCTGATCGGCCTCTGTCGCAGGGTCTGGCCGATGCGTCTATCCGGGCTGACACGCACCCATGCAATGACAATACTCCGGCTTTTCTTGATCGCGCTGCTCGGCACGTCACCGGCCCTGGCACGTGATCTCGGCCAATGGGATCACGGCGACGAAGCCAGTCGCACCTGGTTCGAAAATCTGATGCAGCCCGACACATTGGGCACACCGAGCCCGGTCCCCTGTTGCGGCGAAGGCGATGCTTATTGGGCCGACAGCGTTCATGTCGAGGGTGGCAAGGTCATCGCCGAAATCACCGATGATCGTGATGATCGGCTACTGAAAAGGCTTCATGTTCCGGTCGGAACACGCTTCGAAATACCTGCAAAAAAGATGGTTGACGCACGGCAGCAGCGCGGCAACCCAACCGGTCATACGATCATCTTCCTTGGTACGGTTCGCTGGATCAACAATCACATGGACCCGGCTGCTCGGTCTGTTCTTTGCTTCGTTCCAGCCACAGGCTCTTGATATATAGGCGTCGCGCCAAGCGAACGGCGTACCAGTGTAAGACTTCGGCGTCGCTCTCTTTCCGGAACTTTACTTTACTCCGCCGTCCGAGGATTCACCCGCGCTTTACCTTAACGCCACAGCGCGGCGGATAGCGAGGCAACCTTAGCTATTCTCGATTATCACCCGCGATACGCGGGTCTTCCATTGCAGTGAATAGCGTGACACTTGCCACGACTTTGACGGTGTTGCCGAAAACGGATTCTCTGGTGAATGTCCGGCCGGCAGCCTTTGCGGAGCGTTCCGAGCGTATTCATGGAGTGCCGCCGCATTTGCGCTGGCGGATTTACGGCGACTTGGCCGCGATCGAGGAAGAGTGGCGCCGCTTCGAGCAAGTCGCGGATTGCACCGCCTTCCAGACCTTCGACTGGCTCGCGACCTGGTGCCGGAACGTCGGGCCGCGCGCGCGCGTCCGCCCCGTCGTCGCAGTCGGCCGCTTCGGCGACGACGAGATCGCATGCATCTTGCCGCTTTCCGTCGTGCCGGAGCGTTCGAGCAGACGGCTCTCTTGGCTGGGCCAGGAATTGTGCGACTACAACGCGCCGCTTTTGGCGCGCGATTTTTCCCGACGTGTGACGTCTGAGAGCTTTCTTGCTGCCTGGGGGGATCTGCAACGGCAAATGCTGCGCGATCCGCTATTGCAGTACGACTGGATCGAATTCGAGAAAATGCCGCAGAAAATCGGCGAGCAGATCAATCCGTTCACTTATTTCGGCGTTACGCCGAACGCCAGCGGCGTACATCTGATGCGCCTGGGCGACGACTGGGAAAAATTCTACGTTGCCAAGCGCTCTTCGGCGACGCGACGTCGCGACCGTGCCAAGCGCCGGCACATGTCCGAATACGGTGCAATCCGGTTCCTGACTGCCAAGGATGCGGACGATGCCCGGGCCACGCTTGAAATCCTGATGCAGCAAAAGGGCCGTGCGCTCGCGCGCAAGGGAATTGCCGACATTTTTGCCCGCCCCGGGCATCGTGAATTTTACTTGGATGTCGCTTGCAATCCAAAGTCGCGGCACCTCGTTCACGTCAGCCGCGTCGAGATTGGCGCGGTCTGCGCGGCGGCCAATCTCGGCATCGTGTTCGGCGATTGCTATTATCATGTGCTGGCGAGCTTCGTAGACAGCGACGTCGCGCATTATGGACCGGGCGCGCTGCATCTGCGCGAACTGATGGCGTACGCCATCAAACTCGGCCTTACGCGCTTTGATTTCACGATCGGAGACGAGCCCTACAAGCTGGAATGGTCCGACACCGACCTGAAACTATACGATTACGCGGAAGCCGCGACGTGGCACGGCCTGCCGGCATTCTGGCTTTCCGGTCTGAGACGGCGGATCAAGCGCTTCATCAAACAGACACCGCTCGTGTGGCGCCTGGTGTCGCAAATCCGCTTGGCGATCGGTGTGTTGTCGCATCCGCGTCCGACGCCACAGCAAAGTGGGCCGGCGCCGGCGTTGCCGGCGCCCACCGCGCTCGCTTGTGTCATGGGCGATATGGATTTGTTGCGGCCGCTTGCCATTGCCGGCATTCCTTGTGCGGCCGTGAGCCGGCCGGGAGTTCCCTCGCTCTACTCGCGTTATGCGCAATCCCGCCTCGCCTGGAACGATTATGCCGACGGTGCGGAGAGCCTCCTCGAGGCGCTTCTGCGCTTCGGCAAGGCGCAATCCGAACCTCCGGTCCTTTTCTATCAAGAGGACGGCCAGATCCTGTTCGTTTCCCGTTATCGCAAGCGTCTGGCCGAGGCGTTCCGTTTCATCGCTGCCGACCCGGATTTGATCGAGGACCTGCTCGACAAAGGCCGCTTTCAGGCGCTTGCCGAACGCCACCACCTGCCTGTGCCGGCAGCCCTCCGCTTCGATCCTGCCGCCATCGAAGCGTCTGATCTCGGGCTGCGCTTTCCCGTCGTCATCAAGCCGCTGACGCGGCTCGACCGCTGGAACGATTTGTGCGGGCTGCGCAAGGCGCTTTTTGCCGAGAATGCCGAAGTCTTGCGCCACCTTTGGCCGCAGTTGCGCGAAGTCGGCCTCGAACTGCTGGCACAGGAATTCGTTCCCGGCGCCGAATCCAGGATCGAAAGCTATCATTGCTACGTCGATCACCGCGCCGACATCGCCGCCGAGTTCAGCGGCCGCAAAATCCGCACCTATCCTGTGAGCTTCGGTCACACCACCGCGCTCGAGATTACCGATGCCGAGGACGTGCGCAGACTTGGCCGTAGTGTCGTCGAGAAACTGTCGCTCGCCGGCGTCGCCAAGCTCGATTTCAAGCGTGACCCGCATGGCGATCTTCGCCTCCTGGAAATCAACCCCCGCTTCACCTTGTGGCATCACCCGGGCGCCATCGCCGGTGTCAACATTCCGGCGCTGGTTTATGCCGATCTCGTCGGGTTGCCGCGCCCGTCGGCTACGCGGGCAAGAGCGGGCGTGCGATGGTGCCGCGTCTGGAAGGATTTTCCCGCGGCACGCGCCGCCGGCCTGCCGTTGACCGATTGGCTGCCCTGGGTCCTCGGCTGCGAAGCGAAATCGGCCTTGTCGTGGGACGATCCGCTGTCATTTGTCCGCTCCACATTGCATCGGTTGGCGGGTCGGCACGTCGGATGTCCACGAGCAGCCGGCTGGAGCGGTCGCCATCGCGTCGCCTTGTGACGCTTTAGCCTGCGCGCAAGAACGAGCGAGACGCTTTCAAAGCCGAGGTGAAGAACACCGTCACGACGTCAATTCTCCGCAAGGCAGGGAAGGCAAAATCGAACAAAATCGGGATGAGCCAAAAAGCGGGGCGCGAGCTTTGCGCCCGCGCCCTGAAAAAAGCATGCCCCGTCGTGCGTTACTTTGCCTTCTCGTACGGGTAGATGATGTTGCCCGTCTTCTGATCGGCCGGCGTGAGCACCGTTTGATAGCTCATGCCCCTCCAGGTTTCGAGATCGGCGGCGTCCGTGATGTCGTGATATTGAACGTCCAGCATGCCGGATTTGGTCCACTCGCCGTTCTTCCCGAACCTGACGTCGGCCATGATGGTCTTGAACTCGTGGCTGCGCAGATAGTCGGCGAGCTTGTCATCGTTGATACTCTGGGCTCCTTCGACGGCCTCGCCCAGCACCTGGAAATAAGCGTAACCCCAACCGCCGAGGTAGTAGCCGAGCGGGTCGACACCTGCCGCGGCCGCCCTCTCCTGGTATTTCTTGAAGAAGTCGGCCGCGGGGGCCATCATTTTCGGGGACGGCACCCAGGTTTCGTAGTTCACGATACCGTTGAGCTTGGACTTTAGCTTTGATTTAAAAACCGTCGCCTGCAGTCCAACCATCGAGCCGCCGAACATTTTCGGCGTAAAATTCAGTTCGTTGGCGGCCAGCACAATGCCGACCGAGCTCAGCGGATAAGAGCAGACCACGACGAGGTCCGCGTTGGCGGCTTGCAGCGCTCTGATGACCGGCGAGAAATCGGTCGTACCCGGCGGGAAGGTCTTGTCGTAGATGATATTGAAGCCGTAGGTTTTGGTGTTCTCACGCGCGCCCTCGCAGGCATTGCGCGCGAACTCGGCATCCTCGGCTATCAGCGCCACCGTCTTCGGCTTCGGATTTTGCTCCGACGCGACCTTAAAGAAACCGTCATTGAAGGAGCCCTTTGTATCCGGCCCGGTCGGCAGCATGGAGAAATATTTCGGGTAGTGGAACTCGCTGTTTACGTCGAGCGCGAAAAGGCTGATGAAGGTTTTGCCCTTCTGCATTATCACCGGCATGGCCGGCGCATTCATGTTCGTCGCGTAACCGCCGACAACGAGGTCGACTTTGTCGACATCGAGAAGCTTCGTGTAGATGCCTGGTACCGTCGCCGGGTTGGATTGGTCGTCGTAATTGACAAGCTGCACCTTGCGGCCGAGCAAGCCGCCCTTTGCATTGATTTCCTCTGCCCAGATTTGCGCTCCGAGAAGGGCTTGCTTGCCGTTCGGCGCGAGCGGACCGGTGAGCGCCATGCTAAACCCGATCTTGATCGGCTCATTGCTTTGCGCCGATGCCGAGGTTGGCGCTGCAGCGAGGCCGAGGGCGACGACCGCTGCGCCGACGCCGCCTGCGATACCGCGCCGCGTCCAGTGATGACCCATGGTTTTTCCTCCCAAATGACTTTTTTCCATACACGCACCTGGCGGGACCGCCCAATTTCGAGTCCGGTGCGACAGTGTTCGCGCGCACAATGCCCCGGTTCCAAGCTGATGAAAAGGGAGGGAAAAGCCGCCGTGGCAATCTGCCTCGCGCGGGCTCATGCCCAACGCTACTACAAAACCGGGTAATTTCCCCTTGTAGAGCGGGGGCACTCCGATTTACCTTGTTGCTTATCGAAGAGGCGCGAACGTAGCTGGGAGCGCCCTCACTTGTGAAAGGAAACGATCATGGCCTGGACAACGCCGACCCTCGTCGAAATTTGCATCGGTCTCGAGATCAACGGCTACCTGCCGGCCGAGTTCTGATCCGCACATCTGCGCATCTCGCCTGCTGCGAGCCCCTCGAACGGCGCGCCGTGCTCTGTGCTGGGGCGGGCGGCGATTAAGGGATTGGAAGCGTCAGTGTCCGCGTCTGCCGCCTGGCCTGGACCGGCGACAAACGGGTGAAGCTGCGCTGCGCGCGTACGCAAGCCTTGCGGGCACGGCCGAAGGGGAGCGTTGGATATTACTCTATGGGTCCCCCGGCCTGTGCGCCAGTTGTTGGCGACGCCGGCATGCGACCGTGCGGCGGTCCGGGGAACAGCCCGACCCGGCCGTCGTTCCGACCGGCGACGAGGTCAATGAGATCGCCGGGCTTTTGGCCCGCCTCACGTCCGTCTTTCGGCGGAGGTGGGCGCCTTATTGGCGTCACCTTCGATCCGTTCGCTAAAGACGTGTGTGGTGCGGTCCGCAGATTTGCGCTTCCGCTCCCTTTTTGCCCGAGGTTAGACTGCACATCGCTATCCAGGCGGTGGGTCGCAGTTGCCGCAGGCACGCGCTGACGGAAACAGTGATCATGGCGGCGCTTTCCATTAATGGGAGATCGTACGAGGTCGACGTTGAGTCCGATACGCCCTTGCTATGGGTGTTGCGCGACACCGTCGGACTGACGGGCACCAAATTCGGTTGCGGTATCGCCCAATGCGGCGCCTGCACCGTTCATATTGACGGCATCGCCGCGCGATCGTGCCAGGTGCCGGTCGGCGCGCTGGGCGGCAAGCAGGTGACGACGATTGAGGCGCTGGCGCAAAACGGCAAGCTGCACCCGGTGCAGAAGGCGTGGCTGGATTTCGACGTGCCGCAGTGCGGCTATTGTCAAAGCGGAATGATCATGGCGGTCGTGGCGTTGCTGCAGCAAAAGCCCAAGCCGACGGACGCCGACATCGACGCCGCAATCACCAATATTTGCCGGTGCGGTACCTACCAGCGCATCCGCGCGGCGATCCACGCACTAGCCAATGCGTGAAGGCGGAAGCAAAATGCGTGCGGCCAGAGCCGTCTTGACGTCGCTGATCATCGCCGGGGCAGCGATTTTGCCCGCTATGGCGTCGGCGGCCGAACAAGTCGATCTGCTGCTGGTGTTGGCGGCGGATGTGTCGCGCAGCGTCGATGCCGGAAAATTCCAGCTGCAACGCGACGGTTATGCCGCCGCGATCTCCGATCCGCGCGTGCTCGATGCTATTCGCTCCGGCCGCAAGGGCCGCATTGGCTTGACATTCATCGAATGGTCGGGCGCCGGCTCGCAGCGAGTCCTGATTGACTGGACCACCATTGCCGACGCGGAATCGGCCAAAGGCTTTGGCGACCGCCTTCTGGAGGCGCCGCGCTCGTTTGCCGATCGTACCTCGATCTCCGGCGCCATCGAATTCGCCATGAATCAATTGGCGCGTGCACCCTACGAAGCCGCGCGCCGCACCATCGACGTCTCCGGCGACGGAACCAACAATGCCGGCGGCGATGTGACGATTGCGCGCGATCAAGCGCTGGCGCAGGGCGTGACGATCAATGGCCTTGTCATCCTCAGCGAAACGCCGCTCGCCTGGAATCCCGATCACACCAATCCGCCAGGCGGCCTGGAAAATTATTACCGCAGCAACGTCATCGGCGGTCCCGGCGCATTCGTTATGGCGGCGCAGAACTTCGGCTCTTTCGGTCAAGCCATCGTCAGGAAGATGATCGCCGAAGTGGCGCGGGCGCCCGAGCCGGCGAAACTGCGGACATCGGAGCGTTGAGGGGTGGCGCTGGTCGCGATCGTGAGGCGGAAATTGGCGTTTAGCAGCAACCCCTTGGGCCGGCGAGCGGCGGTCGCGGCCACGAAAGCGACACAGATGCCGGGCATTTTGCCGCCTCATCTGTCAAACTGCATTTTCCTTCGGCTTAAGCGAATATCGGAACGCCTCCCGTGACCGCGGCTACCGGCTTGAAACGCCTCGCGATTGCCGTTGCCGCGGCGGTCGCGGCGGTCGTCGTCATGCTGCTTACCCTGTCCGTTCTTATCCCGGCCGCATCGGTGCGCGACGCCGTCACCCGGGAAATCCATGCCGTTACCGGTCTTGACCCGGCGCTGCGCGGCGACGTCTCGGTCTCGTGGTTTCCGTCCGCCACGGTAAGCTTCCGCAAGGTGCTGCTCGGCGACGATCAGACCGGCGAGCCGGCCGTCGTCACCGACGAGTTGATCGCGCATCTGCGCTACTTTCCCCTGTTGGCCGGGCGCGTCGAAATCGCCGACGTGACGCTGCTGCGGCCGACCATCACCGTCACTCTGCAGCCCGGCGGCCAATCGAACTGGTCGGGATTGATCCAATCCTTGACGCGGGCGCTGCGTCCGGATCCCGACCGGGCGGCGTCGTTCTCGGAGATCGGCATTCACGACGGCAGTGTCATCGTCCACAATCATTATAACGGCAAGGATGTCGTCGACCGCCTCGACGACGTGGACTTTCAACTGGCCTGGCCGTCGATCTCCCGCAGCTTTGGTGCCAACGGCCGCTTCGTGTGGCATGACCAGCCGATTGAGGCCAACTTCGCGCTCGGCGATTTCCTTGCCGCGCTCGGCGGCGAGCGCTCGGGCGTCAAGCTGCGACTTGCCGGCCCGCTCCTGAAAGCCGCCTTCGATGGCGCAACGAACGCGCAGCCGGCATTCAAGGTCGACGGCACCTTGAGCGTGGAATCCCCCGCCTTGCGCGACGCGTTACGCTGGAGCGAGAACAGCGAGCTGCCATTCGGCGGCTTTGGGCGCTTCGCGCTCAGAGCCCACGCCAGCGCTAGCGGCGGCGTAGTTTCGCTGTCCGGCGTCAACGTCGAGCTCGACGGCAATGCGGCCGAAGGCGCGATCACGCTATCGACCGATCACCGCACGGTGCAGGGCACGCTCGCGGCCGACGCGCTCGATCTCACCCCCTATGTGTCGGGCATTCACTTGATGGCGGCCAACGAGCGCCGGTGGGATCAACTGCCCATCGCCCTTGACGGGCTCGCCGACTTCGACCTCGATCTGCGGCTCTCGGCGGCGAGCGTCAAGATCGGGACCGCGCAACTGGCGCGAACGGCGGTCGCCGCCAACATGCGCAACGGCAAACTTGACGTCACGATCGGCGAATCGCAGGCGTTCGACGGCATCGCCAAAGGCGCGCTCGGGCTTGCCAGCCTCGACGGTGGCGTGGCGGTGACCTCGCATCTGCAGTTCGTCGACGTCGACCTGGGGGTCTGTCTCGGCCAGCTGTTCGGCGTCCGTAAGCTTGAAGGCCGCGGCAACCTGGCGCTCAACATCGATGGGTCGGGATCCTCGGTATTGGCAGTAACGAACACGCTCAAGGGAACGGCGAGCCTAACGGCGCATAACGGCGCGCTCGCCGGCATCAACGTCGAGCAACTTCTGCGGCGGCTCGAACGCCGGCCGCTCTCGGGCAATGGCGATTTCCGCACCGGGCGCACCCCCTTCGACCAATTGGCTCTGAGCGTGAAAATCCAGGAGGGCGAGATCTCCATTGATGACCTGCATCTCGTCGGCCCCGCCGTGCGGCTTGCGGTCGGCGGCCAGATCTCGGTGCCGACCCGCGACCTCGACCTCAACGGGGTAGCGACGTTGGTGTCGGGCGAAACCGCTAATGAGTTCGACCTGCCTTTCGTCGTGCAGGGTCAATGGGACGACCCGATCATTCTGCCCGACGCGAAGAGCCTGATCCGGCGCTCGAATGCGGCCGCTCCGCTGCTTGAATCGATCAAGACCCACAACGCCGGAACGGCCGTGCGCTCGGTGATTGACAAGCTCTTCGCCGCTCCCGCGGCGTCCACTGCTCCGGCGCCGCCGGCGGCCAAGGGCGGCGACTAGCGTTTCCATTGCGAAGTCTGGCGAGGCTGCTCAGTCTCATTCCTGGCGCCAAATTAACCGTGCTTCCGGCCCGCGGGGTGACGATGACGCGATCGGCCCGGAGGTAACCGGCTACGCCGTGGCCGCACCACGTTGCTGCCTTGACCGGCGGCATTACGGTGTTAGCCTTCGCGTGCCGGGTCGAAGCAAGACCTGACGCTGTGCGATGCCTTGCGGGGGCGATTCTCCGAAGAGGCCAGGGCGGTGTCCCATACTTGGCGGAGTTTTTATCCGCCGCGTGCGCCGATGGCAGATTCCTGTTCTCGGGCGCAGCTTTGAGTGCGTTTACAAGATTGGTTGCTCGCCTGACGGCGGCGCGTGCCTAGTGTTTTTTCGTCGGGCTGAAGAAGCTGATCTCTTTGCGCCGCGGCGGGCTTTTAGGTGCAGTCATGGCTGTCTATAACGGGCCATTTCCATACAATAATACCGGCACGACCGGAGCGATCCTTGTCAGTGGAACGTCGTTCTCCGGTACCGTCGCCAGCGCCGGCATTGTCAATGACGGCAGTATCACCTCCGGCGGCATTACCGTCATCAGCAGCACCATCGCCGGTTCTATCGAAAACCTCTTCGGCTACCTCGCCGGCGGCATCAGTCTCGACAGTGCCAGCAAACTGTCTGCCACCAACAGTAATCGCGCCATCCACATTCAAGGCGGAACGCTGCTTGGCGGCATCAACAACAGCGGCACGATCGAGGGGCC
>Ga0187782_10002036_pt1 | contig 14851 bp, 13 predicted proteins | sample 0715_SJ02_MP15_2_FD_132454 | JGI IMG/M metagenome (GOLD analysis project Ga0187782, IMG submission 132454) | Tropical peat soil microbial communities from peatlands in Department of Meta, Colombia - 0715_SJ02_MP15_20_MG | ecosystem: Environmental > Terrestrial > Soil > Wetlands > Peat | place...
AAGAGATCGTCACTTTCGAACAAGCTCGCGCGGAACTGGAGCAGCAGATCGCCATGGCTCAGGATTCCCTGGCGCTGACCCGGCAGCGCCGGGAAGAAGCGGCGCAGGTGATTGCGCAACGCGTCGCGCGCGCGGCGGCGCTGGAAGAACGGCATCGCTCGGCCACTTCAGCCCTGGGGCGCATCGATGCTCTGTTTCATGAGATGGACGAGCGGCTCCATGCCCTCACAGCGCAGATCGAGGCCGCGGATGCAGAAAAGCGCCAGCGTACAGCCGAGAATCTTCAACTTGAACAGCAATCAGCCGAGTTTGAAGCGGAGCGCAACGCCGGCCAGGCCCGCGGGGGTTTGCTGCAATCGGAGAAAGATCAACTCCGCGCACGGCTGGTGGAAATTGACGAGCTCTTGCGCAGCGCTCGCCAGCTTCTCGACCAGGCCCGTGACCGTCGCGGCGAGTTGCAAGCCGCCGCCGCCAAGCTGGAAGCGGATGCCATGTACATGGCCAACACCTGTCTGAATGAGCTGGGACTTGAGCGCGACGCCCTGCTCGCCGACACTTCGCAGTCCGTGATGACGGGCGAGGAAATTACCGCTTGCGATCAGGCGTATCGCGAGATGCGCGCCAAGCTCGAAGCCATGGGCCCGGTGAACATGCTGGCGCTCGAAGAATACCGCGATGCCGCCGAGCGCCATGCGTTTCTCGACGGCCAGCGCAAAGACCTGATTGCGTCTATCGAGAACACGACGGCCACCATCCGCGAGATCGATGAAGTGTCGCGGCAGAAGTTCCAGGAAGCGTTCACCCGCATCAACGAAAACTTCCAGGCGACCTTCAAGAAGCTGTTCGGCGGCGGCCACGCTTTCATGAAACTTACCGATGAAGAAAACAGTGCCGAGAGCGGCATCGATGTGATCGCGTCTCCGCCGGGCAAGCGCTTGCAGAGCGTGCTGCTGCTCTCCGGCGGCGAGAAAGCACTGACGGCGCTAGCCTTGCTGGTGGGAATTTTCCAGTACACGCCCAGCCCATTCTGCATTCTTGACGAAGTGGATGCCCCGCTCGACGAAGCCAACATCGGCCGTTTCACCGACTTGGTGAAGGAAATGAGCATCAAGACGCAGTTTGTGCTCATCACTCACAGCAAGAAGACGATGAGCATAGCGCCTGTGCTCTATGGTGTGACCATGCAGGAGCCGGGGGTATCGAAGCTGGTGTCGGTGAGGTTCGGGGCGGCGTAATGGGAAAGTCCGTTCCGCCCTCGATTTCCACCTCCGTCCTCAACTTTTCCACAGCCTGACGTTCCCGCGGCTCCGCCGACTTGAGTCTCCCAATGCCTTCACCCCTAACGAGATATCGGCCTACAGGATTTCCCTTAATCTGCCGTTGACAAATATTTCTGACGGTCTAAAATACCTCCTCGCCTTCTGCCTTAATATTTCCCTATGAGCCCTAAAGTCCTTGATCCGATCATCCTGCAAACTGATTTTCCCGATCTTCGCCTCCACGCCAGCGGCAAGGTCCGCGACGTGTATGACGTTGACCCGGAACGCTTGTTGTTTGTGGCAACGGACCGCATCTCGGCGTTTGACTACATCCTCGCCACCGGCATTCTACATAAAGGCCGCGTGCTGACCCAGATTTCGCTGTTTTGGTTCGACTTCCTTTCCGACATTGTTCCGAACCACCTCATCACCGCTGATGTTGATCGCTATCCGAAGAATCTGCAAAAGTATGGCGATCAACTCACCGGCCGTTCGATGATCGTGCAGCGCGCCGAGATGTTTCCGGTCGAGTGCGTGGTGCGCGGGTATGTCTCCGGATCGGCCTGGAAGGAATACAAAGCCACCGGCAAAGTGTGTGGCATCGAGTTGCCGGCCGGGTTGCGCGAATCTGCAGCCTTACCCGAGCCGATTCTTACTCCCGCCACCAAGGCGCTTTCCGGACACGATGAAAACATTTCGTTTGCCCGGATGTGTGAAATCCTGGGCACGGAAACCTCCAGCCACCTGCGCGACCTGACTCTGCGCATCTACAAGAAAGCTGCCGCATATGCCCGCCAACGCGGTATCATCATCGCCGACACCAAGTTCGAGTTTGGCCGTACGGAAAAAGGAATCACCCTGGCTGATGAGGTGCTCACACCTGACTCTTCCCGCTTCTGGCCGGCCGACAAGTATGCGCCTGGACGCGCGCAGGAGTCTTACGATAAGCAGTACGTTCGCGACTATTTGGAGCAGATTCGCTGGAACAAGCAACCGCCCGCGCCGGCGCTGCCGCCCGAAGTAGCGGCCCGAACCAGCGAAAAGTATCTTGAGGCTTATTTTCAGATTACGGGGCGCAAGCTGGATGTTTAACCGGCTTGCCCAACGGCTTGCCGCGCGAAGAGCCGCCCGTGGGACGGGCAGCAGAACGGCATGACCGCGGCGGACTGGGTAATTGTCGCCGTAGTGGTTTTGAGCGTAGCTTCAGCCGCCATCCAGGGTTTCTTTCAGGAAGTCCTGAGCATGGCGGGTTTGGTGATCGGTTACGTTGTAGCCGCCTGGCAGTATCAGCGTCTGGCGGCGTGGTTGATGTCGTTTTTGAAGTCGGAGTGGTCGGCCGACGTTCTCGGCTTCCTGGCGATTTTCTTTGCGGTTCTGATTCTGTTCGGCATAGCCGGCAGGATTGCCCGAAAGTTGATGAAAGCGGCCGGCCTGAGCGGCTTGGACCGGTTTCTGGGTGCGTTGTTGGGCGTGTTGAAGGGTGGGCTGCTGGTAAGCGTGGTGCTGATGTGTCTGACCGCATTCACCCCCACCTCGAAGATGCTGGAGAAGTCGGAACTGGCGCCGTATTTCCTGGTGGTCGGCAGAGCCGCGATTTGGCTGGCTCCTTCGGCTTTGCGGGCGCGGTTCCATGAAGGACTCGACTTCCTGCATCGCGCGCCCAAAGAGCTGCCGGGCAAAGCTGTCTCCACTCCAAAATAAATGCAGGGTCAGTTCCGTGTGAAGACTTTAGACGAGAGAGAGAAACCCCCGTGAAAGACCAACTGGAAGCACTTATTCTTCAGATGTACAAGAGCAACATTCTCTACTCTGAGGGTGTGCGCGAGTTCAAGAAGCGCTTTATCCTGACCGTTCTCCAGGAAAACAAGGGGAACCAGTGCCGCGCCGCCCGCGAACTGGGGATGCATCGCAACACGCTTAGCCGCACCATTGACGAGCTCAAGATTGATGTGCGGCAGTTTCGCGACGGCGCCAAGCGCCCTCCGCGCAGCGCCCGCCCGGTCTCATTGGAAAAGAAAATCGTGCGCTAGATCGGTCGCTGGGCAGCCTAAGTCATGCCCCTTGGGCGCGAAAGAAGAAGGCAGCCCGCAGGCTGCCTTTTGCTCGCCATCTCCTACCAGCCCCTATTGCGAAGCTGGCTTTTTGTGCACCGGCGGCTTCGCCGGAGTCTTGGGCTTGGGAAGCTCGCCCTTTTCCATGGTCATCATGAACGGGTTCGGCGTGTAGGAAGCGGGCACGCCGATGAAGTACTCGAGGGCGCTACTCTCCTTCGGAATTTCGAGTTTTTTCAGAGGAGGGTCGAACATGAGGGCGATATCGGCCTGCTTGGCGTCGATGTCATCGAGACTGGCGGCAATGTCAACCTCGGTCGCCGTCGCTTTTATCACCGTACCCTGGAGTTTCACGCCTTTGCCCTTGATGGCGTTCCACACCAAATCCTGGTCGGCTTGAGCGCCGTTCGAGAGAATGAACTCCCACTGCGCGAAGTCCATCTGCGTGGGATCGCCGGAGGTAGCCATGGTGTGAGCTTGCTCGGCAGGTGTGGGCGCAGGTTTGACAGCCGGTATGGGGCCGGGGCCAGCCTTGGCCGCAGCCAAAAATTCATTCCAGCCATCGTCCCCGCCGTGGTACTTCATGTAGAGAGTTTTGGCATACTTCTCGATCTGCGCCTGATACTGCGGATTAGGGGCCACAACGGAAGCGCGGGCGGAAAACCAGGCTGCGTTAACAAGTTCCGGAGTAAGCTTTGGGTCGGGCGGTTTCGGTCCCGCGTAAGCCAGGGCCAGCGGATAGATAATGCTGAAATCCTTCTGAAAATCAGTGCTATCGGCGGCGGCGCGCAAGGCCTTCCTGGCGCCCTCGTAGTCTCCTTCAGTCAGCGCCGCCAATCCGATGGCTGCGTTAAACACGCCGGTCATCTGGTCCTTCATCTTCTGGAAATCGGCGTCCGACATGCCTTCCGGCTTGGCGAATTTGGGCAGCCCGTCCAGTCCCATCTGGCCATACTTCTTGGCGTCCGCGAGGTCCTGCTTGGCATTGGGATCGTTTCCCTGGGCCTTGGTGCGGTCCACGTAGGCCAGCAGAAAAAGCGCGCGCTCGTTGCCGGGATCGGCGGCCAGCAGTTTAATGGCGGTTTCGACTGTTTTCGCCTGGTTGCCCAGTTGCTGATAGTCCTGCATGAGAATCAGCAAGGCCGTAATCTTCATCTGGCTGTTGGGATATTGCACCAAAAACGCTTCCAGACCGCTGGCCTGCGTTGCCGGGTCTTTTTGCTGGGTGGCGCCCACGTAGGCGTTATATTCCTCGGGTTTCAGGGTGGGACCGCTCGCTTGTCCCTGCGCTGGGGCCTGCGGCGCCGCCGGTTGTTGTGCCGGTTGAGCAGCGTTCTGGGCTGCCGCGGCCGCGGCCAACCCCAGCACAACCGTAACCAGAATCGTTTTCATCAGTTTGGCTCCTTGGTTCTTTCAGGGGAACAACTGAAACTGTCTGCGAAGCAAGCCGACTCACCCTTCATGTGGGTTTGCCGGATTATAAGGACCTCTCGTTCCGAAGGCAAGCAACTTCCCCGTCACCTCCCCGCTATTGTATAGGATGCAGCTATCGGATAACGCGGATTGCCGGGATTCGGAATTCGCCAAAGGTGTGACACATGGAGGCTTTCTCATGAACGCAAAGGAAGAGGGGCGGATGCGACCTCTGGGCGGCCAGGTAGCCGTCATCACCGGCGCGGGACGCGGAATTGGCGCGGCCATTGCCCGGAAACTGGCGCATTTGGGCGCAACCGCGGTTCTTTGCGGACGCAACCGCACCGCTCTGGAATCCACAGCGCAAGCCATTGCGCACGCCGGCGGGAAAGCAGAGGTAAGCGTGTGTGATGTGACCAGTCTTTCCTCCGTGGAGGCAGCGGCCAAACACGTAGAAAGCTCGTTCGGACGCACCGACATCCTGATCAACAATGCCGGGATCGGCGGGTTTGGAGGCCCGCTGCATCAGCTTGCGCCGGATGCCTGGGATCAGATTCTCAATACTAATCTGCGCGGCGTCTACTACATGACGCGGGCTTTCGTGCCCATGATGATTCGCGCCCGCTCGGGCCACATCATCAACATTTCCTCCCTCGCCGGAAAGAACGCTCTGCCCAACGGCGCAGCCTATGCCGCCTCCAAGTGGGGATTGAACGGATTGAGCTATTCCCTCGCCGAGGAGCTGCGCGGACATAACATTCGCGTGGCGGTCATTTGCCCCGGTTCCACAAATACCGATCTCAGCCCACATGCAGGCAAAGATCATTCCAAAATGTTGCAGCCGGAAGATGTTGCTCACGCTGTGGCCATGCTGGTTACGCAAGCGCCGCAATCGTTTGTGAGTGAGATTCTGTTACGGCCAACTCAGAAACCGTGAGCCTCCGCGTCCTGCGCGCGGATTTTCTCCGCCGATTTTCTCTGCGAACTCCGCGGTTTCAGCTTTGCATCGGGTGCCCGGATAATCGCGGAGCGCGCCGATAACCGAGAATTCCTGATTGTCCGACGGACTACTTCTTGAACAGATTCTCAAACGCCTGCCTCGCGTCGCTGGGACGCAGACTGGCCGGAGTGGAAGTTTCCTTTTCCCGCGTCACGCGAATTTCATAGAAGGTGCAGTCGTTGCGCGCGTCTTTCTTGGCAATGCGTTCTTTGATCGGCTGCATGCACTCGAAGCGGCCCCCAGGATCGAAATACATGCACTGCTTGCAGGAGTGCAGTTCGAAGCCGCACTTGGGGCAAAGGCCGGTCGGCGGTATGGCCTGCAAGACCGTACCGCATTGCGCGCAACGGGAGACAGCGCGCGTGCCGGGCATGTTCACCGGTTTCGGTCCCATACTGTAGTCGCGCCGCGCCGGCGCTACGGGCGCCGGCTTTTTCTCTGTGCTCTTTTTTTCTAAATTCTCGGGGCGCGGCCGGTCTTCGCGGTCGCGGTCCTGATATCCCGGTTGACGGTATTTAGCTGCCACAGAAAACCTCACGTTGGCGTATTGTCTCGCTGGAGCGGCCTTAGGGCAAGCCCTCATGCCCCCGGGTGTTGTCATCCTGAACAGGCGTCCTTTTGCACAGTGAAGTGCCTGCCCTGAGCCGAATGGCGAAGGGATCCGGGCGAGCCGACGTGGCGCGTTTTCCGCGCCACAGAAATCGCGCGTTTGGCTCGCTTCCTTTGCAACCGCACAGCCACCAACTCGGGACTCGGAACTCGGGACTCGCTACCGCTACAATAGACGCATGATCCACGAAATCATCCCCGTCGGCCCGCTCCAATGCAACTGCTCGATCATTGGCGACGAAGCCACGCGCGAAGCGATGGTGATCGACCCCGGCGACGATATCGAAGACGTGCTTGCGCTCGTCCGCAAGCATAACCTGCAAGTCAAGCAGATTGTCATCACCCACGCCCACATTGACCATGTCGGAGGCGCAATGAAGTTGCGTCACGCCACGGGAGCGCCGATCCTGCTCAATCAGAATGACTATGCCCTGCTCAAGATGTTAGATGTGCAGGCCGCCTGGACCGGCATGTCCGCGCCCGGCAAAGTCGAAATCGACCAGAACCTCACGACTGGCGACGCCGTCAAGGCCGGATCGCACACGGCTGGCATTCTACACACACCAGGGCACACTGAAGGCAGCGTCTGTCTTTACTTTCCGGTTGAAAAAAAGTTGATCGCCGGCGATACCCTGTTTGCCGGCTCCATCGGCCGCACCGATTTGCCGGGCGGCTCGATGCGGAAGATCATGCAGTCGCTGCACGGCACGGTGCTCGCTCTGCCGGACGAGACCATAGTCGTGCCCGGGCACGGCCCACTGACCACGATTGGGGAAGAGCGGCAGAGTAACCCGTTTCTACAGGAACCGTAAATCTATTCTGAATACTCCGTCTCTTCCGGCACGTCGGTAGGGCTCTCGAAGAAAGCCAATGCAACCCGTGCTGAAGGCACGATTGAAAATAGCCCGCCAGTTTACCGGGGGGAAGGCTCGAATTAGAGCGTAACCTCGTGCCGGAGGCACAACTGAAAAGTCATTGAATATCCAACCGTCCCTACAGGACGCGGTACGTCACCGGATTCCGACATCCCGATCGATAACACGATCAACAATACGATGTCATCCCGAACCCGGCGAAGCCGGGTGAGGGACCTTACGTGAGCCGGGAGCGCCTGTGCAGCCGGCAAGGCCCATCACATGCTCATGCGCCAGTACAGCAGCTTACATGCTGCATCGGTACTTCACGCCGTCGTACGGTCCCTCCGAGAGCTATCGCTCTCGTCGGGATGACATCGCGATCAACTATCACCAACCCACAACGTCTACACGAGCCCTTGATCCAGCATCGCATCGGCCACTTTCAGGAAGCCGGCAATGTTGGCACCGTTCACCAGGTTGCCGGGCGTGCCATATTTCTCGGCCGTCTCGAAGCAATTCCGGTGGATAGCGATCATGATTTTGTGCAGCTTGTCGTCCACTTCTTCGCGCGTCCAAGTGGTGCGCAAGCTGTTCTGGGACATCTCCAGACCCGAAGTGGCTACGCCGCCCGCATTGGCCGCCTTCGCCGGGCCGTAGAGAATCCTGGCGTCCAGGAACAGCCTGGTTGCCTCCAGCGTGCTCGGCATATTGGCGCCTTCGGCCACCAGCTTGATGCCATTCTTCAGCAGGTTGGCTGCGTCCTTGGCGGTGATTTCGTTCTGGGTGGCGCTGGGGAAGGCGCAATCCGCCTTGATGTTCCACAGCGGGTTGTGCTCAAGCTTCACGTCGGTGGGCATGAAGATCGCCTTGCGATACTTGTCGGCATAGTCGCGGATGCGGCCACGCTTCACGTTCTTCAGCTCCAGAACATAAGCCAGCTTTTCCCGATCGATGCCCTCGGGATCATAGATGACGCCGTTCGAATCGGAAACGGTGATCGGCTTCGCGCCGAAGTCGAGCAGTTTCTCGATGGTGTACTGGCAGACGTTGCCGCTGCCGGAAACCAGGCACAGCTTGCCTTCGAGCGTGTCTTTGCGGGTCTTCAGCATCTCCTGCGCGAAATACACACAACCATAGCCAGTCGCCTCCGGACGAATTAAAGAGCCACCCCAGTTCAGGCCCTTGCCGGTAAGCACGCCGGTGAATTCATTGCGCAGCCGCTTGTACTGGCCAAAGAGATAGCCGATCTCGCGCCCGCCTACGCCGATGTCGCCGGCGGGAACGTCGGTGTTGGGGCCGATGTGGCGCGCCAGCTCGATCATGAAGCTCTGGCAGAAGCGCATCACTTCGTTGTCGCTCTAGCCCTTGGGATCGAAATCCGAGCCGCCCTTGCCGCCGCCCATAGGCAGCGTGGTGAGCGAATTCTTGAATACCTGCTCAAACGCCAAAAACTTCAAAATGCCGAGATTGACTGACGGGTGAAAGCGCAGCCCGCCTTTGTAGGGGCCGATGGCGCTGTTCATCTCGATGCGGAAGCCGCGGTTGACTTGAACGCTGCCCAAATCATCGATCCAGGGAACGCGGAACATCAACACGCGCTCAGGCTCGACAATCCTCTCCAGAATGCGATTCGACTGATACTCGGGATGCTTCGCCAGAACCAAACGCAAAGAATCAAAAACCTCGCGTACTGCCTGATGAAATTCAGGTTCGGCGGGGTTTTTGGCTTTCACGCTTTGCATTACATCTTCAATGTAATCGCCTGGAGCTTTGATTCCAGGCGACGTGAGAGTGCCAGAAGTCATAGTCCTACCTCCGTAGGTACTTCGTTTGAGTCCACTGTCATTGTGATCTTCAGCCGGCCTTCCGCAAAGGACCTGCGGCACTCTGGGGGGTGACGGTTATCACCCCTGTTAGGTGCAATCGAATCCTAGGGTTAGCCCCGGCCAGGCTGGATTTGCCCAGCCTTAAAAAGGATACGCCTGTTACGCCCGCCAAGTAACCAGTTTTGAGGGAAAAAGCGAGGTGCGAACCCTCGAAATCATCCCCATTCGGGAACACACACCCCGGGTTGGTGACAGCGGTCGAGGGTCTGATCGCAGCCGGATCGGCCTGCGCCATTTCTGCGCGGCTGAAGGCATGCCCTGATGCAAAACCGTGTTATAGTTTGTGGCTCGCAAGTCGGTAGTGGCTCAGTTTGAATTTCTCCGCGCCCTGGGGCGTCATCCCGAAGCCCCGCCTTCACCAGCGGGGCGAGGGATCTCCGGAAAGACGGTGTTTGGGAGGAGATCCTTCGCTCCGCCTGAAGAGCGGCTTCGCTCGGGACAACGCTAAGGCCAAGTGCATTTCAAACTGAGACACCACCCGCAAGTCGGAGGGCGCCCATGACCGAACCGCTGCGGCCCATGTCTACGGGACAGGTGCTGGATACCACCTTCGCGCTCTATCGCAAGCATTTTCTGCTGTTTGTCGGCATCGCTACGGTTGGGCCGGCGGCCAACGTCATCTTCCAACTGCTCACGGTAGGAGCCAATGTGGGCGCGCCTTTTGGCCAGCGTGGTCCAGTGGTTCGCCCGAACGATATCGCCACTTTTTTTATCGGCATGTTTTTCGGCTACATCGTTCTGCTGGCAGGAATGGCCATCGCCCACGCCGCCACCGTAAAAGCTGTAGCCGCCGTCCACCTCGGACGCGAGATTACCATCGGTGGCGCCTACAAAGCCCTGCGTGGCCGGCTTCTGGCCTTGTTCGGCACATTGATTCTGGTTCTCCTGCTGATGGCGGCGGCCGTGATGATGGTGTCGCTTGTGGTGATCCCCATGTTCGCCATTGTTGGCATGATGGGAAGATCTGCCAGGGGTCCCGCCGGGGTGGTAATTGGCGCAATCATCGCCATTGTCACGCTGCTTGCCGTAAGCGCGGCCATGATCTGGGTTTTCGCCCGCTATGCCCTGGCCATCCAGGCCTGCATGGTGGAAAACCTTGGCCCGGTGGCTTCGCTGAAGCGCAGCACCTTCCTGACCAAAGGCAGCCGCTGGCGCGCAGTGGCGATCTACGGAGTGTTTTTGCTGCTGGGAATGATCCTCGGGTTCGGACTGGGTGGGCTGGCGGGCGCTGCCGGAGCTATTCTGCACAACAGAATCGTCGCTGCCGTTTTGATCTACGTCGGCGGCTTCATCGCCGGGTCGATTACCGGCCCGCTGGCAACGATTGGATTATCACTTCTCTATTACGACGAGCGAGTTCGCAAGGAAGCGTTCGATTTGCAACTGATGCTGGCGAGCCTGGATGGCCCACCAACCACGCCGGCTGCGGTTCCGGCGCAGATATGAGGGCCGTGGGATTGCAATACTGGTCGGCAGCTCTGCTTCTTCTGAGCGGGATCCGGGTGGCTTCTGGTCAGTCGGCCGTTACTATCGCGCAGTATATCGAGCGAATTCAAAGCTACCAGAACCAGGTTTCGGATCTCACCTCGCATCCGGGGAACGCGCTCGGTTTGCGCGATTCCCTGCCCGATTCGCTCACCGTCCAGACATCGGGAGGCGATATCGCGTGTGACCTCACATTCCTTCGGGATGCGCTGAACCGCTTCCTCACGGCAAAAAAAGAGGCGAAACCCAACATTCTTGCCAATGCGTCCACGCGCCTCAAAGCCATGCGGGCCGAAGCACAACTCTACGAGCAGCCCGGCCGCTCGGATGATGCCACCCGCAAGCGGCTGGATGAGATCATGAGCGCACGCGAATTCGAGCGCCTGCGCGGCCCGAACGCCCTCGAACTGTTCAAGCAGCGGATTCAGGCCTGGATTTTCAAGCAACTTCGAAAACTAAGCCCTAAACTGCCCGACATCGAAGATGCCGGCCAATACTTTGTTTGGGGCATGATTACCCTCACCGCAGCCATTGCCGGGATTTGGCTCTACCGCGTTTCGCGGCAGAACCTGGGCACAGGCCAGCGCGAGATTCTGCCCTTTCTGCCTTCCTCCAGAAGCTGGCGCGAGTGGCTGGCGGAGGCGCGCGCCCGCGCAGCTCGAAGCGAATGGCGTGACGCCATCCACTTCGGCTTCTGGGCAGCGGTTTCCCGTCTGGAATCCGAGGGAGTCTGGCCGCCCGATAAAACCCGCACGCCGCGCGAGTATCTGAAGGCCATTCCCAGCTTTCATCTCGCGAACGAGACCTTTGCCCTTCTCACCCGCAAATTCGAAGCGAGCTGGTATGGAGGCCGTCCCACCACGCAAGCCGATTTCGCTCAGTTCGCCGCCAATCTGGAGAAACTGGGATGCCACTAAGCGCAGGCGAACAGCGCAGCTTCTTCGGTTTCGGCATCGCTCTGCTGCTCGTCATGACGTTGGCGGCATGGCTCAGTTCAACCCAGGAAGACCAGGGCGAAGGCTCGCCTTCAAGTGCCAGCGTGGCGCGGCGTGGCGCGAAAGCAGCTTATTTGCTTTTGCAGAAGAGCGGTTATGCCGTCGAACGCTGGAAGCGGCCGCCGGCGCAGCTTCCCGCAGATGCGTCCGGGGTCGTGCTCGTTCTAGCCGACCCCGAGTCCACTCCCCGCACCGAGGAGATGGCCGGCATTGTGCGCTTCCTGCTGAACGGCGGCAGCGTGCTGATCGCCGGTGCGCAGGCCAAGTTCTTCGTGCCGCAAGCCTCGGTCGAACGTGGAGACGATCGCGTGGGTTTTGCCAAGTGCGCGCCGGTCGCGGTCTCCAGCCTCACTCGCGGCGGACCGATTTCCCAAGATGGTAACTGGGCTTGGAATCCGGACGAGAACTCGGCACTGGTGCACTTCAAAGATGAAAACAACAAGCCAGTGGTAGTCTCGTACAATCTGGGACGAGGACACGTGATTTGGTGGGCCAGCGCCCTGCCGCTTACCAACATAGGAATCCGCGACCAGCACAACCTTGATCTGCTGCTGAATTCGGTGGGCGACAGCCGCCGCATCCTCTGGGACGAGTACTACCACGAAGAGCACCAGACGCCTACGTCGCATGCGACAGATCGCGCCCAGCTCTGGGCGCTGGCACAGGCCGGGTTTCTGGGATTGCTGGTGATCCTCACATTTTCGCGCCGCAGCGGACCCGTGGTGCCGCTAGCCCGGGAGTCGCGCTTGTCCCCGCTGGAATTTGTTGAGACTCTGGGCAGCGTGTTTCATCGCGCTCACGGAACGCAGGTTGCCGTGGAAATTGCCTTCAGCCGCTTTCAGCAGATTGCCGCCCGCCGCCTCGGCATTCGCGGAACCGCCAGTGCAAGCGATATTCTTGCGGCCATGGCAAAGCGGGGATTAAAAGTTCCGGCGCACGTAGCGGAGCTGGTTGCGCTCACGGAAGACGCCACGCGAGATACCGAACTGTCGGAGAAGAAAGCGCTCGAGCACGTGCACGCGTTGAATGAGGCAACGTTGATACTGGAGCCGAGGCTAACCGCGGATAAGAAGTAGGGTACATTTTTTGCCAGTGCTGTATCGTCTTTTGTTCTGGTCTCCTCCGCGACCTCCGCGCGGCATTTCTCGGCGAACTCCGCGATTCAAAGTTTATTACTTGAAAGGAACTGAGTTTCCATGCAGGCAATTACCAAACTCATAACCCATGGCCGGACGCAACTGGCGAAAGTGATCGTTGGGCAAAGCGATCTGATTGACGGCACGCTGATTGCGTTGCTCTGCGGCGGGCACGCGCTCATCGAGGGTGTTCCCGGGCTGGGCAAGACCCTCAGCGTGAAGGTACTCGCCCGCGCTCTCAACGTCGCCTTCCAGCGGGTGCAGTGCACTTCCGACCTCATGCCCGCCGACCTGCTGGGCAGCAACATTCTCAATCTCCAGAGCGGGACGTTCACCTTGCATCGCGGCCCCATGTTTACCGATCTTCTGCTGGTCGACGAAGTGAACCGCATGCCCCCGCGCACACAGGCCTCGCTGCTGGAGTCGATGGAGGAACGCCAGGTCACGATCGACGGCGTGCGTCATGCGCTTTCGCCCTTGTTCACCGTGCTGGCCACACAGAATCCAGTGGAGTTCGAGGGCACTTACCCGCTGCCCGAGGCGCAGCTTGACCGCTTCCTATTGAAGATCAAGATCGATTATCCATCGGAGCAGGAGGAACTGGAGATTCTCGCCAAGCACAACAGCCAGGGCGCGGCGCTGATTGATCAAACAGAAATTACTGAGATTGAGCCGGAAGTATTGCAGCAGGCGCGAGCCGAGCTTCGGCAGCTTGCCGTTGAGCCGTCGTTGCTGGGCTATGTTTCGGAAATCGCGCGGCACACGCGCAACTGGCCGTCGGTATCCCTGGGTGCAAGCCCGCGCGCAGGCATCAGCCTGCTGCTTGTGGCCAAGGCGCTGGCCGCGCTCGCCGAGCGCGACTACGTGATCCCCGATGACGTAAAAGCCGCGGTTCTTCCCGCGATGCGGCACCGCATCGTGCTGCGCCCGGAAGCCGAACTGGAAGGTCTGGACACCGACCGCGTATTGACAGATGTGCTGGCGTCGGTTGAGGTTCCCAAGTGAGCCTTCCCCGTCCTCTGGAGCCGCCGCCCATCGAGGGGCAGGCGCAGCCGCGCGGGCGCTTTGGCCTCGGCGCCGGCCCGCGGCTTCTGCTTCTGGTTGGAGTCGGTCTGGCGTGGATCATCCCGGCGCTATGGAATCCTACATTTTTCTACGCCATGCTGCTCTGGGATGGGCTTCTGCTGCTTGCTTTTCTGGGCGACTGGCTGCGGCTCCCGCGCCCGAAACAACTTGCGATCCGCCGCGAATGGCGCAGCCCGCTTTCGCTGAGCGTGGGTACACAGGTTCACCTGTCGGTGTCCAACCAGTCCACCGTCCATCTTTGCATGAGCGCATACGATGAGCTGCCGCCTTCCAACTGGCATATCGGCCGGGCCATGACTCTCAACGTTCCTGCCGGCGCCCGCCGCTCCGCCGACTATGACTACACGCCGGGCACGCGGGGCGACCTGCGCACGGGAAAAGTCTTCCTGCGATATCGCTCCCGTTTTCTGCTTGCGGAACGCTGGGCGGTTGCCGATCTCCAGCAGACGGTGCGCGTGTATCCGAATTTTGAACACGCTCGTAAGAACGCCGTCTATCTCGCCCGCAGCCGCCAGATCGAGTTGCAGATGCGCATGATGCGGCTGCGCGGCGTCGGGTCCGATTTCGAGAGCCTGCGCGAATTTCGCGACGGCGATGAAGTGCGCAATGTCTGCTGGACGGCCACCGCCCGCCGCGGCAAGCTGGTTTCCAAGACCTTTCGCGTCGAGCGCAGCCAGGCCGTCTGGATCGTGCTCGATTGCGGCCGGTTGATGCGCGCCCGCACTGACGGTTATAGCAAGCTGGATCGCGCCGTCGATGCCGAGCTCTGCCTCGCCCAACTGGCCATTTACTCCGGCGACCGGGTCGGCCTTCTCGCTTATGGAAGGGCGGTTAATCAGCGGGTCATTCCGGGGCGGGGCGCGGCGCAGATGCGCATGATCGTCGAGCAACTGGCGGTAGTCCACGAGGAGGCGCCGGAGGCCGATCACGTGCGCGCAGCCGCCAGTCTGCTGACCCTACAGAAACAGCGCGGCCTGATCATCTGGATCTCCGATCTGGCAGAAACTGCCATGACGCCGGAAGTCATCGAGGCGGCCGGGCAGATGCTCTCGCGTCATCTCCTTTCATTTGTTG
>Ga0187782_10002037_pt1 | contig 14848 bp, 7 predicted proteins | sample 0715_SJ02_MP15_2_FD_132454 | JGI IMG/M metagenome (GOLD analysis project Ga0187782, IMG submission 132454) | Tropical peat soil microbial communities from peatlands in Department of Meta, Colombia - 0715_SJ02_MP15_20_MG | ecosystem: Environmental > Terrestrial > Soil > Wetlands > Peat | place...
AGCGATGCTCAAGGGCACGAGCCATAAGCCTGACGAGGTTATCGGCACGTTGAGCGCCGCCCGCGGAGCTCAACCGTCGTGGTCCTTCACGGTCAGGCACGTGGCCATCAATGCCGTCATGGCGGGCGCGACCCCGGAGTACCTGCCCGTCATTTTGGCAATTGCCTCGACAGAACAGCCCGCCCTGTTCAGTTCCACATCCTCATTCTCCCGCATGCTGCTGCTCAATGGCCCCATCTCCGACAAGATCAAGATGAACTACGGCATCGGCGCGATGGGTCCGTTCGCGGAGCCCAATGCTGTGATTGGCCGCGCATGGACGATCCTTTCCAAAAACCTCGGCGGCTGCGGAATGCCCGGACTCAGCTATATGGGCACTCTGGGATCCAACTTCAACTACAACAACATCTGTATCGCGGAAACCGAAAACAAGCTTCCGGATGGCTGGAAACCATTCCACGTGCAGAAAGGCTTCAAGCCGGACGACAGCGTCGTCAGCATCTTCAGCGGCTGGAGCCTGAACAACGTCGCCTGGTTCCCCAACATGCCCTACCACGAACTGATCAAGAACTGGCTGACGCATTTCTTCTCGTTCGGTACCAGCGCAGCCACGCTGTTGCTCGATCCAACCGTCGCGCGCGAGGCGAAGCAAAAGGGGTACAACTCGAAGGAAGAGTTGAGCGACTACTGGTCGAAGGAATCGAAGACGCCGGCGTGGCTCTACTGGGACACGCACAAAAACGAATTGAAGCAGGCGCAGGCGGGCGTCGAGCCCTATGCCTCGTATCTGAAGATGGGCGATGGCGAGATTCCGTTCCAGCGCTTCTACCGCCGCGGACGTCCGGGCGGGCCAGTCGATCCCAATCCGAAATCTTCGATTGAGATCGTCGTGCTTGGAGGCGAGACCAACACCTACTGGGCTGGCGGCGACTTCAGCTACGTCACAAGCGCGTCGATTGACAAGTGGCGCTAGCCTCGGCCGGGGATAGGGAAGTCCGCAGCCGAGAGTGTGCAATTTCGTAGATGCCTTTCGGTCGTTGATAAAGTATCTCGTTTCATTTCACTCCGATATCTGGTACGCGACTTGCTCCGCTGGCGGGGGCGGAGAGGTGTGCCCACGCAAAAGTAGCGGCGATCAGTGTGTCGAAGTAGAATGTCTGCCCTCGACGCCCGGGCATCCTCACTTCTTAAAGATGGGACGCGGCCCCAAATCGCAATCCGGCAACGGGTCAGCTAACCCGCGCAACGGCAAGAAGCGCGGCAGTGCCCCTGCGGCAGCCCCGGTAGCCGAAGCGCGGCCAAATCGCCTTTCGCCGTTGTGGCTCGCGTTTCTGTTCATCCTGGCGCTTGGTTTTTGGTCCTTCCTGCCGCGTGTCAGCCAAAACGCAAACCTGGTTTTGTCGTTTCGAGTAGCTGCGGGATTGCTGCTCGTGCTTTTGTTCGTTCTGCGCAATCAGGTTGAGCGCGCTGGCCGTCAACTAGCCTACGACGTCGTTCCTAGAAGCGTGCACTACGTCCAACTGATGATGCACAGTTGCGTGTACGCCTACTGGGGTTGGTATTGGCGGGAGGTGTATCACGAGATTCCGCTGATCTTTGGCCAGCTCCTGTTTGCCTACGCGTTGGACATGATCGTGTGCTGGTTTCGCAGGGACAAGTGGATATTTGGTTTCGGTCCCTTCCCGATCATCCTAAGCACGAACCTGTTTCTGTGGTTCCGCGACGATTGGTTCTATTTGCAGTTTCTCCTGATCGCAGTCGGGGTGCTCGGCAAGGAATTCATCAAATGGAAGCGCGAAGGTCGGATGGCGCATATTTTCAATCCCTCGGCGCTTTCTCTCTTCTTGTTCTCAGTCGTCTTGATCGCGACCAGCAGTACAAAGCTCACGTGGGGCCTTGAGATCGCGAATACGTTTCATCGTCCGCCCCAGATTTACTTGGAGCTCTTCCTGCTTGGCCTGATCGTGCAGGCGCTTTTCGGTGTCACGCTCGTCACTCTGGCCGCGGCTGCCGCATTGTTCCTGATGAATCTGGCCTACACGCACGTGACGGGCGTGTACCACTTCGTAGATTCCAACATTCCGGTCGCGGTCTTTCTGGGGTTGCACTTGCTGGTGACCGACCCGGCGACCTCGCCCCGGAGAAACTTCGGCAAGATTATTTTCGGGGCGCTGTACGGTGTCGGTGTATTCACTGCCTACGGAGCACTCAGCTGGTTTGGTGCTCCGGAGTTCTACGACAAGCTGCTGTGCGTTCCCATCCTCAATCTTTTCGTGCGCGAACTCGATCACGTCAGCGAGCAAGCAGCCGCCATAGTCCGCTCGTGGGGCGCCTCGTGGAAATTGGGGCCACGTGCAACCAACTACGCCTGCATGGGTGTATGGATTTCTCTATTCGCCGTCATGACTGGCACGGGTTTTCTGACCAAAGGCAAGGATTTCCCGGGCGGCAATCCCGAGTTCTGGCATCAGGCATGCGATCGGAACGCCTGGAACGGCTGCAAGACCTGGGTGAGAGTTCAGAATGACCTGTGTCAGGACGGTTCCCGCGACGCCTGCTATTCGCTCGGGTTGGCAACAAATGAGGGTCGCATCGTGCCGCGAAATGCGGTTGCCGCTGGCGAGGCCTTTGGCCGTGCTTGCGACCTCGGCCTCGCGCAGGGCTGTAAGAGCCTGATCGAGTTTGCGCAGGGAGACGGCAAAGACGTCTTTCGCAAGGCGTGCGACGACGGGAGGGGTGTGAGCTGCTTTCTCTTGGGCACGCTTTATAGCAGCGGCCTGGGAGTGCCGCAAGACGGCTCACAAGCATTTAGTCTCTTCGAGAAATCCTGCGAAGTCGGGTGGTGGCGAGGATGCGGCCGGCTGGGTCAAAGCTATTTGTATGGTCAGGGAACACCTGTAGATCCGGCGAAGGCGATTGAGAACTTGGACAAAGGTTGTCACGGAGGGAATGCTGCCAGTTGTCTGCAGGTGGCGGAACTTTACCAGCGCGGAGTAGGTGACATTCAAAGTGGCGAGCTGGCGATGCAACGTCGGCAGCGGGCCTGCGACCTGGGATTGCAGGCGGCATGCGGAAACGCACAAGCTGGCGACCCTCCAGCAGTCGCACGGATTCGCTAACCGGAGAAGAGTAAGCAGCGGCGCGAGGCCTTCTCATCTGTTGCGCGCCTATCACAACCCGACCGGGTCAGTTCCTTTCCGTGGTTCTCGGCATTCAATTCCGGACCCGTTCGCGAGAATGAACGCGGCCTTCCAGAGCCTACTCGCGCTCTGCGTGAGGGAACGAAGTTGCACGATTTGAGAAGCAAAATGGCCGTCCGCAGCCTCGACGGCGCCTTAAGCCTATCCCCGTCAGCGTTCTAGTACGACACCTCCCGGCACGACGATTGCTGTTTACTTCGGGAAAGAGGACTGGTGCGCGCTGATTCCTTGGTACTTGGCGGCGGGTGTAACTCAGTCCACCCAAGGGCCGCAGGAAGCAGAGCAGAGCGCACCTCGCGTCCAGGAGGCGTCACTTGGCTGCAGCGCGTCGGAACTCATCTTCATCCGGCCTACGAAAGGAGGGTCGCGCGGTAGTCGTGTTTGAAGGCTCCTCCCTTGCCGTTGCCAGTTGGTCAAGGGCTTTGCTGGCTCCGTTACTGCTGCTCGTCCTAGCTTGCAACGCCCGCGCGCAAGTTTCGAGCGGCTCGATCCAAGGCTACGTATATGATCCGAGTGACGCACTCATAACGAATGCTAGCGTGGCGGTCTCGGACGCCAATCACGTGATCGTGCGGCGGACGACGACGGACTCGGCCGGTGCCTATAGCTTCACCGAGCTCTCGCCCGGCATCTACAGCGTTGCAGCTTCGCATTCCGGCTTCGGTGAGATCGCTCAGTTGAACATCCGCGTGCTGGTGAACACGCGCACTCAGGCGGATTTCCGCCTTCCGATTGCCGGCGAGAAGAAGACGATCGAGGTTACAGCTCTTTCCCCCGAGGCGCAGCCTGAGACCTTCGAGGTCGGGACAGTCATCGAAGAGCAGCAGATCGAATCGGTTCCGCTCAACAAGCGAGATTTCTTGCAGTTGGCGTTACTGGCCCCGGGCGTTGCTCCGCCCGTGCAGGGCTCCGAGCTATCCAGCTATGGAGCGTTCTCGATGGACGCCGGCGGCGGACGCGAAGAAGCCAATGATTTTCTGCTCGACGGAGTGGACAACAACGATCCTTATGTGAATCGCTATGGCGTTGAGCCGCCCATGGACAGCATTCAGGAGTTCAAGGTCGCGACGAACAGCTACGACGCGGAATACGGGCGTAGCTCGGCTGCTCAAATCAACGTCATTACTCGCCAGGGAACCAACGAGTTTCACGGATCGGCATACGATTACTTGCGAAATCGTGTGCTGGACGCCAGCAACTTCTTCGATATCGGGAACACCACACCCAAGCTCGTTCGAAACCAGTTCGGATTCAGTGTCGGCGGTCCGGTTGTTCACGATCGGACTTTTTTCTTCGCAAGCACAGATTGGTTCCGCGACCGCGAGGGCCTGAGCCAAGTCTCAACTGTGCCGACGCTGGCCGAAGAGGGCGGCGACTTCTCGGCTCTATGCCAGACGGGCTTCACGAACGGGGTGTGCAACTTGCCGCCCAACCCGAATCCTCAAAATTTGTCCGCATTCCAGATCTACGATCCGCTCACAGGCCAGCCGTTCGCGAACGACAAGATTCTGCCTGGTGATATTTCGTCGGTAGCGAAAGACATTTTGAAGATGTATCCCACTCCGACGAATTCGACAATCTTCGATAGCAGTCCGGTACAGAGCGAGAACGATGCGTTCGGCACCTACCGTGTCGATCACCGTTTCACGGCGTCAGACGACATAACCGCCCGCTACAACCTTTCGCATCTGTATCTATTCGAGCCCTGGGGCGGCAGCTCGAACGGCGGCCCGACGAATTCCGTTCCAGGTTTTGGCGACTACGTCAAGGACGACATTCAGAACGTCATGATCCAATACAGGCACGTTCTGTCGCCGCGCATGGTGAATACCGCGAGTTTCTCGTACGGGAGATTTTCTCGCGACGTCTTGCCGCAGAATTTCAATGTCAATGTGGGGCAGCTTTGGAATGTGAACTGGTTGAATGTGCCGCCCTCGGGATACGGCTTTCCTGAAATCTCCGTCGCGGGAATCTCTGGAGCTGGTGACAATACAACCCTTCCGGACTATCGCCACACGAACACCTTTCAAATCGGCGATCAGTTGGCCTTTGATCGCGGCACACACACGCTGAAGATTGGAGGCGAATTTCGCGAGCTGCAATTGAATGGAGCTCTGGACTACTTCAATCGGGGCGAGCTCTTCTTCTTCGGCCAGATTAGCGGACAGGGCCCCCAAGCTCTGTGCGGCACGCCAGGGTACACGTGTGGCTCTGGCCTCGCTGATTTGCTGTTGGGATACCCCAGCTTTGGCCTCCAGTCTCGGGGCGCAGTTTCCATCATAATGCGGTCGCAAGCCTACGCTGGTTACGTGCAAGACGATTGGCGAATTTCTCGCAAGCTGACGCTGAATCTCGGTTTGCGTTACGAATACTTCTCCCCGCCGGTTAATCCCGAGAATCAGATGTACACGTTCGACCAGCAGACCGGAACCGTCGTGCAAGTGGGTACCAACGGCATTCCTCGCGCCGGCGTCCACCCGGATCACGATAATTTCGCGCCGCGGATCGGGTTCGCCTGGAACCCAGGCAGTGAGTTTGTCGTACGGGGAGGCTACGGCCTGTACTACGACGGCGGCATGTTCGAAGTGAACTCCTCCATGTTCTTCAATCCACCTACTTTCACTCTGAACTCGTATGCGCCGTTAACTGGTCTCCTCACTCTGCAAAATCCGTTTACCTCCAGCTGCCCTTTCTGCGTTGCAACGCAGCTCAGCGCTCCGAATCCAAATGTGGTCACACCCTACGTGCAACAGTGGAACTTGGCAGTTGAACGGCCGCTCGGGTCTTTGGGGACGCTGAGCCTAGGCTACGCAGGAGCGAAAGGAACAGATCTGATTCGAACCTACGACTTGAATCAGCCATACCCGGGACAAGCACCTCCGTATCCGGGTTTCGGCACGATCTTCTATATCAATACGAACGCGAACTCGAGTTACAACTCGCTGCAGGCAACGTTCAACCGGCGAATGAGTTCTCACGTGTCGTTGTGGGTCGCCTACACGTGGTCGCATTCGATCGACGACCAGTCTGCATTTCTCGACACCATCGCCGATCCCAATGTCCCGCAGAATAGCCACGATTTGGCGGCGGAGCGGGCGAACTCGAGCTTTGACATGCGCCACCGGCTCGTTCTGACCTACGTTGTGGAACTCCCGCATGAGAACCTTTGGACGCGGAATACCGAGATCCACGGCATTACTACCGTACAGTCCGGCCAGTGGTTTACGCCAACCGTGGGATTCAATAACAGCATGACCGATAACACAGGGCAACAGTCCGGCTCCGACCGGCCGAACCTCGTCGGCAATCCGAATAGCGGCACCTGTCCGAACGGTCATCCGGTTCGGACCGTGGACTGCTGGTTTAACACAAGCGCCCTGGTGGTTGCGCCGCCAGGAACGTTCGGCGATGCGGGGCGAAACAGCCTCCTCGGGCCCGGCCTTGCCACCTTCGACTTGTCCATAATGCGGCGTTTCACTTTGACGGAGAGATTCCGGCTCGTCGCGGAGGCGCAGGCGTTTAATCTATTCAATCGGGTGAACTTCAAGCTGCCTCAAGCCGTAATTCCCCAGGGTTACATCGCGAGCCAGCCCTCAACCACCGGGTCGTTTGGCGAGATTTTGTCCGCAAATCCGGCGCGGCAGATCCAAATGGCCTTGCGTCTCACCTTCTGACCAGGCTGCGGCTGATGAATCAGGCGCAACCGGAGCCCTACCGAGCTGCGGGTGCATGGTCTAGGCCTGCAAATCGCTTAGCCAGGTTCGGAGCACTGAAACCCTTCCACGGCATTCTCAATCGCTGCTGCCTCGGCTGTCGAGATGTGCTGGCAGTTTCCTTTGTGTGCAACTGCCTTGCACACTTCTGCACTGGACTCTGGGACACCCCTTTGTATTTGAAGGAGTTAGCAAAGAAAAAGGAATGGCTGGGGAATTGCAGACGCACAGTTGCAAGCTGTGTAGATGCGTGTACATCTACCTGTGCGAGTTTGGGTACTAGTAGCCCGCGACGCGCAAGGCTAATTAGCTTCGGGAAACAGTAGCAAAAGGAGACCAGCGTGAGAAAACTGGCGATTGCGACGGTCGTAATAGCGATTCTATGTTTCGGTGCGCTGCCCGCGGCGTTGGCCGATAACCTTACGGATGTCATTGTCAACATCAATGGAACCAGCACCGATGGCGTGCTTAGCGGGCCAGGCTTCACGTCGACGGGCTTCGACCCGAGTTCTACAACCGTCGGGGGCACCATCACTGTCACAGTGCTTGGCTCGGCGTGCTCAAGCTGCAACGTCGATGTTTTCTTGCTCGATCCACCGTCTTATCCCGACTACAACGAATATGGAGCGACGAGCGGCACCGCAGCGTCCGGCGAGTCGTGGCAAATTGATATTCCAGATTACGATAGCGATAGCAATCACACGGGGACGATCGTCGCTAATACCGAAGCGGACACCTTGAACGGCATGAATGAGATACCCGGCACGGCCGACGACTATCTTCTCGAGTGCACTTCGGGTTCGAACTGCAACGACATCACCGCAGTGGCCTTGGGCTATGATTTCACAAGCCCAGGAGCGGGCGAGGAAGAAGTAATTACCTTCAACCTGAACACCACTGGTTGCGCCGACACCAGTAGTATTTGCTTGGAAGTAATCCAGCCTGCGGATTCGAGTGAAGGAGGCGTAAACGGCAGCCCCGTCACCGAGTATTTCACCGCTACGGCAGTCACAGAGGCAGTTAGCCCAGTCGGCCCGACGGTACCGGAGCCCTCATCGCTCCTCATGCTCGGCAGCTCTCTGATGGGCATGTTGGTGTTCCGCAAGAAGTTCTCTACGAACTAACCATTTGACGAGGCCTGCAGCGGTTTCCCCGTTGTAGCGCCTCGAGACGGATTCGGCTTGCTTCGAAGCAAGCACTGGGGAGGATGATGGAGATGGTTAAGAGGTGCTCTCTCTGCGTATTAGCTGCGCTCGTGGTTTTCTTGCTTGTTCCGGGGCTCGCCTCAGCCAGCATTAGCGTTCTGACTGTGCCCGAGGATCCCACAAACCTAACGACTCCCCACACGACATATACCGGGGCGACGATCGTGTTGGGAGCGACTTGCCCGGGCTGTGTCGGTTCGACTGACTCGTTTTCAGTCGACTGGAGCTTCGGTGACGGAACACCCGACACGGTATTCGCGTTGACCAACGCTTACGACATCTCTACTACGCACGTCTATTCGCCGGGCACAGTGCCTACGAGCTACACGGCCAAAGTGACCGTAACCGACGTGACCACCCCCAACGTCGGCAGCGCCAATTACTTGGTCATCGTGGTGGCGAATTCGCTGGCTTCACGGGTCGATGTGGCCATTGACTGGGGCCTCTGGTACATGCACCAGACGATGTGGCGGCAGAACAGCCCCGCGAACGGCCAGACCGTCAACTGGGGCGGATGGGACACCCAGATTACTTCGTGCCCCACTGTGATCGGGAACGCTTGGGACTGCGACTATTATGGGTCGATTGACGCTAACAACGTCCAGGCGTTTGAGGTCAGGACACACAGCCGGCGAGACGAACGCCGCTATAGATCCTTATGCGGACGACGTGTCGCGCGGCATAGCACGCATGTTGGTAATGCTAGCCAACCAAAGCAACAACACCGACACGTACTACTATAACCCGGCCACCTCGACCTACGAATGCAACATCGGCGGGACAATCTACAACCCTTACCCGTACTACACCACTTCCCCGTATGTGTATCCTTACTGCGGAACAACGGGAACGCAGGTCTTTTACGAGCCCGGCGCGGCATCCTGCACGAGTCCGCCGTGCTCTTTCACGCCTGACGGTAACGGCAACGGACAAATGATTTACTCGGCCGATGGCTCGGGCGAACCGATCTATACGACGGGTCCCTTCGTCGACGCGCTCGTCGCCAGTGGCACTCCGACTGCTGTTGCGCCGACAGGGAAGCCGGCCGGTGGCGGCCTTCCAGGCATCCAGGGCCAGACCTATCAGAACATCGTGCAGGACATGGCCGATTGGTATGCTTCGTGCCAGTGGGGCAACGATTACGACACTGGTAATTCGTATACCAACGCGTACGAATTCGATTACCGAGGCGGCGGTTATTCAGCGCAGGGTGGTGGCTGGCTGTACCAATGCCAAGAAGGCGACGATAATTCGACGTCGCAGTGGGCGGCCATCGGCCTGATCGCCAGCCAGCGCGGATTTGGTCTAGCGGTTCCTCAGCAGGTGATAGACTTCAACAATACCTGGGTCACTAACTCGCAGACCGGTCTCTATGACGGATTTGGCGCTCCTTGGGCATATCCAACAGGGACTGATCCGTGGGCTGTGGACGATCTAGGCGGTTCATTCGGATACCGTGGCGATCTAGGGCAATCTGATGCTTGGGGCGGTTTCGCTACAACGCCCTCGGGGATGGTCCAGATGGCTCTGGATGGCATCGGTCGGACCACGAACACCACATTCGGCGACGCTTCGACGGCGGTGGATCAGCGATTCAACAACGCGGAGACGTATTACGCAGACAACTTCTGCAACAACACTTCCGGCGGCGCTTACAATGCCCCGCGGGCGTACACGTACGGGATGTTTTCCTTTACGAAGTCGATGCTGTTGCACGATCCAAGCGGCACGCTGACTCCAATTCAGTTCCTGAGGACGCAGACGCCCGGCGTCTTCGGCATACCTCCAGCCCCGAACACGATCGACTGGTATGCGGGCCTTTCGCCCTTGAACGGCGGCACCGACGCTTGCGATGGAGTAGCGCAAACGCTGGTTTCCTACCAATTGAACCCGGCCGTCGGCGTTTTCGACGGTCACTGGTACGGTAACGATTACTCTGGGGCTCAAATGCCATACGAGACGGCATGGTCGATCATCATGCTGCGCAAGACCGTGTTCGTGTCTTGCATCCAAAACCTCGTCGGCCGAGGAACCCCGGGGCGCGGTGTACTGGCTCCACTTATCAACTTAACTTGGGGCGTGCAGCCTAGCGCTACCTCCTACAACGTGTTGCGATCAACGACGAATGGTGGGCCGTACACGCAAATTGGAAACGTGACCGCCACTGCGTATTCTGACAGAAGCGGGCTTGTAAATGGCGATACGTACTACTATGTCGTTCAGCCGCTCGAGGGCGCGACCGTGGTTTGCCAGTCAAACCAAGAGCCGATCACGATCCCCTGAGCGCTTAGCAGTTGGAATGACTGAGTAAGGAAAGGTTCGGCCCTCGGGTTGACGCAGCACGCAACCCGAGGGCCTTTTTGTTACAGCCGAATGCCTGGCGGTCTGGCACCTAGTTGAGAACCGTGGGTGATTGTGAACGAGCGGAGGATTACGTTGTTAAAGCGCACGTCTTTGTTTTGTTCAATCGTTCTCTTAGCTGGATTGCTTTCAAGCGGATCGGTGGCGATGCCGGATTCGGCGCGCCAGCCTGTGTTGGTCTATTTGCAAGCGACCATTACCGATCACGTGAATCTTGATCTGACAGAGGACCGCCTGAGGCGGCTTCTGCCAATGTTGGAGAAATACCGAAAGGATCATCCGCAAGCGCGAGTGTCCGCAACGCTTCTATTTTCCGGAGCGGCCAGTGACGCCTTGCAGCGGCGCAACAGCCAAACGCATATCGTGGATTTCGTGAAAGGCTACATCAAGCGAGGAGTGGTCGAGCCTGGATATGACGGCTCGGATGAACCGACGTATGAGACTCGCACGATGCTGGATTTTTCCAACGCGCGCACATTGGCCGACCGCTGGAAGGCCCGTGAAAAAGCGGCCGATGACATTCTGACTGCCGCGCGCGATCCTTTGACTGGCGCTCCTCTATCCGGCAAATCGGGCGGTCTGAAGAGAATGCAAGAGGTGTTCGGCGAGGCCGTCTACGTGGCGGGGGTCGCGCCTTTGGTGAACATGGCGCTGCGTCCCGGTGCGGCTACCACAAAGGCGCAACCCGTCAGCGCAGTTCCGCCCACGAATGGTGCGCCCCCGCCCAAGTTGGTTGTCCCCACCACGTTCCTGGAGATTGGTAGCGACACGGAAACCGTGCATGAAATTCGTCGCCTCAACAGCAAGGCGGTCTTGGCCGGCCTTCCCGAGGACAATCCGGCCAATCTGCCGGGCTTTGGTGGCGGGGAAGCTGGATTCGCGGACCTTGTGAGCCCAGCTCCCGAGACATCTCCAGAGGTGTACTGGCAGGATAACGTCCTGCGGCTTTCGGAGATCAGCAATCCGTCGGAAGAAGCCGAGGAGGAAGCGCACGATTTCGGCGGATTGACCGCCGAAGAATTGAAGAAAGACTTGGGCGAACTCAACCGATCACGTATACACGTCGTTCGAGTCAAATTGGCGGACGAGCGGTACTACTTGGACCATTCGTTGACCAAGGACGAGGACTATATTCTGAAGTACGCCTATAGCCATCCCGATAGCCCGAAATTGCCCGCAGAGTCCTTGCGGGCAAAGGCGGACGTCGATGCAGCCTACGCCAAGGAGCAGGCCGCGCTCGCGTGGCTGGCTGATGAATTCATGCCGGCAAACCCGGGCAGCCGTTTTGTATCCAATGCAGATCTCGGGGCTCTGGCAGGACCGAGCGCTGGCTACAGCATACCCGTCGAGTCTTTTCGAAGGGCTATCGCCGAGGCGCTCGACAAGTGGGCGATCAATACCTTCCCGCTGCCATATTTGCGTGTCGAGGACCATTATTTGTCGCTTGCCGACTGGTTTCAGGCAATGACGGATGCGCTGGCGGAGCTGGACCGTACTGGCAAACTCCCGGAATCCGTTCGCGTGGTCCAGGTGTATGGGCCGGACCACACGCCGCTGGGCCACGGACCGAACGTAGGAGAGGTAACGGCAGCATCTGTGGCGCACGTTTGCTCTGAATTGGCGGGGCGATTGCGCGACACAAGCGGAGATCCTCCTAATAATTCGATTCCGACGTCGATCACGGTGGACGGAATCAATATGAACGCGGCGCAGTTCTTGCGACTCATGGCCTCGGCTCTGGTCGCGCAGTCGCCGGATTCGAAACTGAGAGTCAGGATGACCTACCTGTTTCCGGGACAAGCCCAGCTGGTTCCCAAGACGCGCTCGCTGACCGAGATGGGCGTTGGCTGGACGGTTAAGCCGGCCCCGCTGACGCTCGACGTATCGAGGTCACCGCAGTAGAGGCAGTAATCGGCTGGTGGGACAGAAGTACGCGACGCCGTGTTTGTAGGCAACGAGCCATGACCGGAAGGAAGAGAAACTTCACCAGGGTATTCTCGAACACCATCTCGGACTTGGTGGTGTTCTGGTTGATCGCTCTAGCCTCAGTAATTTTGTCGACCGCACCATCCCTGAAGGCAGATGACGCGGGTAGCATTTTCGGAACCGTGCTGGACCCGCAGGGGGCAGTGGTCCCGGGCGCGTCGGTTTGCGTCGTCAATACCGCCACGAATATCCGGCAGACAATCAAGACCGACTCAAAGGGAACTTACTCACTCGTTGATTTGCCAGTTGGCCGTTACGATCTCGAAGTTGACGCCATGGGCTTCAAACACTACCGGCGCGTGGCGGTCGTCGTCGACGCCAACCGCGCGCTATTAGTGGATGTATCTCTGGTCCTTGGTGAACGTTCCGAAACGATCACCGTAACGCAGTCCGTCGTCTCGGCGGATCTCGCGGATACTCAACTCGGAGAAGTAATCACTGGCCAGAACGTTGACACCGTCCCTCTGAACGGACGAAGCTTCACAGACCTCCTTGCGCTGCAACCCGGCGTAGCGCCAATGACCACCATCACGGGGGAATCGATTCAGGCAGCCGGCGCGAGCACGTTTTCGCCCTCCGGATATCTAAATCCCGGCACGATTTCGATCAACGGCCAGCGTGAATACGCCAACGGCTTCACCGTAAACGATGCGGACGTGGTTGAGCGCTTCACTATGGGCGCGGCTGTCATACCGAATCTCGATTCAATTTCTGAATTCCGCATTCTGACTGGCAACTTCGATGCAGAATATGGCAACTATAGTGGCGGTCGAATCAACGTCGTAACCAAGTCGGGAAGCAGTGAATTCCACGGGAGCGGATTTGAGTTTCTGCGCAACACGGATTTGGACGCCGAGGACTTTTTTTCGGGCACCCGAGGCGCCTTCCAGCAAAACCAGTTTGGCGGCACCTTCGGCGGCCCTCTCATCAAGAACAAAATGTTTTTCTACTCGGACTACCAGGGAACTCGTTTGAAACAAGGGCTCGATACGGGCTTGATCGCAGTCCCTTCTGTCGCAGACCGCACGGGGGATCTGTCTGATCTCGAGAGTGCATTCGATCCAACGGTTCTTGTCAATGGCGTCCCGACCCAGGTCCCCAACGTCGTGAATGGCCAATATTGGGCGAACCAACTCTCCCAACAATTGGGCTACCAGGTGAACGCAAACGAGCCGTACTACTTTTTTGGCTGCACGACGCACGACCCAGTCAGCGGTTGCGTTTTGCCGAACGCAATGCTTCCCCAGAGCGCGTGGTCGGTGCCTGCCCAGAACCTGTTGCAATACATTCCATCGCCAAACCGGCCGGACGGAACCTTCGCGACCTCTGCGGAGAATTTGCTTCTCCGCGACGACAAAGCGGCGCTCAGACTTGACGGAAATTCGCATTTGGGGTTGTTGTCCGCCTACTACTTCATCGACGACTACACCGTGAACAATCCTTATCCCACCCAGCAGGGTGGGGCGAACGTGCCCGGCTTCAACGCCCTCAATCTCGGGCGCGCCCAGCTATTGACGCTCGGAGACACCAAGTCGTTCAGCGACCGAACGGTGAATGAATTTCATTTCTCCTTTGTCCGCGACGTAAATAACCTTGGTGTGCCCGTCGGAGGTGTCGGCCCCTCTCTTGCTTCGCAGGGATTTATTACGCCCTCGGGCGCTCAAAGCATCATCGCTAACCGACCGAAGATCGAAGGCATCGAGAACACGATTTTCAATAGCTACACGATCGGGATAAACATCACCGGCCTGGACCAGCGAGACAACACGTTCGAATTCCGGGATAGCTTCTCGCGGGTTTTCGGGCCCCACACGATCAAAGTTGGCGGCGAATACCTCTATAGCCAGGTGAATGCATATCCCGACGTGCAATCCAACGGTACATTTACGTTCGCCGGTACGGAAACGGGCAGCGATTTCGTGGACTTCCTGTTGGGAATTCCAAGCCGGTTTACGCAGGGTGATGCGCGCGCCTTTTACAACCGAAATAAGTACGGCGCCCTATTCGCGGAGGACAGATGGCGTGTCACGTCGGGTCTGACGCTGAACTACGGTGTGCGGTGGGACGTCGTCATGCCGTGGTACGAAAAGTACAATCAGATTCAGACCTTGGTTCCGGGCGAACAGTCGGTCGTATATCCGGGCGCACCAATTGGCTTGGTGTTCCCAACAGACCCGGGAATTGCACGGTCCCTCGCTCCTACGAGATGGGACAATTTGTCGCCCCGCCTTGGCATTGCTTACTCGCCTGCAACGCACTCAGGTGTATTGGGCTGGCTGCTGGGTGGTCCGGGCAAAACAAGCTTGCGCGCTGGATTCGGGAGGTTCTTCACGGCTGTCGAAGGCGTGTCCGCGGGCGTGATGGCGGGCGACGCGCCTTACGG
>Ga0187782_10002039_pt1 | contig 14838 bp, 12 predicted proteins | sample 0715_SJ02_MP15_2_FD_132454 | JGI IMG/M metagenome (GOLD analysis project Ga0187782, IMG submission 132454) | Tropical peat soil microbial communities from peatlands in Department of Meta, Colombia - 0715_SJ02_MP15_20_MG | ecosystem: Environmental > Terrestrial > Soil > Wetlands > Peat | place...
ACCTGCGAATCGAAGCGCGGCGTTTGCGTGATGTGCTACGGCCGCAACCTGGCCTCCGGGCGTCTCGTCGAGCTCGGCGAAGCTACCGGAGTCATCGCCGCCCAGTCCATCGGCGAGCCGGGAACGCAGCTCACCATGCGCACCTTCCACATCGGCGGCACGGCGTCGCGAGTCTCCGAGCAGTCGCGCCTCGATGCCAAGAACAATGGCACCGTGCGCTTCATCGGCCTGCAAACGGTTCGGTCGAAGACGGGCGATCTGGTGGTGATGAACCGCCAGGGTTCCATCGCCGTGGTCGACGACAAGAACCGCGAGCGCGAGCGCTACTCCGTGATCTACGGCGCCAAGCTCAAGGTCAACGACGGCGACCGCGTCGAACTCGGCAAGATCATGGTCGAATGGGATCCGTACACGTTCGCCATCCTCACCGAAATCGGCGGCACCGCGCAGTTCAAAGATCTTCAGGAAGGTGTCACGCTGCACGAAGAGGTCGACGAAGTCACCGGCTTGTCGCGGCATGTGGTCGGCGATTCGCCCGACGAGAAGCGCCAGCCCGCGATCGTGGTTAAGGGCAAGGCGAGCAAGCGCTACCTGATGCCCTCACGCGCCCACCTCATGGTGCAGGACGGCGACACGGTTTACCCCGGCGACGTGCTGGCCAAGATTCCGCGCGAGACAACGAAGACCAAGGACATCACCGGCGGTTTGCCGCGCGTGGTCGAGTTGTTCGAAGCCCGCAAGCCGCACGAAACCGCGGTCATCAGCGAAATCGATGGCGTGGTGAAGTTCGGCGAGGTTTCCAAGGGCCAGCGCAAACTCTACGTGCAGGCCGACAATGGCTCGGAAAAGGAATATCAGGTGCCGCGCGGCGTTCACATCAACGTGCAGGAAGGCGAGCGCGTGAAAGCGGGCGAACCGCTCATGGATGGCCCGCTCAACCCGCACGACATCCTCGCCGTGCTCGGCGAAAAAGAACTTCAGGCTTACCTGGTGAACGAAATCCAGGAAGTCTATCGCTTGCAGGGCGTCAACATCTCCGACAAGCACATCGAAGTGATTGTCCGCCAGATGATGCGCTGGGTGAAGGTCGAGGACGTGGGCGACACCAGCTTCCTGCTTGAGCAGCAACTGGATAAGTTCCGCTTCCGCGAAGAGAACGAACGCGTGATCAAGGAAGGCGGCAAGCCGGCCACCGGACGCCCGCTGCTCCTCGGCATCACCAAAGCGTCGCTGTCCACTGACTCATTCATCTCAGCTGCGTCGTTCCAGGAAACCACGCGCGTGCTCACTGAAGCCTCGATTCAGGGCGCGGTCGATCACCTGCGCGGTCTGAAGGAGAACGTCATCGTCGGCCGCCTGATCCCTGCCGGTACCGGCATGGAGTACTACCGCAACGTGCGCCTCTCGCCAGAGATGGAAGAGGCCGCGGCCAAGGTGCAGGCGGAAGTTTCGGCGGCATACGAAGAAGCCGAGCGCGCTCTCGAAATGATGCGTCACGAGGGCGAAACGGAAGAGCTGGCCGCAGAGTAAATAAGCGCTACAATGACATGGGGGCGGCCTTGGTCGCCCCTGCTTTTTTATTTGGAACTTTTTGATTTGTCATCCTGAGCGAGGCGCTTTTTGCCGAGCGAAGGACCTGGGCGCGCCGCGCGAATCGCCCGCGTTTTTTTGCGGGTGACAAAATCGCGCGTCTGGCGCGCATCCTTATACCATGCACGCCAACCCCAAGCGATTGCCAACTGAGGAACCGGCTCCGCTTCCTTCGTTGCAACCCGCTCCGCCCCGCCCTAATCTAGGGAAAGCGATGCTGCGTTTCCTGCGCCTACTGCGGCTGGCCTTCTGGCGTGCCTTCCAGCACGATGCCTTTTCCATTGCCAAAGCTTCCGCCTACTCCGCCATTCTCACCTTTTTCCCCGCGCTGCTGATTGTCGGCTCTGTGCTGGCCACCTGGCGCAAGGGTGCGCCCCTCATGGCGGAAATTTCTTACGCCCTTTCCCGCATCCTTCCCACCGGCGCTAATACCGCTATGGCTTTCTTGCGTGGCGCGGCGCGGCGCCCCGTTGGGCTGCTGACCACCGCTTGCCTGATAACCCTGTGGACCGCCTCCGGCGTGATGATCTCCTGGATGGAAGGCTTCCGCCGCTGCTACGAGCTCCCGAAGATCTGGGGACTGGTGAAGGAACGGTTCATCGCCTTCGGCCTGGTGATTTTTGCCCTCGCACCCATGACCTTCGCCACGCTGCTGGTCGGCTTCGGCAGCAAAATCGAAACTGACATTCTGACCTATACCGCGCGTGAATTCAGCCCCTACATCCTGCTCATGTGGGGAGTCATCCGCTGGATCATCGCCATTCTCACCAGCATCGCCGTTATTTCTCTCATCTATCACAATGCAGTCCCGCGCACCCAGCCCTGGCACAGCGTGCTGCCGGGAGCGAGCCTGGCCACAGGTCTGTGGTTTTCCGCCACCTTGCTGTTCGGTTGGTACCTGCGGCATTATGCCGACTACAGTATCATCTACGGCTCCCTCGGCGCCGCCATCGCCCTGCTGGTGTGGATGTACATGGTCTCGCTGGTGATCCTGGTGGGGGCGGAATTCAACGCCATGCTGTTCCCGCGCGCCATGCTGGGCAAAGAACTGATCGCGATCCGAGGGCCGAAAGCGGCGGACTAGATCGACTTGCTTAGCCGCGAAGCGGCGACAGAATGCAGCCCACGGCGCAAGCCGTGGTCAACAAATGCCGCTCGATAAGCAAGCTCCGAAGGAGCGAAAGAAAGCAGCGTTTCTTTCCTATTGACGTCCATGTCGGAGAAAGACTTGAAATCCACCAGATCCCAATCTCAGATCGCGCGCACCGCCACCTCGTTGTCTTCACATCCCGCCCTCCGCCGCGCCAAAATCATCTGCACCATCGGCCCGGCCTCGCATTCCGAGGCTGCCATGCGCGATCTGCTGCGCCTCGGCATGGATGTCGCCCGCCTGAACTTTTCCCACGGCACGCACGAGGAGCACGCCCGCAACATCGAACGCCTCCGCCGCGCCGCGGAGAAAGAAGATCGCACCCTCTGCATCCTGCAAGACCTGCAAGGCCCCAAGATTCGCACCGGACGCCTGGAGAACCACGAACCGATCGTACTGAAGAGCGGCTCAACCATAATCATCACGCCGCGCGACATTGCCGGCACTGCCAGCCGCATTCCGACCACGTTTCCGGGCCTTGCCTCCGAGGTCGCTCAAGGCACACGAATTCTGTTGTCCGACGGGCTGATCGAACTGCGTGTGCGCGCCGTGCGCGGCAAAGAGGTGATTTGCGACGTTTTGAATGGCGGAATGCTTGGCGAACAGCAGGGAATTAACCTGCCGGGAACGGCATTATCGATCCCCGCGCTTACCGAAAAAGACCGCAAGGATCTCGAATTCGGCCTCAAGCACGGCGTGGATGCGGTCGCCCTCTCTTTCGTGCGCTCGGCCTCGGACGTGAACATAGTCCGGCAAATCGTGAACGCTCGCGGCAGCGATATGCCCTTGATCGCCAAACTGGAAAAGCCTCAGGCCATCGACCATCTCGAAGAAATCCTCGAAGCTGCCGATGGAGTCATGATTGCCCGCGGCGATCTGGGCGTGGAAATGCCGCCCGAAAAAGTCCCGGTCATCCAGAAGCATGTGATCCGCTGCGCCGCCCAATGGCGGAAGCCGGTAATCACAGCCACGCAGATGCTGGAGTCGATGATCGAAAACCCCCGTCCCACCCGCGCCGAGGCCAGCGATGTCGCCAACGCGGTCTTCGATGGCACTGACGCCGTAATGCTCTCGGCCGAGACCGCCAGCGGACGCTATCCCCGCGAGGCGGTGGCCATGATGGCGCGCATCGTCATCGAGGCCGAGAGCAGCATGACGGAATACACCCAGCGCCGCCGCCGCGACCGGCACGCCCTTTCCATCGCTGAAACCATTTGTGAAGCCATCGCCCACGCGGCCGAAGACCTGCCCATGGGCGCTATCGCCGTCTTCACGGAGACCGGCAACACCGCTCGCATGATCTCCAAATACCGTCCGCGGGCGGCCATTTATGCTTTCACTCACAATCCATGCGTGGCGCAGCGCACCAATCTCTACTGGGGCGTGCATCCCATGAGATGCGCTCAGGGCCTTTCCGCCGAACACATGGTCAGCGTGGCCGAAAAAGATTTGCTTGGCCGAGGACTGCTCAAGCGCGGAGATGTGCTTGGCGTAGTCGCAGGCACGCGCCAGGCATCCGGTTCCACCAACTTCATGCGCCTGCACGTGGTCAACTCTGCCCCTGCAACGCAGCTCAAACCCGGGCGCGCCCCCCGGCGCGAAAAGTTATAATCGCCGGGTATGCCGCAAGAGTTTCTATCGGTGGCGATCTGGGAGCCGGTGCCCGGCATGGAGGCTCAATCGCTCGCCACCATGCGCGAATTGAGCGCTCTGATCTTCCAGAAGGGCTATGGCCGCGATCTTCTTCATCGCAGCGCCGATTCTCAGTACCTGCTTCTTCGGTATTGGAATTCCGAAGAGGCCCGTAAGGCGGCATTGGAAGATCCCGACCTGCTGCGTTGCTGGGCGCGATTGGGAAACGAGATTCACATCCTCACGGTGTATGAAACTCTGGAAAGGATCAATACCGAACAGAAGAACACATGAAGCTTTGCTTGCGTACCTCTGTGTACTCTGTGGTTAAATCTTCCGTTTTTTGGGCCCGCCAAAGAACGGTGGGGGGAACTCTTCTAACCAACGATGTCTTCCGGCGCGGAATTTGAAGTATTCACCGACGTCACGGTCGATCCCTTTGTTCGCGGCCTCGTGCACCGTCCCGCGAATCCTGGCGGCCCGGGCCTTGTTCTGACTCACGGCGCCGGCTCCAACTGCCGGGCTCCCCTGCTCATTGCCCTGGCAAAAGCCTTCGCCGAAGCGGGATTCACGGTTCTCCGCTGCGATCTGCCCTTCCGCCAGGATCGGCCCTACGGTCCGCCCGGACCATACGACGCCAAACGCGATCGCGCCGGTCTGAAGAACGCGCTGGCCGCAATGAAAAGTCTGGTCAGTGGCCGGGTCTTCCTTGGTGGCCACTCTTACGGTGGACGCCAAGCCAGCATACTTTGCGCAGAACAACCGCAGGAGGCGGAAGGATTACTCCTGCTTTCCTATCCCCTTCATCCGCCTCGCAAACCCGAGCAACTTCGCACCCAGCATTTTTTCAATCTGCGCACCCCCGCGCTTTTTGTGGCCGGAACGCAAGATCCATTCGCCTCGGTCGCCGAAATTCAACAAGCCCTGAAGCTGATCCCAGCGAAGACGCAACTGCTCACTATCGAAGGCGCGGGACACGATTTGGGGTTCAAAGGGAAGGCAAAGCGGGAAGGGTTGCCGGCGAAAGTGTTGGCGGAATTTCAAGCGTTCTTTATAGGGTAAAGTCGCCGTGGAATTCGAGTTAACCGGGATCTTTCGCCCACCGGATTCCGTGCGAGAATTGGAATCTGCTAATGTCAATTAGACGAGCAACTATTCAACCAGGGCCGAGCCTAGAAAGCTCGTATGAGGAACTGGCCGCGTCCACCGGCGCCGCGAGCGTCTGCGCGAAGTATATGCTCCCCCTGCTCAAGACGCTTTCTGATATCTGCGCTGATTTCCAAGTCTGGGGGCTGACATCCCACACCGATCTCTGGCTTCTGCCTTCCGAAGATGAAAATGCACCTTGGTTGATTCAAGTGATCGCCGATCCCTGTGGTGAATATCGAGTCCGGTACAAGATGAAAGCGTCCGACGCCCCTTGGCCGGATGCGTTGGTTGAAGGAAAGGCTTCCGATGAAGTCGCGGCATGCAAGTTGGTTCTCATTGCGATGAAGAACTCAGGCGGGTGGTGTCAACGAATGTAGCCCCGATGTTGCGTCAGTATCTTTAGCGGCGCTTGCTGAGGGTTTTGCGTGCAATTTGCGAAAAACATCCGACTGCGCCTTACTGCTCAAAGGCACCCTAATTCACCCAGCCTGATTTGTCTCCGCCATTACCCTTGCGCACGTCGTCTTCCGGCGGAATGTAATTGCCGTGTTCGTCGAAGTGAACGTCCCGGCCCTCATGGCGGCGCATGTAGACCTCGAATTTTTTTGCTGCCCGCCGCCGCTTCCAGCGGTAATACGAATTATTCAATCCGTAGTACCACTCCGAAAGCGAGAATCGTCCTGCAATTCCTCGTCCCGGCGCAAACTTCACATAGAGATAGCCGAAGAACAATCCGCCCAGATGCGCCAGATAGGCCGTTGTTCCGCCGCCGCTGATCGCCAGGGCCACAGTTACAGCGATCAGAATCAGCACAAAATATTTGGCTTTGATCAGAAACGGGAACGGAATCATCATGATTTCGTTCTCCCCAAACACCATGCCGTACGCCATCAGAATCGCAAAAACGCCGCCCGAGGCGCCGACCGTGGGGACGTCGGGAGAAATCAGGATGTGCGCGAAAGAGAGAACGATGGTGGTCAGCGCCGCTCCAATCACACCTACAAAAAACAGTTCCAGGAAGCGCCGCATTCCCCACGCGCTTTCGAAGGTGGCTCCGAACATCCAGATGCCCAGCATGTTTCCGAACCAATGCCAGATGTTGACGTGAATAAAGCTGTAGGTGACGACCTGCCAGATCGCAAAGTGAAAGACGGTCATTTCCGGCACAAGGCCGAGATTCAAGTAAACCCACTGAATCACCGCCCGCGACGCAAATGCGGAGAGGCCGAGAAACACCGCCGTATTGATCCCCAGCAGCCAGATCACCGCCCGGGTGAAGGGCGGGAAGCTCAACGTCATTTCACGACCACGCAAGCAAAACTCTCCTTGTACAGTAGATACCAAACCCGGAATTGAGGCAATGGCACGACGGGCGCAGCCTTCGGCCCGCAATTCGTCCCCTCCAGCATTCACCCCTTGACTCCGGCGGGGGAAAATCTAAATATATCAAGGGGATCTAGTGGTATCGAATAATACGTGGGAGGAATCATGGTTCTTTGTCCCGAATGCGAAACCGACTTGGATGTGGATGACGAAGAAGTGGACGAAGGCGAAGTCGTCTCTTGCCCGGAGTGTGGCACCGAGTTCGAAGTGGTGACCACCAATCCGCTGGAGCTCAAGGCGATCGAGGAAGGCTACGTCGACGAGGATGAAGAACCGGAAAGCGAAGACGGTGACGATGCCTAACCATCGGTTCTCCGCGTCGCTTGCCCGTGTGTCCTGCGCTTGTCTGCTGATTGTTCTTCTTGTTGCTGCCTGTCTGAGTCCTTCGTCCCCGGTCGCGGCCGCGCCTGGTCCCAAGAAACTGAAACCGAACGACCCTTATGCGCTGATTTTCGGCACCGTCTGGGGCCCGGATAATCGTCCCGTCTATGGGATCAAGGTGAAGGTGCGGCAGTTGCCCAGAAAAAAGGCCGATTGGGAGCTCTATTCCGATCATGCCGGCGAGTTCGCCCTGCGGGTGGCTGCCGGCAAGGCCGACTATGTGGTGAGCGCGGATCTGAAAGGTGTGAAGACTGTGGACGGCCATCCCCTGCACTTGGCGCAGGAGGTGGATGTGCACATCGATAATGACGAGCGCGTGGATATTGGGCTGCATTTAACGGAATGAATGCTTCCGGAACTCTGAATCGCGTGGTCAATCGAAAGAGGCGCCGATACCCGGGAAACCAACCATGATTCGCATGAATCGCACCAACGCCTGGAAAGACCTTGCGCTTGCCGTCCTCGCTCTGCTGCTCGTGATTTCGTCCGGTTATGGCGCTCCCGACAAGAAAGAGAAGCCGCAGGGACGTCTCCTCTATGGCAAGGTGCTCGACCCGGGTGACAATCCCGTGGCTAACTCCGTCGTTTATCTCACGAACATGCGCACCCATGAGGTGAAGAGCTACATCGTTGGTGAGGACGGTACTTATCGCTTCCCGGGGCTCTCTAACGCCGATTACGAAGTTTATGCCCAGCACAATGGGCGCAAGAGCGACACCAAGTCGGTAAGCCAGTTCGATGACCGGTCCCAGATCTATATCGATCTGAAAATCCGCTCGCAATGAAGCTTCTGATCCAAAAACAGCCAAAGGCTGTACAACTTTTAGAGTTGGCTGGGGTTCTATTATTAGGGCGTATTGTGAGTGGGAGGAGAAAACCTTGAAATTATTGCGTTTGTTTGAGAAGAAAAGCCTCTCGGTCCCGGCGGTGGTTTTTGCTGTTTCTTTTATGCTGGCGGCGGCGATCATGTCCGTGGCTCAGCAGGGGGCCATGAGCCCGTATCAGGGTGAACAGGATGGCGTCAGCGCCGGCGGCAACTGGATGGAGTTCCGCTCCGAAGACAAGATGACCGGCGCCAAGAAGGTCCGCTTCGAACTGCAAGCCAACAACTATTTCAGAGAAGATCCGGATTACAAACCACGCATTGAGCTGGTGTGCAAGGACGGCAAGTATGCTCGTGCCGACTTCAATCCCGGCGAGCGGCTGGGACGGCCCGATTATCCCGGCTTCTGGGGCCAGCCCAAGATGGAAGTGCTGGTCCGCATCGATGGCAGCCACGATCACAAGGGCTGGGACTGGGTAGCCGGACGCGTGCTCGCCATGGACAAGGGAACCATTCGCGGCGCGATGGGCGCGCAGATATTCAATGTCGAAATCAGGACCAGAACCGGCTATGCGATCGCCGAGTTCTCCCCGGCGGGGTTGAACCTGGACGAGGTAAAACACGCCTGCGACCTGACCCCGCATAAGCCGTAATTGCCCATTATTGTCATCCCGAGGCCCGCGCTTTTTGCGGGCCGAAGGATCTCCGCAACTCGGTACACCACTCTCGCGCGTTTGGCTGCCCGAAAGGATCTGCGCTCCTCCCCGTTTTCCACGAATGACGATAAAGGCACGGCAAGTGGCATAACCTGCGCCACACATCAGCCACTTGCGCTCTCACCCATGCTGCTGTTTCACTGGAATGATTCCATCGAGTGAGGGCGGGACGAGATGGGTGCAAGTGTCATCGAGGGAGCTGCATTTCTCTTGTTTATAGCGGGAGTGACGGTCTACGCTGTCATCCTGTACAACGAACTGGTGCGCCTCAGGAACGATAACGATCGTGCCTGGGCCAACATCGACGTGCTGCTCAAGCAGCGCCATGATGAGATCCCCAACCTGGTCGAGACCGTGAAAGGCTACATGCAGCACGAGAAGCAGGTCCTGCTGGCCGTTACCGAGGCGCGGGCGGCCTCGCTGAACGCGGCCAGTGTTGGGCAGAAGGCGGCGGCCGATTTCATGGTGACCGGCGCCCTGCGCGGCCTGTTTGTCGTGGCCGAAAATTATCCGCAACTGAAGGCCGACCAGAATTTTCTCAAGCTGCAAGCGCGCATCACCGAACTGGAAGAGCGCATTGCCGACCGTCGCGAGTTCTTCAACGACGACGTTAATACCTACAACACGCGCATCGGACAGATTCCCGAGGTTTTTGTGGCCAGCTTCATGAACCTGAAGCCGCGCGCCATGTTTACAGTCTCCGACGACGACCGCAAGCGGATGGAAGTGAAGTTGTGAGAAGCCGTCTCATAAATGGGTTTGGGAAGGGCACGGCTTCAGCCGTGCCGCCCAGAGCCGCAAAGGACGCGGGCTTTAGCCCCCGAGGGACGGTGCTCCGGTTAGCCGCGGCGTCATTCCGAAGGCCCGCGCTTTCACCAGCGGGCCGAGGAATCTCGCGGCGTCCGGTCCCCTTGAATAACAAAAACGGGCAGGAATCGCTGATTCCTGCCCGCGCATTCTTGCTTGCAACCTCTTGGGATGAGCCAGGCTCACTTCCAGGAGGAGTCGAGGACCAGGTTGTTAGCATTAACGCTGCCCAGTCCCGTGGCCATGTCCCAGCCGGGAGTCGCTCCGAAAGCCGGCTGGTAGGACGCGGCTCCGGTAGTCGGCGTAATTACCGCCATGCAGGTCGCGCCCGTGCCTCCGCCACCCGAGAGCGTGCAGATGGGCACGTCGGTATAGCCGCCGCCTGCTGTGGTCAGTGTCACCTTGGTTACCTTCTTCGTACTGGTGCTGATGGTGGCAGTGCACTTGGCTTGCGTGCCGCCGGCGTAAATCGTGCCGCCGGTGGGCGAGAGATACTGCGACAAATTAGCCGGAGCGGCAATCGTGCAGGTCGGAGCTTTGGTGTAGCCCGATCCGCCTGACGTCAGCTTCAGGCTGGCGATAGGTTGGGTACTCTCGGCGCCGTTGGTGCTGGAAGGCCGGTAGCAGTCTGCCTTGAACACGGTGCCGTTGTAGCGGCAGTTGATATCGTTATCGCCCTGGGTGATGTCGTTGAAGACGCAACTGCTGCCCGCGGTCTCGTTGATCGAATAGCAGGAACTGTTGCCCGAGCTACCGAACTCCGCCGCGGCAATCGAATAATACGTCGGATTCGGGTTGCCGGCACGAATGCTCCAGTTCTGGTCGACCAGGGCTTGAATCGCGGCCAGCATCGGAGAGGCCACCGAAGTTCCGCCCACGCCAATCCAACCGCTGGGGGCTCCCGTGCAAGCCACGCCTCCATTGGACTTGTCCGAGAAGCAAATAATGACGTAGTGTCCCCAGATGCCATTGCTGGCGAACATGGAGACGTCCGGGATGTCGCGCACGCCATCGGCCGGATTGCCCAAGATTCCGCTCTGCCACGAGGGTTTGGCGTAGCCTGCGCAACTGGTGTCTTCCGCGTAAGCGAAATCCGCATTGCCCGCGCCTGTGGCGCAACCGCTGGGCCCACCCGAGCCGGCCGCTGTGCTCAAAAAGTCCTTGCCCGGGGTGCTGTTGCAGAAGCCGCTGGCGCCGTAGGGAGCGGTGAACCCCTCTACGTTGTACACCAGATAGCTCGCGCAGGAATCGTTCCACGGAATCTCCGGGATGTAAGAGAGCGCCGAACCATACGTCGGGCCGTTGGTGGAGCTCCAGTATGTGCTTTGCGGCGCGCCGCCTTCGAGGGCGTTGTAAAGGTCTTCGTAATCGGTGCCTCCCACCGCCACGTTGTAGGGAGTTTCACCCCAGCCGGTGATGCCGATTCCAGGATATGCATAGTCCTCGCCGTTGGTGAAGTCCCGGGCGCAACCGGAAGCTCCATCGTCGCCGGTAGACACAAACACCGAAACACCGGCAGCCGCAGCTGACTCGAACGCCGAATTGAACGCCGCATTCGAGGACGCGCCGTTCAGGACTTCGCAGACTCCATAGCTCATGCTCATGACCGCCGGCGGACTGCCCGCGCTGACCAGGTTCTGAATGGCAATCAGACCGCCGAAGGTGGTGGTGGTGTCGGCGCAGGATGCAACTTCAACCGTGGCTCCGGGCGCGCCCGCGGTGACCATCTCGGCGTCCAGGTCGGCTTCGATGTCGGCGCTGGTGGTGCCGGGATTGGTGCAGTTTCCCGCATCGTCGGGATGCACGGTCGTGAGCGTCCCACCGTAGGAGGTCAGGCCGAACGTACTCTGATAGGTCGCCCAATCCGAGCCGTAGGTGTTGGTATCTTCAATCACCACCACGGTCTGGCCTTGGCCATAAATGTTGTTTGTGTAAAGAGGTGTCAGGTTGTAGATGGTTTGGAAATCGGCCGGAACCAGGGTGTAACAGTCATTGCCGGTGCCGCAGCCCGAGAAAGTGTAATCGGCGCGTAGCCGGTAATCGGCGTGGGGTTTAAAGTCGTGCAGAGAAACGATTCCCACCATGGCGGGCGCTAGGGCCTCGGGAATCTGCGGATCGTTCATGTTGGCGATGTGCCGCGCGCCGTTCACCTCGAGATAGTGAATCTCGGTGTGGAACGCCTTGCGAATCTGCCCCGCGTTTCCGGAGAAGTCGATGACCATGCGGTTCGGATACACATAGCCCACGGTGAACCCCTGCGATCGCAGCCACCCGGTGATCGCGTCGATATCGTGCTGCGACAGGCCGTATTTTTCCCCCTGTTCGGCGGCGCTCATCCAATGACGAAAATTCGGCGAGTGCCGGTCGGTCAGCGACTCGACGTGCTGCGCGAAGGCGCGTTCCAGTTCGGGGGCGCGCTTTAACTGAAGCAGCATGTGATTGAGGGCGAATTCGTCCGCCACCCGGCCGCGATCATTCTGCGCATTGGCTTCGGGACGGGTATTGCCGGCGAGCGTGACCAACCGCGCCTCATCGATGGGCGCATTGATAAGGCTCCGCGGTCCCTGGTTCGCCGCGTACGCGGAACTGAGCGCCAGCATCAGACAGGCGGCGAACACAGCCGTGCTAAATTTCCTTGTCATTGTTTCACCTCTGGATTGAGAATCGACTGCGAAACAGCAGGGGTGCACAGCATTCTATCTCAGATTTTTCTGCGCTGGAAAGATTTCTTGCGTTCGGGTAGTGGTGCAGTTCGCTTGTCATCCTGAGCAAGCCTCCTTTGCGCAGCGAAGGATCTGGGCGAGCCGCGCGGTGCGGCGCGGTCCTCGCGCCGCAATAATCGCGCGTTTGGCTCGCTTCCTTATCAAACTGCACCACTACCTGCTCTCGCCGCCGGCGAAAGGCCTTTATTTGCAGGTTATCCGTGGGTTATCGCTCTCCGACGTACAATCTTTTCGCTTTTGCACCATGCAGGTTCACATCTTGAGGTAATGCCGCAAGTTCTTGCGCACTCGCTGGCAGCCCGATCCGCCTTCTCCGCATCGGAACAAGAGGGGCTGTTACCCCGGTCACGCGTGCCTTGCTTGCGGGCACGCGAATTTTTGTGCTAGAACCTACGTATACGCAGCGAAAATGCACCACTGGACTAATCACGACCACAAGCGGCATGGATATTGGTGTGGGTTGATGGTCCTGGTGGCAGTTTCTGTCCTTGCCATCAATGTAACCACCCGCTATTGTTCGCCGGAGAATCCATCAGCTGGCACGGTCACAACGGTGCACCGGTTTTCGCCGCCGGAGACAAGTCGCCAGCGTTTGACCAAAGACGCTATTACGTGGACCGCCCCACTCGTCTGCGCCGTCGCGCTCGAAGCGCCTCAGTCGTACTCGCGCATGGTGCCGGCGGAAGCGCCCTTACCCATTCGTTCCTTCCAAAACAGCCTCTACAACCGGCCTCCTCCGCGCGCCTAGACCCTCGTACAAGTGCAATCGTAGTCCTGTAAATTGGACTGCTTTAGATGGCGCGCACTCACGCGCGATTGCGGGCGGGTAGGGCGTAAAGGATCGCACGAGACTAATCCAATGCAAGTTGCCGCTGGATTCATCAACATCACAGAACGCAAACATAGGTGGCTGCTGACTGTGCCCGCTGCCCTTGGAGTCCTGGCAGCCATAATCCTGTCAGCCTGCTCGGGAAGCGACGGGAAACGTGTGCAAGCCAGTGGGCCTACAGTCACCGTCGGCGTAACCAAGGTGGTGAAGAAATCTCTGGGCCGCGAGCTTACACTCTCTTCCGAACTGGTCCCGTTTCAAGAGATCGATGTTTATGCCAAGGAATCCGGTTACGTGAAGGAGTTGAAGGTCGATTACGGGACCCGTGTGAGAGCGGGCCAAATCATGGCCGTGCTCGAAATCCCTGAGTTGGAAGCCCAGCTCCAGGAAGATCAGGCGGAGATCAAGAATGCAACCAATCAGGTGACGCGGGCGCAGCACGACCTGGCGCGTTATCAGGCGCAATATAACGCCCTGCATCTCGAGTACACACGCCTGAACCAGGTGTTCCAGAGCCAGCCCGGAATTGTGGCGCAACAGGAAGTCGATGACGCTCAGAGCAAGGATTTGGCGGCATCGTCGCAGGTCGAGGCCGGTCAGGCTGCCCTGGAAGCGGCGCAAAGCCAGCTTGCGGCCGCCAGGGCAAAACTCACTCACGATCAAAGCCTCTTCGACTATTCCAGGATCACCGCGCCGTTTGCCGGCATCGTGACCGAGCGCTACGCCAACCTGGGTACGCTCATGCAAGCCGGCACCGGTTCCAGCACCCAGGCCATGCCGCTGGTGCGGTTGTCGGAGGACGATCTGTTTCGCCTGGTGATTCCGGTTCCGGAAGCTTACGTCCGCTACATCAAGATTGGCGATGCGGTCAGTGTTCGCGTTCCCTCGCTGGGGCGCACCTTTCCCGGCAAAGTCGCCCGCTTCTCCGTGGACGTGCGCTCGGATACGCGCACCATGCACACCGAAGTGGATGTTCCTAATCCGCAGCGAGTTTTGCTGCCTGGTCTCTACGCCGATGCCCAACTGGAGCTGGATCGTAAAGAGGATATTCCGACCGTGCCGCTACAGGCTTTGAACCATCAGGGCGACAAAACCACTGTGTTGGTCGTCAACGGTGCGGGCGTGCTGGAAGAGCGCAATGTGCAAGTCGGAATGCAAACCACCCGCGATGCGGAAATCGTCTCCGGATTGAGCGAAGGCGAACAGGTGGTGGTGAGCGATCGCGGCGGACTCAGAGCCGGTCAAAAAGTTCGGCCGCAGACGGTAACCGTTATGGAATACCAGGAAGGCAATGCCCAGTAAAAAAGTAGAAGCGCCGTGCGTGTCATGACGGGATAGGTTCTTATGCCTGGTTTTTCAATTCGCAACCCGTACTTCATTATTGTGATCTGCCTGGTCCTGCTGGTCATCGGCGCGACCAGCCTGGTGCGCATGCCGGTCGATCTGTTTCCCCCAATCAATCTGCCGGAAGTAGTGGTGGCGACCTTTTATTCCGGCATGCCTCCCGAGGACGTCGAGACCGACATCACCGATCCTCTCGAGCGCTTCTTTACCCTGGCGGCTGGCGTCGATCACATGGAATCTCGTTCCCTGCTGGGTGTCAGCATCATCAAAGTTTATTTCCAGCCTGGAACTAGCCCCGATGCCGATGTGAC
>Ga0187782_10002040_pt1 | contig 14837 bp, 8 predicted proteins | sample 0715_SJ02_MP15_2_FD_132454 | JGI IMG/M metagenome (GOLD analysis project Ga0187782, IMG submission 132454) | Tropical peat soil microbial communities from peatlands in Department of Meta, Colombia - 0715_SJ02_MP15_20_MG | ecosystem: Environmental > Terrestrial > Soil > Wetlands > Peat | place...
ATCGGCGCCCTGAAGTTTCAACATGCCGGTTCATTTCTCAACCCGGTGCTTCGTAACCGTGCGCGAACCTTCCTCGGAATCAACCAAAATCGTATCATTCGCTACAAAGAAGGTCAACGAATGCCCCGCCGTCGTGTCGCTAGCAGCATTAACTAAAGTGGGCTGTCCGCCGGAGAGGACGAATTTTCCCTCTGCGGCGGTGTATTCACCCTGTTCCGCAGACCCACGCCGATCCCCCTGCCGCACGATCACATCGCCTTGGGCCAGCACGCGGCTTAGCTGTTGGCCCCCCGGCGGTGCCGTGGCGCTGGGGGCACCGGCTGCCGGAGTCGCTGCTAGGAATGCATCCAAACTCTTGGATTCCAGCGAGCCTTGGTCGGAAGTCGCAGTGACACCTCCCTCCAGGTGGGCCTTGCCTTGATCGTTCCAGTAGGTCAATAGGGGAGCCGAAATCCTCCAAAGCACGGAGCCTGCCGGCGAACCACCCTTGGCGCTTGCTCCAGGAAGGGACGTGAGCGGTCCAGATGTCTGTGGGAATACGGCGACCACGTGCCCGGTTGCCCTTAGTTTATTGTCGTCGCGCCACAGCTCGATCTGATCGCTATCGAGGACGGAGTCTCCCTGCCAGAGCCGAGCGTGTCCAACGTAGGTGACGTGGCCGGAATTGACCGATCCTGAAAGCGCATCGGCCGACACGTGAGCAGCCCCGGGACCCAACCCGATTGCGTCTCCTTTGGCCGTGGGTATGTATGTGGAAACCACGCCGCCGGTGGCGCGCATTTCTCCCGCGCTTTGATTGATCGTTACGCTGGACGCGGTTGTACGGCTCATCGAGTCAGAAACCACCGGGGAGCCTTCCAGTGCGATCATGTCCGTCGCTCGGGAGATGCGCGCGCGAGCCGCCGTCGCTTCGCGATCGGCCTGCTTGAAATGCACGTTTCCAGTTTCTTCAACCGTGTTCCATTCGCCATGTGCGTCGAAGGTGGCCACCATCTCGCTCGCCGAAACCATTTGCGGCGCGCTGCTTCCCGTTTGCCTTTCGATGCCGACTCCCGAATGGCCTAGCAGTCTATCGAGCCTTCCATCCGAGCCTATGTCTGCCACGAATTTCTTGGCGCGCAGCACCGTAGTATCTTCGGCGTTGCGCGACTCGATCGTGGCGGGCGCAAGGGTCTCGAGACTCTCGACGCGCTGACGATCGATCGACGCTTCCGAGGTTTTGGCTCCTGTCGCGGGTCCGATTTGATCGGCAGAGAACTTCACGTGCACTGCATCGGTTTTCAGAACATGGGTGTCGCTGCCCTGATGCAGTTCTGCCGTTACGCCACCAGACGCTGTCATGGTGTCGATCAGATTGCGCGCCGGGATCATGGCGAATTCGACATGCCCCGCTGTGAAGTGGTCCGTGCCGGCTGCTGTTTGGCGGTTGCCGTCGATGTTTCCCTCAGCGATCACTCGTTCGACCCATCCCTCGGCGCTCAGCAACCCTTCGAGGTGATCCGCGGCGATCGCGACTTTCCCTCGCGCCGTACCTGCATGAATCTTGGGATGACCTTCTGCCAGCACGTGCCGCGCGTGATAATTCTCATCGAGTTCCACAAGAATCCGATCGGCGGCGAGTTCGTGAGTCCCTTGTTTCATAATCGCAGGGCCCTGCATGAGCACTGTGTGATCGTTGCGCCGGATTTCGAGGCTGCCGCAAGTGACATTGACCGGCAGCCCGCCCATGCGCTGCGTTGCAGATACATCGAACGCGACGTCGTGCTCGACGCGCACGACTCCATCCCGAGTACTGTAGGACGCTCCGACGCCTCGCCCTTGTCCAGTGGGGAAGCGAAATTCGACGGCAGCCGAGGTGGATGCTTCACCCGTGTTGCGATTGAACGACAAATTGCTTGTCTTTATCTCGAGATTGTCGCGCAGAGATGGGGACGGCTTTGCGCCCGGCGGTGCCGCGCTCGCGACGTCGATTTGCACTTCGCCCTCGCAATGCACGGCTCCGGTTTCAGGTTCGTAGGTGCATTCGCTGGTGTGGATGTTATCGTTGCGACTCCCATCCCGGCCGTAGATCGTGATCCACACGTCCTCCAGCAGGGTCCGATTCTGATCTTTGTACTGGGTGGCGCGTGAAGCGCGAATCGTAAAGATCGTGCGATCCTGTTCCACTTTGGAGAAGGAGAATTGCGCGGACTGTTGCTGTACGGTGACAGCAACGGCTTTGGGCGCTTCGCGACGCGCCCGCATTTCTCGAAGTGCGCGTTCGGCGTACACTCCAACGACAGCTGCGACGATTAAGCCGGCAGCGATAGCTGCCCAGCGCGCGTAGCGCGCCGCTTCGCGATTGCGCAAGTTCGAGCCCCCGTTTGCTTAGAAGCCGAGTATAGGGAAGCGGTTTGCCCAGAACAACCGTGGTGAGCCTGGAGTAAAGCTGCGGCCAATTTTCGAGAAGCCGGTCAGTAGGGAAGAACGCCGACGCCGGCGGCGGCCACGCTGTCGCGCGTCGTGTTCTTAACGAGGTACATCGCTTCATCGGCCAGATGCAAAAGTTCGGCCTTCGTGCGCGAATCGGTCGGATAGGACGCGACGCCCACGCTGGCCGTGACGTGCACGTTGAGCCCCGTATCCTTCAGCCAGACAGTCTCCCGAATCAACTTGTGCAGACGGCGCGCCACGCCCAGCGCATTTTCTTTCGAAGTCTGCGGCAGCAAGATCACAAATTCATCGCCGCCGTAACGGAAGGCCAGATCGATCAAGCGGCAATGCTCCTTGACGGCCTCGCCGATTTCGGCCAGCAGCTTCGAGCCGATCAGGTGCCCGTGAGTATCATTCACCGTCTTGAAGTGGTCCAAATCGATGAAGATGAGCGAGAATTCGAAAGAATAGCGGTGCGAACGGTAGATCTCGGTGTCCAGCATGAAATTCAGATGCCGGGCGTTGTAGAGGCTCGTGCAGTCGTCTGTAATCGTCAGCTCGTGAATTCGCTGGACATGCCGCGCATTTTCAATGGCGATCGCGGCGTAGTCGGCCAGGGCTTCGAGCAGCGCGAGGTCGCGCTGGCTGAAACCTTCCGGGCCAACGCAGTTGATCAACTCGATCACTCCAAGACAGTGATCGCGAAAGCGCACGGGCACCGCGACGATCGAGCGCGTCGCCACCTTCGTTTTCTCATCCACCTGTCCGAAGAAGCGTGAATCTTTGCTGGTGTCCGGCACCACCACCGCCTCGCCCGATTCCGCCACCCAGCCTGCAAGCCCCTGCCCAACCTTGATGCGAACGTCTTTGAGCGCCTCCGCACCCTTGCCCGTAGCAATTTGGAAGTAGAGCTCTTGCTTGTCGCGATCCATCAGGAGCAGAGACCACGTATCGGGATGCAATACCTCGTTGATCTTCTCCATGATCGTGCGAAGAACTTGGTCCAACTGAAGAGACGATGTGAGAGCTTTCCCAAGCTCGTGGAACACGTTGACTTCGCCGCCTTCGCTGACTTCCAAATCGGGCCCCGGACTGCGGCGGCGCTCTACACCCGCAAACGGCTTGGCATCGGTGGCTCGGCGCGTGCGGTCCGCAGGCGAATGCTTAGCGTCTTGGGAGTCGGGGTGCAATGACTGCATTATAGTGAACGGTTTTCAACTCCGGCAACGGGCATTCCCGTAGGATTGCCGAAAGGCCAATGCCGGAGCGAAGACCAGCCAATTTCACTGATGTTGGGCGCTTCTCCGGTGACGGCGCAGGGGCAGTTCTTTGATTGCGGTGCGTTTCAAGCTGATGCCGCGGCCCGCGGCGCCGTGCCGCGGGAGGCGTTGAGCGCGAAGGGCGAGCCGAGAACCTTGCGCGCCGTGTCGAGGACAGCGAGGACAGAGGTAGATGCTTCGCCCCTGCGCCACGCCAGACACAATCCGATATGGGCATCGGCGTCCTCGATCGGAATAGCAGCCGCTACATGGCTTGTATCGGCGCGCATTCCGATTTCATCACCAAGAATGAAGATTCCCTTGTTCGCCGCCAGAAGAATCTTGTGAAGCTCGTTGGCCGATGCGGGGTCGGCCGCCATGGAACTGATTCGCGGCGACAATCCAGCTTTGGCGTACAGCTCGAGGGTCTTGTCACGCAGACCACTTCCCACGCTGCGATCGGGAAGAAACAGTGTTTCGTTTGCCAGATCCTTTACGCGCACGGTGCGGCGTTTCGCAAGAGCGTTCGCCTTGCTTACCAGAGCAACCAGCCGCTCTTCGTAGAGCACTTCGAAAGCCAGGCCAGCATCCACAGGCGGACGCATGAATCCGATATCGATCTTGCCTTCACGCAAGGCCGCGTTTTGTAGCGTCGAAAAGATGCAGCAGCACTGAACGTCGACTTCCGGGTGAAGCCTTGCGTGCTCGACCACGACGCTCCCAACTTTGTTCCCGAGATGCAGCCCGACTCCTACTCTGACGGTGCCGCTTTCACCCTTCCCGGCCATGCGCAGGCGATCGGAAACTTCGCTCGTGTGGTCAACAAGGGCTTTCGCCTCAGCCAGAAACATCCGGCCTGCGTCGGTTAGCTCGACTCGTCTGCGATCGCGTATGAAGAGACGGACGCCAAATTCTTCTTCCAACTGCCGAATCTGGCGGCTTAGAGGCGAAACGGAAACGTGCAATTCCCGCGCAGCCTTCGAGTAGCTGAGGTGCACGGCTACGGCGATGAAGTAACGAATTTGACGCAGTTCCATAACATGGCCCCTTGCCACCCCCGACATACCCTAGGATCCGGGCGCAACACCTTTGCCGAGAAGGCGGCGCTCCGCTCACTTTTGCCTATTTCGTAACAGAGTCGCCCAAAATAAGCAATGGACATCTCGCGTGACCTCGCTTTAAGTGTCGCCGAAGAACTTTGGGTGTGGGTTTGCGAGACTTGCTGGGGCTCCCGTCAATCTGTGTCGGGATTAGATGCGCGTCGAACGATATCTGTGAAATGTGTCCCGTGCCCGGCGTGTGTTGCGATTTGACCCAGAACATCTTGACTTTTTGTGTGACGCCCGCGCTGCGGGCCTTAGCCTAGGGGGTAATTCATGAAATCGATTCGCGTGTTGCTTTTCGCGTTGTTTACTATGTTGTTAGTCGCCGCCAGCGTGCAGCTGGCGATGGCACAGACGGCGGAAACAGGGGCATTGGCCGGCACAGTCACCGATCCATCTGGCGCGATCATCGCGGGCGCCAGCGTAACCGCTACGAACATCGGCACGGGCCAAGCCCGCACGGTGACCACCGACGCAAGTGGTTCCTACAAGTTTTCGCTTCTGCCTCCCGGGAATTACTCAGTGAAAATCACGGCCTCTGGATTCCAGACGACCGAAGTGCCCAGCGTCACCGTCAACGTGACGGAAACAGCTGTTTTGAACCAGGCACTGCAAGTTGGGGGACAAAGCATCGAGGTCACGGTTCAAGCCACCACTGAAGCGATTCAGACCGAAAACGTGACAAATGGCGGCGTCGTTTCGGGGGATGAGATTACGTCATTACCCCTTGTTTCGGGCAACTACACGCAGATCATCAACCTTTCGCCGGGCGTGGTCGCCAACGCCTCCACTGCTTCCGCCATAGGAAACGGAACGCAGGACGTTAGCGCCAATGGTTCAACGGCCAACGAGAACAACTACTCGATGAACGGATCTTCCCTTGTGAACTACGTAAGCGGCATGGCCGCCCAGGAAGGCAGCTTCCCCGGTATCGCCATTCCCAACCCGGACTCCATCGAGGAGTTCAAGGTGCAGACCTCGCAGTACGACGCAAGTTCCGGGCGCAATCCGGGCGTAAACGTGGAGGTCATCACGAAGACCGGCACCAATAGTTTCCACGGAGCCGCGTGGGAGTTCAACCACAACAACTTCTTCAATGGCAATGACTTCTTCTATAAGCGAAGCGAGAAGCGACTGGACCTGCCGAACGCGCCGCAGACCCTGAAGCAAAACAGGTTCGGATTCACCTTTGGAGGGCCGATCAAGAAAGACAAGGCTCATTTCTTTGGCTCGTATCAGGGTTTCCGGCAGCTCAACGGAATTGGCACTAGCGGCTTCGCTTCCGGATATGCCCCGAACACTGATCTGCTGCCGTGGAACGACTATGCCGATCTCGGAGGCGCGTGCAGCGATTTGCGTTGCACGAACAATGTGCCTGCTTACAAGAAGTATCTTGGCAGCGTGTTCAACGGCACGTCGGGATTCATCAACTTCGCTGGCTTTGACGGCACAGGCGTCACCATTCACACGTGCACCGCAGGAGACGTGACCTGCAATAGCACCAACATCACCAACACGGCCGTGGCGCTCCTGCAAGCCAAGGGAGTGGTCAAGGGTGGTTTCAATCAGGGTTTCTATTTCCCGAGTGCCCCAAAATCCTGCGGAACTAGCCCATTCGGCTGTACGATCGCAATTTCAGATCCGACGCGCGCCAATGAAGATCAGTACATTGCGGACGGCGACTATTCGATTTCGTCGGTCCACACGCTGTATGCGCGCTACTTGTACCAGCGAGATCCCCAGGTCCAGCCCTTCAATTGCTTCATCCTCGCCGGGAACTGCAACCCCGGCGCTCCGCTGGACGCCTTTTACGGCAACCACGTGGCACAGCTCGAGTGGCGCTCGATCCTGACTTCCAGCCTGGTCAACGACGCCCACGTTGATTTCCACCGCGATATCGAGAACAACACGGACCCGAACGCAGGCCTCAAGTCCTGCGACCTCCCGAACGGCGCAACAATCATTCCTCTCGCCTATAATGGGGCTGCTTGCGGTTCCACTCCTCCTCCCCTTGTCCAACGGTTTTCCGAGATGGCGGAACCTCCGATGCTGGACATCCTCGGTGTTGGCAGTGCGCCCTGGAGCCAGGGCGGGAATTTCGCGATGGTCTCCACCAACTTCGTCAATACGTACCTGTGGTCTGACACGCTCTCTTGGAACCACGGCATCCATTCTTTTAGGTTCGGATTCGACGGCAACCGGGTCCTCTACAACAACACCATCCCGGCTTCCGAGCGTGGCGAACTGCTGGTGTGGTCCACTGGCGACTTTCTGACCAGCAGCTCGGGCCCGGCGATTGATGGCACTCCGTTGACGCCAACTGGAGGTATCGTCGCTGGGTTTGGGCTGAAGGGCACGCTGACGCACTACAACCGAGTCAATGAGTTTTCCTGGTATGTGCAGGACGATATCAAGGTGAGCCCCAGGCTGACCGTCACCGCCGGCGTGCGCTGGGAATTCGCCGGGTTCCCGGATGATAAGAGCGGCCAGTTTGCCAACGTCTGGCAGACGCAGCTCGCGAGGCTTAACACGGGATCGGGTCTTGCAGCATTGGGTGCACAGGGCACATTGACTGGATTTATCGTTCCCTCCAACTTCGACGTGAAGGACTTTGGCCTGACGGCGCCTTTGGGCGCAACCGGCGTTCTAATCAACACCAACAAGACATTGGTGCCCGGAACTCCGATTGGCGACTTCGCACCACGTATCGGAGTGGCTTGGCAGCCCATCGGGCACAGGCTTGTGGTTCGCGCCGGGTACGGCTGGTTCTATGACACGATCTACGGCAACCTCTTGATCGACAATCAGCTGAACCTGCCTCCCTATTCAGGCGCAGGCGGCGGACCGTCACCCCTAAACCAGGAAAACACTCTGCACGCTCCGTGGGAGGCCGGCGTAGGTCCGCTCATTTGGACCCCGCGCTACATGACCCCTGGTCTGTTTGATCCTTATACCGGCGCACTTTGCCCGGCCGGTATTTGTTCCTCGGGACTTGGATACACGTCTGATTCACCGACCCTGGCGAATCGTTTACCCCTTATTCAGGAGTACAGCCTCGATCTTCAATACGACCTCGGCCACGCATGGGTCGCGGACATCGGCTACATCGGCAGCCACGGCATTCACCTTTACGACTGGTCGAGACTCATCAACGTGGCGCGCCTGGTGGCCGGCGCCCCCAATGAACCTACCCTTGCAGCGGGATCGGGACCTCAAAACGTTGAGATGATCGCCGCCTCGTTGCCATACAATGACCCGGCGAACCCGGCGCCCATCACGACCAACATGGTGGGGAGCAATGCTTTTGGAGTGCCGGTGGCAAACCTCAACGAGCGCGTGAACTACCTCGGATTTGCGCCCGGCGGCGTCGCAAGCACAGACTCAGTTGGCGATTCGCTGTACAACAGCCTCCAGGCTCAACTGCGACATACATTTTCCAAGGGCTTGTTGGTGCAGGCCTCTTATACCTGGAGCAAGAATATGACGAACATCAACACGTCGGCGCCGGGCAGCGGTATTCAGCCACCGGGAGAAGTCATCTTCGGCGCCGCCAACAGCAACGATCCTCTGGATCTCCGCCAGCAGTACGGCCCTGCCGCGTTCAACCGCTCCCAGAGAGTCGTCCTCAGCTACGTTTACGACCTTCCCTACAAGAACAAGGAGGGTGTGAGCGGCAAGCTATTGAGCGGATGGGCCTGGTCCGGCGTGACGACGATTCAAAACGGCGAACCTTTCTGGATTCAGGACAGCGGTGGAGGGTCCATCTACGCTGCGGGAACTTCAAGAGCTGCGTTGGCGGACCCGGTCGACTGCAATGCAGTTCGGGAGAGCTGCCAATCGGGAATCGCGATCGCCACGAGTGGGAGCTCCGCGGCCCGGGCTACGCCGGGCAATTACTGGGTGAACCCGAATGCTTTCATTTCGCTCTCACCAGCTACCTACGCTGCACCAATAGGGAATCTGCCGTTCACGGCGCTCCCTGCGAGTTCGCCCTACTGTATCGGCGGCACGCCGAACCCGGGTGGCAGCGCCGCAGCGCCCTGCGGTGCCTACCCGAGTTTCTTTGCCCCGCCGGGTAGCCCGGCTGCCTTGGGAGCGACGTTTGTGGGCGCTGGTACGGGATACGGCAACGCTGCAATCGGCTCGATCCTTGGGCCAGGACAGATTAACTTCGACATGTCGTTGATCAAAACCACGAAACTCTGGGAGGGCGGCAACCTGGAGTTCCACATCGATGCGTTCAATATCTGGAACCACGCACAATTCAACCCACCAGGAAACGACGTCAACACGTCGTCCACGTTCGGCATCATCACCTCGACATCGGTGACGCCGCGCGTGATGCAGTTCGCATTGAAGTTGTTGTTCTAAGCACGAAGCCTGCGGCATGTTCGCCGCGGGTCGAAGTCAGGACCACCCCTGGGACCAGTTGGGATCACCCACCCAACTGGTCCTGTTTTTTTGTGTGCGGACTTTTTTCTTGGAGGCCGGGCCCAACCAACGCGAGACGGCACGGGCCGACGAGACTCCGTACCGCGGGAAGGAGGCCCTTGGCGCTCGCGATATTCGCTCGGAACGCCAATCCTCGCCGGATTGGTGCATTGACACACCTGCGCACCGCGCCTATATTTTTCCTGGTCCCCATCGGATGTCTGCGACACCTTTCGGCGAACACCTGAAACGCGAGCGCGAAATGCGCGGCGTTTCGCTGGACGAAATCTCAGCCGCCACTCGAATCAGCACGCGTTTTCTGGAAGCTCTCGAAACCGAACAATGGGACCGTCTGCCGGGCGGCGCCTTCAACCGCGGCTTCATCCGATCAATCGCGCGCTTCCTCGGAATCGACGAAGACGCTCTCGTCGCCGAATACGCGTTTGAACGCAGAGACGCCGAAACCGCCGGCTCACCGGCGGCGCACGCCGAGCGAATTCCCAGGAATTGGCAGCCTGCAGCTCTGGCAATCGTCGCACTACTCTTTGTGCTTGCAGTGGGTCTGCTTGGTTTTCATCGGTACGGCACGGCGATCGCAGCGCGCCTGCACGCGCGGCTGGCCGGAGTCAAGGCGGACACGCGCGGCGGCCCGACGGCGAACTCTGCCGGCGCGACGACTGTCTCTGCCTCTAAGCAAACACCAGCCAGCGATCCCAGTTCGCTAGCGCCCGCACTGGATCTGACCCTGCAAGCGAGCAAGCCCATCGATGCCATGGTTGTGGCCGACGGCAAGACTTCTTTCGCAGCCATCCTTCAGCCGGGCGACGCAAAGCAGTTCCACGCCCAGGATTCTCTCGAGATCGATTCCAGCGAGCCGAGTGTGTTGACCCTGCATCTCAACGGGCGCGTGATTCCGTGGGCGGAGGCAGCCGGCCAGCCGGGCAAGATCACGTTGACGCGGAACGATTTGCAGCCGGCTCCGGAGGCCGCCCATTAGCGCCGAGCTGCGCACGCAGATTTGTTCCGGACACGCCCGCCCGGAGCAAAAACTCGCGATCTGCGCCGGAACCATGCAGCTCGGACCGGAGGATCGGGCAGAGCTGCTCACTGTGCTGGCGGCCGATGGCGATCCCGCAATTTCCGAACGCGCGCAGAATGCGCTGCTCACGCAACCAGTCGAGCACTTTCTTACCGCCTGTGCTCGCCCGGACGCGGATGCGCGGCTTTTCGCATATTGCGCTGACAATCTCGGCGACAAATCCGGCGTGGCCGACGCACTGGCCAAGAACGCCGCTTGCCCAACCGCCTGCGTGGCCCGTGTGGCGAATCACCTGACGGCGGAGGGCATTCAATCGTTGCTGGACAATCTTGAGCGTTTCGTCTCCGACCCGCAGCTGGTCATCGCTGTCGCTGGCTCACCGTCCGCGAATGGTGAGCAGCGGGAGTTGCTCGGCGAAATGCAAAAGGGCGCCGTCGCCGCCACCGAGATGCAGGAAGCTGCGGCGGACGCCGAGCCCGATCCCGTGAAGCGCGAGACGTTGATGCAGAAAGTCGCCCACATGAACGTGGTCCAGCGGCTTACGCTTGCGCTCAAGGGTGGCCGCACGGAACGCATGCTGCTCATCCGCGACCCAAACAAGCTCGTGCAGCGCTGCGTTTTGCAATCTCCCCGGCTGACCGACACGGAAGTGGAAGCGTTCGCTTCCATGACGAATCTGACCGGGGAAATCTTGCGCTCTATTTCGCTGACGCGCGTTTTCATGAAGAACTATTCGGTGGTCCGCAACCTGGTCAACAACCCGAAGACGCCGCTGGATGTCTCGCTGCACCTGTTTCCGCGGCTTACGGCGACCGACTTGGTAAAGCTGACGGCCAACAAGAACGTTCCGGAGACTCTGCGCTCGGCCGCGATCAAACTGAACCGCAAACGTAAGATGGGCGGCGCCGGTCAATCGTGATAGCCTCGCACGGCCGGGTGTCAGACCCATGCCCTCGCTAACGTTCTGTGTTGCGACGTCTCGACTCCGCAACATCTCCTCGCAATGGTTGATGCGCCCGTGAAGGAAGGAACCGTCACGATTAGTCCGCGGGGGGTGGAGCGCCTGCGTTCGGGGCACCTCTGGGTCTATCGGAGCGACATAAACGCCGCACAGGCAGAGCCTGGCGCGATCGTTAGGCTGGTCGACGATCGCGGGAAATTTCAGGGGCGCGCATTCTATAGCGACCAATCTCAAATCTCGATCCGGCTGCTGACGCGCGCTGATGTGCCGATCGACAAGCAATTCTTCGTGGACCGCCTGAAGCAGGCCGCGGCCTATCGCAAATTAGTCGTGGAAAACGCAGACGCGTACCGGCTCGTTTACAGCGAAGGTGATCTGCTTCCTTCGCTCATCGTGGACCGTTATAGCGAGTTTTTCGTCGTGCAGACACTGAGCCAAGCCACCGAACGCCTGAAGACCCTTTTCGTGGAAATCCTCGTCGAGCTGTTCTCGCCCAAGGGAATCCTGGAACGCAATGATCCGAAGGTACGCCTGCTCGAAGGTCTCGATCAGCGCGTCGGCGTCCTTTACGGCGAAATTCCAGCTGAGATCCACGCCAAACAAAATGGCGTGACCTTTGCCCACGACCTTGCCAAGGGCCAGAAGACAGGCTCTTTTCTCGATCAACGCGAGAACCACTGGGCTGCACGCCGATACGCCTCCGGAGATGTTCTGGACTGCTTCTGCTATGAAGGCGGCTTCGCCCTGACGCTCGCGGACAATTGCGACCGGGTCGAGGGAATCGACATGGCGCCGGCCGCCATCCACGTAGCGGAGCGGAACCGGGAATTGAACTCAGTCTCGAACGCGCGTTTTCGCGAGGGGAACACGTTCGATTTGCTGAAGGAGTATGACGAAGCGGGGCGCCAATTCCACATGGTCATCCTCGACCCACCGGCGTTCGCCAAGAATCGCGACAGTCTGCCAGCAGCCCGTCGTGGGTACAAAGAGATCAACCTGCGCGCTCTGAGGCTCCTCCGGCCAGGCGGATTCTTGATTACTTGCTCGTGCTCATACCACGTTTCCGAGGCTCTTTTTCTCCAAATACTGGCCGAAGCCGCAAACGATGCGGGCAAGAAAATCGTTGTAGTCGAAAGAAGGACACAGGCGCAAGACCATCCGATCCTTCTGACCATGCCCGAAACGCATTACCTTAAGTGTTTAATAATAAAGACATTAGATTAGGACCAAAGACCTATTACGAGCCTGCGGGTCTGCCAGGATAAAATACTTGACAGAAGTACGCTCATATTTTATTATTCGTTTGCGCTAATTAGGTGCAACACTTCCTGGGAGGACATGAAAGTGACCGCCATTACCCGACGTGACCCATTCTTGAACCTCGCGAACTGGCAGGATCAGGTGAGCCGGATCTTCGAGTCCGCGTTTCCGGGCCATTCAGAGAGTTCAGCGCTGACCGCCTGGGCTCCGGCCGTCGACATCTACGAGACTGAGAACGAACTGATGTTGAAGGCTGATCTGCCTGATGTGAACGAAAAGGACCTCGACGTTCGCGTCGAAAACAACATGCTCACGATTCACGGTGAGCGAAAGTTTGAGCAGAAGGTGAAGGAAGAGAATTACCTTCGCCTCGAACGGACCTACGGCTCATTCAGCCGGAGCTTCAGCTTGCCGAACACGGTGAGCACCGAAAACATCAAGGCCGAGTACAAGAACGGCGTGCTGACGGTTGAGATGCCGAAGCGGGCGGAATCGAAGCCAAAGCAGGTGAAAATTAACGTTACGAACGGCCAGCACTAAGGCCGGGAGCAGTGATGGGGCCGGGGCACCTTGCGCCGGCCCCATTTTTGTGTGCGGTCTTTGAGTATTCAAAATCAAAGTGAGAGAATTCAGCCATGGTGCGATTTGAAAAGCTGACGGTAAAGGCCCAGGAAGCGCTGCAGGCGGCGCAGGAAGTGGCGTCTCGCTCCGGGCAGCAGCAGATCGAACCGCTGCACCTCCTCTGGGCGCTTGTGGCGCAAGGCGACGGAGTCGTGCCGCCGCTTCTGGAGAAGCTGGGAGCGGCTCCGACAACGCTGGCCAGCGAGATCGAAAAGCAGATCGAGCGCCTTCCGAAAGTCTCAGACGTATCGCACCAATCCCTTAGCCGCGCCTCCAACGAGGCGCTTGAGCGCGCCTTCGACGAGGCCGGGCGGCTAAAGGACGAGTACGTTTCAACCGAGCACATTCTCCTGGGCATTGCAGGTGCGGACCGCGATCCGGCCGGCCAGCTTTTGGCGCGCCAGGGTGCGAGTCACGACGCAATTTTGCAGGCGATGACAGCGATCCGCGGCAGCCATCGCGTTACTTCCCAGAATCCGGAGGCCACGTACCGGGCGATCGAGCAGTACGCCCGCGACTTAACCGAACAGGCTCGCCGGGGAAAGCTCGACCCTGTGATCGGGCGCGACGAGGAAATCCGACGGGTGATGCAGATTCTTGCGCGGCGCACCAAGAACAACCCGGTGCTGATTGGCGAGCCCGGCGTGGGGAAAACTGCCATCGTCGAAGGCCTCGCCCAGCGAATCGTAGCTGGCGACGTGCCGGAGGTGTTGAAGCCGAAGCGGCTGGTGGCGCTCGATCTGGCCGCGCTGGTTGCGGGAGCGAAATACCGGGGCGAATTTGAAGACCGCCTGAAGGCTCTGCTGAAAGAAGTCGCCGAGTCCGAAGGGCAGATCATCCTCTTCATCGACGAACTGCATACCCTCGTGGGCGCGGGCGCCGCGGAAGGTGCAATGGACGCGTCCAACATGCTCAAGCCGGCGCTAGCGCGCGGCGAACTTCGGGCGATCGGCGCTACGACGCTCAACGAGTATCGCAAGTACATCGAGAAGGATCCCGCCCTGGAGCGCCGCTTCCAGCCGGTGCTGATCGGCGAGCCATCCGTGGAAGATACGATCGCGATCTTACGGGGGCTGAAAGAGCGGTACGAGGTGCACCACGGCGTGCGGATCAAGGACGCTGCTATCGTCGCCGCGGCGATGCTGTCGCAGCGCTATATCACCGACCGTTTCCTGCCCGACAAAGCGATCGACTTGGTGGACGAAGCGGCGGCGGGGCTGCGCATGGAAATCGATTCGTTGCCAACGGAAATCGACGAAATCGAGCGCCGCATCATGCAGCTGGAGATCGAGCGCCAGGCTCTGCGCAAGGAATCGGACCCGCACTCGAGGGAGCGGCTAGGCCAGATCGAAAAGGAACTGGGCGGGCTGCGCGAAGAGTCCAATAGCCTCAAAGCGCACTGGCAGACCGAGAAGGACGCGATCACTCGCATCCGCAAACAAAAGGAAGAAATCGAGCGGCTGAAGGGCGAAGAGCAGCGCTACGAGCGCGCGGGCGAGCTGTCACGCGTTGCGGAAATCCGCTACGGCAAACTGAGCGCTGCCGAAAAGGAGTTGAAGGCCGCGCAGGACCATTTGGCAAAACTTCAGAAGGACCACCCGATGCTGAAGGAAGAGGTGGGCGAGGAAGAGATCGCAAAGGTCGTGAGCAAGTGGACTGGCATTCCCGTCGGCCGGCTGCTCGAAGGCGAAATCGAAAAGCTCGTGCACATGGAGGAGCGGCTGCGCCAGCGGGTCGTCGGACAGGACTCC
>Ga0187782_10002042_pt1 | contig 14829 bp, 17 predicted proteins | sample 0715_SJ02_MP15_2_FD_132454 | JGI IMG/M metagenome (GOLD analysis project Ga0187782, IMG submission 132454) | Tropical peat soil microbial communities from peatlands in Department of Meta, Colombia - 0715_SJ02_MP15_20_MG | ecosystem: Environmental > Terrestrial > Soil > Wetlands > Peat | place...
CGAAATGCCGTTTCCCGGGAGATTACTGACGGGATCCCCCCGTACTGTACATGATCACGGGACAGGAATAACCAGTTTTGGATCGTGTGACCCCTCTCAGCGGGAACGTTTTTCGGGATACTGTATCGCACCGGTTTCAGAGATAAAATGACCCCCCTTTCCCGGGAAAAATTCCCCGGTTCTGGTGCAGGGGGTCACATGGGGACATTTTGGCTGACATTCCGCACGCGACTTTCCCGCCCCACGCACAATCCTTATTGCCGCGCCGCCACTGTCTTAGATGATCATCCATGGAACGTCCCGCACTGCTGATCATTGATATGCAGAACGATTTTGTCCGGGAAGGGGCGCTGCTCCGGGTAGCCAAGGCAGAGAGCGTTGTCCCGAAGATCCGGGAGGTGCTCGCAGCCTTCCGGGCAGAGAACCACCCTATCTTCCACGTCCTGCGGATCCACCGCAGCGATGGGTCGGATGTCGAGATCACAAGAAAAGACATCTTTTCCCGACACCCGTTTGCCGTTGCAGGATCAGAAGGTGCCCGGGAGATCCCGGACCTTGCACCACAGCCAGGTGAATACGTGATCGAAAAGATCCGGATGAGCGCATTCATCGGTACCGAACTCGACATCATGCTCCGGACTCTTGGGGTTACGGAACTGGTCGTGACCGGGGTCCAGACCCCCAACTGCATCCGCACCACAGTCTTTGATGCCATAGCGTACAATTACCCGGTTACGCTCGTGGAGGATGCCACCGGCGCCCAATCGGAGGAGATCCACCGGGCAAATATCCTTGACATGAGAAACATCGGTGTCCGGGTCGTGGACGCCCGCACGCTCATCGGCATGCTGGGATAATCCGCCCTCTGATATACACCACAGAACGGGACCCGCAACATGCTCACCGGAACAGAACTCGCACTTGCCGGACTCGCCGCAGCGGCAGCGGGCATGGCAAATGCACTTGCCGGCGGCGGCACCCTGATCTCGTTTCCGGCACTCGTGGCCCTCGGGGTCCCCGAGGTAGTGGCAAACATCACCAACACCGTGGCACTCTGCCCGGGCTACGTGGGCGGGGCGCTGGCCCAGAGAAGGGATCTTGCAGGGCAGAAAAAGCGCCTGCTGCTGCTGCTGCCATCTGCTATCATCGGCGGACTTGCCGGTGGCATCCTTCTCCTGTACGTCAGTGCACAGGTTTTCCACGTGCTCATCCCGTTCCTTATCCTCCTTGCCGCGATCCTGCTTGCCGTTCAGGACCGGATCCGGGACTGGATACGCCGCCATACAGGACACGACGGAACAGACAAAAGAGGATGCCGGAACACAGCTCTTCCTGTCGGGCTTGCTGCCGTATACGGCGGGTACTTTGGGCCGGGGTTGTCAGTGATCTACCTTGCCGTGCTCGGCCTTTTCCTCGACGATTCCTTAACCCGGCTCAATGCCCTCAAGCAGTGCCTGTCGCTTGCCACCAATGTCGCAGCCGCAGTCTTTTTCCTCTTTTCGGGCCTTATCGTCTGGCCGCTGGCCATCATTATGGCGGCAGGTGCCCTCATGGGCGGAGCTGCAGGCGGGCATATTGCCGGCAGGATTGATCCGGCCCGGCTGAAATGGCTGATCGTCACCATAGGAACAGTCGTGGGACTGTACTATCTTGCCCGGTTGTTCATCTGAGTGTGAGCAAACACCCTCAAATAAAGATGCTCTGTTAAAATCCCCGAGGAGGGGAATTATACGAACGCTCTTTGAGGTCTCCGGCACGCATTCGTCCCCGCATCCCTCGGCGGCAGGGCTGGCATAATGGAGGGCGAACATTTCTCAGAATATGATTTCGCCAGAGCAAAAAAAAAGAATGACTGATTAGTCCTTCGAGATCGTTACAGGGCCCGGACCAGCGAGCGGCGGGTGACAAGGCCTGCCAGTTTCCCCTTCTCAAGGACGGGCACCGTGCTGATGTTCTTTTTGATCATCAGGTCTACCACGCTCTGGTAACCGGCGCCAATGTCCACCGAGAGGAGCGGGGCGCTCATGATATCTCTTACCAGCAGGTTCCGTATCTGGTGATCCTGGTGCTGGTCCTTTACTGCCTCGCGGAACTTCCGCATCGCAACTGCCACGTCGGTCTCTGTCACGATGCCGGTCAGCCTGCTGCCCTCTGTGACCACGAACCGCGAGATCGCGTCGTCGAGCATCCGGCGCCGGAGATGGACCACGCGCTCGTCAGCCTCGATGGTGACGGCCTTGTCGAGCGCATCCCTGAGGGACCCGGCATACGCGTATTTCCTGAGCAGGTCAATGGCGGTCACCTGGCCGATCAGGTGGTGCTCGCCGTCGTACACGACTACCAGCTTGTACTGCTGGAGCAGGGGAACGAGCACGTTTACGCTCTCGTCGGGATAAACACTGGTAAAATCTTCCTTGACCACGCTTGCCACATGGATGGCGGTCGGGGCAATGGCAGTATTCTGTTTGCTGCCCAGCTTCTCTGCGATCGCCTCACGGGAGACCGTGCCGACCACGGAAGTATTGTTGAGCGCGATTAAGGGGTCTATGCCCTCGGCAAGCATCTTGTCGAGCGCTTCGGTAATCTTTGCGGATTTGGCTATGGTCGTTGGTTTTGCCATGATATCTTTAACAAGCAGTTCTTTTGTCATTTCGCCACTTCCTTTATGATATCATCTCGTTTGAGTATCCCCACAAGGGTGTTGTGTTCGACGACAACCAGGTTGTTGACCTGTTCGCTCTGCATAAGGTTTACCGCATACGGGAGCGTGCTTACCGGCGCGACCGTGATCGCGGGGCTGGTCATAAGATCCCCTGCAGTCACCGGGCCGCCGCCCGCTTTTTGCCCCCCTCCCATAACGGGGTGTTTGTTCCGTCCTACCGGTTCTTCATAGGCACTCCCTCCGGGCCGCTGCCGGCTTTCATCATGAAAGGCAAGGTTTGTCTCCGTGATGATGCCGGCAACCGATCCGTCATTGTTGGTCACCACCAGTTTCCTGTCGCGCTCCCGCATGAGTGCCACCACATGCGAGAGCGAGTGCCAGCGGTTGACCGTCTCTGCATCCTCCATCGCGTCCCTCACCGAACCCCGCAGGCCGGTAACCAGGGCGGACTTCATCAGATCCCCTTTGGTGACAATCCCTTCAACAGCGCCATGGTCCACGACGGGGACGCCACCGATCTTCCGGGAGAGGAAGAGGCCGGCAACGGTTCTGGCATAGGTCCCGGGCGCGACCGTCACAGGGTTCCGGGTCGCAAACTCCGCCACCGGAACCTGATCGGGCGGACGCCTCCGCCACGCCGCTTCCTGCAGCAGCCGGTACCCGATGTCCTTCTTGGTAAGGATCCCGGTAAGCTGTCCCCCATCCATAACAAGAACGCGCGAGATCCGGTGTCGGACCATAAGGTTACGGGCGTGGGCCATGGTATCCCGGGAGGAGACCGCAAAGACCGGTCTGCTCATAAGGTCAGCTACGGCAAGGGAACTGGCCGGCATGAGGGTTACTCCACGGAGAAGGCCCGCACGAGATCGAATTCCGTTACCAGGCCCACGAGACGGGAGTTCTCGATGACCGGGAGCGCCCCGATGTTCCGGGAGAGCATCTCCCGTGCCGCCACGTTGATGGGCGTCTCCGGGGTGGTGGTATAGAGGCTGCCGGCCATGAGCGTACGCACCGGGAGAGCCATCACCTCCGCGATATTCCCGGACTCAAGCCGGGAGAAGACTTCCCGGCTTCCCAGGTAACGCATGATATCAGTAGCAGTGATGATGCCAAAGAGCACATCGTTACTGACCACGGGCAGCCGGCGGAACCGGAACCGGGTCATATCTTTGGTCACCTCGGAAAGCGGGCTGTCCGGCGCGGTTACCCGCAGGGAGGAGCTCATTGCCTCTTCGACTGTAAGAGGGCTGTGCTCTGCGGCAAGCATCCGCAGCACGTCCCTTTCTGTCAGGATACCGGCAAGCGTCCCGTCGTCTTCAACGATCGGGAGCCCGCCGATCTTCTTTCCCACGATGATATGGAGAGCATCCGCGAGCCGGGCGGTGCGCGGGAGAGTCTCGGGTTTCGGGGTCATAAGGCTGCGGACACTCTCGTTTACCGCTGAGCGCAGGTTGCCGTTGTGCCGGACGCTGACCAGGCGGTACTTGTCGCCCCCGCCCATGAAACTGATCACATCTCCCGAGGTAACGATACCGAGCAGCTTCTTTGTCCCGGCATCGGTAACCGGCAACCTGCGGAAACCGCATTCCGTCATCGTTGCCACGGCACTGAGGATGCTCCGGGTGGGGGGCACGGATATCACGTCCCGTGTGGCGATCGCCATCACCTCGCCTTCCTGCTGTACGATATGGGACTTAAACTCAACCGGGCCGCGGTCGAGTTTGCCCCGCATTTTGAGGAGCCGGTCGCCCTGTTTTGCGGCCTGCCCGTTCCGGTGCATGTCTACTCTCCTGGTGCTGCCCCGCCCGGACCCCCCGCCCCTCCCGCAAGCCGCGGGCATAACGGGACGGTCTGTGGCCGTACAGGGTATCTGTGTTCCTTTTTTCTGCCCTGGTGATTCTTTTTGTGGTTGTCCAAAGGGTTTCCGGTGCGTGGCCCTTTTTGACGTTCCGTGGTGTCTCTTGCCTGCCTGAGGCTTTCCCGGTTATGCAAGACCGGCAAGGATATCGTGACGGTCGATGATCCCTACCAGGGTCTCATTGTCCACCACCGGGAGCCGGCTTACATCGTTATCCACCATGTACCGCGCCGCTTCGGACAGCGGGGCCCCGGGGGGGATTGCGATCACTCCGGTTGTCATCACCTCCCCTACCGTCCGGTTGCTGTTCTGGGCAATGGCTGACCGCACACCTCCCGACCGGATCAGATCCCTCCGGGAGACCAGCCCTACCAGACGGCGTTTCTTTACCACCGGGAACGCGGTAAACCCGCACTCGGTGATCTTTGCATATACCTGCGGGAGCGTGTCGGCCGGGTCCACAATCTGGATCTTTTTTGACATGCGCGAACTTACCCTCCCGGAGAGTTCATTTCTCGATATGATGACCGGGAAGAGATCGGAGAGGAGCACACCGCCAAGAATGTGGCGGTTGGCGTCCACAATCGCGGCGCTGTCGGTGGCATGGGCCCGCATGGATTTGACCGCGCTCTCGACCGAGGCATCGGGGGCGGCGCTTGCCGCCTCCTTGATAAATCCCTCGACGGTCACATTCGATTTCGTTGCGATGACCCGCAGAGCATCGGTGATATCGATATACCCGAGCAGGTCCTTTTTCTGGCCGGTCACGTAGATCTCCCGGAACCGGTCGTCTCTTAAGATCTGCCGTGCCTTGGTTATCCCGTCACAGAACGCAAGCACCGGAATCTCAAGCATGAAATCCCGTGCTGTTTTCATGTGAGGGAATCCTCCTCCCGGCAGCGGGGGCAGAGGAGGATGGAGTCCACCCTTTTCAAGTCATCAGACATCTGGCTGCAGCGGCTGCACATGCCCACCTCGATGTTGTCCTCGCGGTTGATCTCGATGAGATCGGTGAGGAGCTCGTTCTGCTCGTTGAACGTAGTCAGGAGATCCCGCACGGTTACGATACCGATAACCTTACATGCCTTATCTACAACGGGGAGTCTTCTGACCCGGTGCTTGACCATCATTCGGGCCGCGTCGACTACCGTCTTGTCCGCACTCACCGTAATGAGTGGGGTACTCATGATTGTACTTACCTGGACTGAACTTGGCTTGAGATCCTTAGCCACCACCTTGCAGTTGATGTCCTCTTCTGTGACAATGCCAATGGGTTCGTTCCTTCTGAGGATGATAACGCTCCCCACCTCTTCACGGCACATGGCCTTTGCGGCTTTTGCTACGTTGGCCTCGATGCTGATCATGATCGGGTTGCGTTTCATCACCTCGCTCAGCGGGACACGGGTCTCAAACCGGATCGTGTTGGTTGTCTTTTTCATGAGTCACCTCCCTTTTGAAGTGCTGGGCTGATGATTACAATTAGCATCCTTTCCGCCCCTTGTATAAATAGCATGTGGCAGCGGCATATTCCCCATGCAGCAGGGTAATAGAGAGGCGGTTCAAAAGAGAACTCCGGCCAAATCGCTGACGGGAGATACAAGAAACATAATAAAGAATCCTTACCAAACACTAGTAACGGCTGGCGGCAGGACGGGCATACCGGTCCGCCGTACAGGAAAAATGAGGGCCCTATGACGACATTTTCCAGGACATTGGGGAACGCAAAGAAGAGATTTTCCGTATTTCTCAAGCGGTTTTTCAAGAAGAAGAGGACCCGGATCGGGATCTATGGCCCGCCGAATGCCGGGAAGACCACGCTTGCAAACCGGATCGCCCGGGACTGGACCGGCGACGCAGTCGGCCCGGTGAGCGAGATCCCGCACGAGACCCGGCGGGCACGCAGGCGCGAGGACATCGTGATCTCGGGGGCAAACGGCCATACCGTGACGATCGACATTGTCGATACCCCCGGGGTCACCACCAAGATCGATTACCACGAGTTCCTTGAGTTCGGGATGGAAAAAGATGAGGCGATCATCCGGGCCCGCGAAGCAACCGAGGGGGTTGCTGAGGCGATGCACTGGCTGCGCGAGGATATTGACGGGGTGATCTACATGCTGGATTCAACGCTCGACCCCTTTATGCAGGTCAACATCATGATGATCGGGATCATCGAGAGCCGGAAGCTGCCGGTGATCATTGTTGCAAACAAGATCGACCTGCCCGATGCGGCCCCGGCCAGGATCCGCAGTGCCTTCCCCCAGCACCCGGTGGTTGCCATATCTGGGCTCGAGGGCAGGAACACCGAAGAACTGTACGAGAAGATGATCCAGAATTTTGCCTGAAAAAACCCGGAGGAGTCATGCCACACAAGTGCACCAAATGCGGCAGGGAATACAAGGACGGATCTACCGAGATCCTCAAGGGATGCGCAAGCTGCGGCGGCAAGAAGTTCCTCTACGTCAAGGAAGCCGACCTCCACAAGGATGTCTTCGAGGAGAAGACGATCGAGGAGATCAGGGACGAGTCCAAAGAGGAAGTCCTCGAAGTTGTCGGACCCGAGATCAAGGGCAAGGCCAAAAAAGAGGTGGAGATGTTCGACCGGGTCGAGACGATCCGAATCGTGGGCCCCGGGTCCTATGAGCTCAATATCGAGAAGATGGCAAAGAGCGATGAGCGGATCGTAGGCGTGGGGGGCGAAGAGGGCAGTTACATCATCGACCTCATGTCCATGGCAAAAGATGCCGTGCCCAGAAAAAAGACCACAAAGAAGAAGTAACGATGACCGGGCAGCAACCCGGGCTTTCCGTTTTTCATTCGGGGTTTTCTTCCCGCGTCAGCGATTATCCTTCCACAGGTACGTTTGTGACCGGTCACCGGGTCGCAAGCTCTTCCCGAATCCCATCGTAAGGGGCCGGGAGCGAGAGCGCCCGGAAAAACCGGTCCGTAAAGGAAAGGCTGGTAATAACCGCCCACTCGGCACAGCCGTGGCCGAGGCACTGGTCCGGGAAGAAGGGGAGATTTTTTGGGACAAACGGGTTTTCGGCAAACCGGTGCTGTAAGAGCCTTTCGAACTTTTCCGCGTGGGTCTCTGCAGGGGCACCGCCCGCGGCGTCCGAAGGGATGGTCACCCATTCGCGCCGGTAATGCATCAGGTAGTTGCGGATCGCGATCAGGTCCTTTATCCCGGAAAAGTCCGGATCATCATCAGGAAAAAGCTGCCTGTTCCCGATCTCAAGGATCTTCTGGTACTTTGTCGGCAGAGGAGTACGGTCAAAATAATTCTCGTTATTCCATTTCTCTCCTACCGCTCGCAGCAGAGCCTCCCTTTTTTCATCCCCAAAGAAGAACGCATCGTCCGCAGCGTCTGACCAGAGCTCGTTGATGGCAGACTCTAAGAAAGCAACCGTGGAGAAAAGAGCACTGAGGACAAAGGCCTCGTGCCGGAGACGTCCTTCCGCGGAAAGTGTGCCGGTGGCGGCATAACCGGATTCAATTTCCCATATCAGCCGGCAGAGGAGGGCAGCAGACTGGATATATTTGACCGAGAAACAGTCCCGGATCCGGATACTGCCGGCGTCGCCCGGGAGTTCGGGATGCAGCCCATCCATAGTACTTCTCCTTGGTCGCGGCCCCGTAAAAAGGATACGGGCAACCTATGGGCCACACGCAGGCCGCAATATAAAGTCCACAAAGAACCGGGCACAGATACCCTTAATATTCGTGACTCCCAATAATAGGACAGCACTTTCTTATGAGGTGCTGACAGATGTAAGTCCGACGTGCCTCTCCTGGCACGGCCTCAAAACTTAGGCTTTGGGATTACAGAGAGTCAGTAAACACATACTGAACTTTTCTGGACTTACACACATCCGTTACCGGAGGTATAACCATGGCACGAATGCACGCCAGAAGAAGAGGAAAATCAAGCTCGGTGCGGCCGGCGCGTAAGGAAGCGCCCTCGTGGTCCAACACGGACAAGGCAGCAATCGAGAAGCTCATCGTCGATCTCCGCAAGGAAGGCACATCAGCCAGCATGATTGGCCTTATCCTGCGGGACCGCTACGGTGTTCCCGATGTCAAGATGGCCACCGGAAAAAGTATCGGCGACATCTTAACGGAGAACAAGGTCAGCTCCGAGATCCCCGAGGATCTCCGCGACCTGATGGTCAAGGCCCTGGGGCTGCGCAAGCACCTTGGTGAGAACACCAAGGATCTGCACAACAAGAGGCAGCTCCACCTTGTTGAGGCAAAGATCCGCCGGCTCGTGAAGTACTACACCGGCACCAGGAAACTGCCCGCGGGCTTCACCTACAAGCCGGAGAACGCTGAGATCCTGCTGTCCAGGTAAGAAGGTAATCAATCGTCACGGTACGCCCATGTCACTGGAAGAATCCGCCAGAGTCGTTGCCGACCAGATCCGGCGCCAGCAGTTCGTGGAGGTCTATGCCCACCACGATGCCGACGGCATTGCAGCGGGGGCCATCCTCTGTCATGCGATGCTCCGGGCCGGCATCCGGTTCCGGCTCAGGGTCTGCGCGGATACTTCAGCAGCAGAACTCTCGTGCGATGCTGCCTCGCTCCTGTGCGATCTCGGGTCGGGAAAAGACGATCTGCCCCCGGAGACCATCGTGGTGGATCACCACCTCCCGCTTTTTGGCGGACAGTTCCACGCAAACCCGCGCCTGGAAAAGATCGATGGTGACAGGGAGCTCTCCGCGGCCGGCATGGCCTATATCGTTGCCCAAGAGATGGGGGACAACCGGGACCTCGCGGGTCTGGTGATCCCCGGTATCCTCGGGGACGGTCAGGTCTTTGCCGGCAGGAACCTTGAGATCTTTAACGAGGGAGTGGCAAACGGGATCATCGTCCCCGACCGGGGCCTGACGCTTGCCGGCCGCGACATGGCGGAACGGTGGCTGCTTGCCACCCGCCCGTACCTCGCAGGGATCAGCGGCAGCGATTCCGCGGTCGCTGACCTGTTGGCTGCGGCACAGGGAGAAAACGGGGCAAAAACCGACGTGCTGCTCAGTCTTGCGGTGCTCACCTCAGCCCCGCAGGCGTCAGCCGCGGGCCTCATGCTGCTCTACGGTGACACTATGCACCTCCAGCGCGAAGTCATTGAGGACGCACATGCACTCACCGCCGTTATCGATGCCTGCGGCAAATCCGGCCGCGGCGATCTCGCAATGGCGCTCTGCCTTCGTTCCTCAGCCGAGATCACTGATGCGTGGGAGGCAGCTCGCAGGCACCACCTCGCCGTAATCGGTGCGCTCGGTGAAGTGCGCCCGGCACAGGAAGGCACGGCAGTCTACGAGTGTAAAAATGCCACCTTCACAAGCGATGTCGCCGATGTACTCGCCCGGGACCGGGTGCAGCAGGGACCGGTGCTCGTGTATGCCCGGAGGGGGGAGGATTGCCGGATCTCGGCCCGCCTGCCCAAGGGCATCACTGCCGATCTCGGGCTGCTCGTACGGGAACTGGCCTCCACATGCGGCGGGAACGGCGGGGGGCACCACAGCCGGGCAGGGGCCACGATACCCTGCGACCGGCTCGATGCGTTCGTAAAGGGATGGCAGGAGGGGCTTGCTGCATGAAGCAGGTTCGCGGCCTTGTTGCCACCACCCATAAGAATGCACCGGGTGTGGCGGCATCCCTTGCACCCGATAACCTCAGGGGCATGACCACCGCCGCAGGCGGTAACCGGGTGACCACCCTTATCGAGAGTACACAGCTGCGATCAGTCATCGCATCCGTGGACGATTACCTCATGAACCTGGCAATTGCGGACGAGACAACAATGCTCCCGCGAGAACAGACAGGAAGAACCGATCAGAGGGAATAAAAAAAGTACAGAGTTGATACTATGGCAAAGAAGAAACAGGCTGGAAGAAGAGTTGAAGGCTGGAAAGCCAAGAGCTGGTTCAAGGTGTACACCCCCGACAACCTCGGCAAGGCGTACATCGGTGACACCATTGCAAGCGATGTGGACATTGTCAAGGGCAGGATCATGCAGGCGACGCTTGGCGAGATCACCAACGACTATGCAAAGCAGCACATCAAGATGAGCTTCAAGGTTGCCGAGGTTACCGGCGATGCAGCATACACCGAGTTCGTCGGCCACGAAGTGACCCGCGACTACCTGCGGTCCCTGGTCAAGCGCCGCAGCTCCCGTATCGACTGCCACGTGCAGGTCGTTACCAAGGACAACAAGAAGGTCCGGCTCACAATCAGCTGCTACACCTTCGCGCGGGCCAACATCGCTCAGGAGCATGCACTCCGGAACGCGATCACGGCCGGCCTTGTCGCCCAGGCGCAGGCATGGGACCTCAATACACTCGTCAACGGCATTGTCTCGGGGGAGATCTCCAAGGATCTCTTCAAAGCGGTAAAGACGCTTTACCCCACCCGCCGCGTCGAAATCATCAAGTCCAAGGTCGAGCCGGTTGCAACCGCAGCCGCCCCGGCCAGCTAATCTCCGTCACCCACCTTTTTTTGGCATTTCCGGTCTGTTTATCGGATCCGTAGCGCAATCGCGGCGCAACAGATGACTATTTTGTACGGTGGATAAAACCGGGAAACATAATTAATCCGCGCGTCCAACCATCCTTAAGAATGACCGCCCGCAGGATCCTTTTTCTCGTGATTGACGGGTTGTCCGACCGGCCCTGCCCGGAACTGGGCGATCGGACTCCGCTCGAGGCGGCGCATCACCCGGTGCTGGACCGGCTTGCGGTCGAAGGGATCTGCGGGATCATGGACACGATCGCGGCAGGCATCCGGCCCGGCTCCGATACGGCTCACCTGGCCCTGCTCGGCTATGACCCCCAGACGCACTACACCGGACGGGGCCCGCTCGAATGCACGGGAGCAGGGATCCGGATGGAGCCGGGAATGATCGGTTTCCGGTGCAACTATGCAACGCTCTCCCCGGAAGGGCTGGTGACTGACCGGCGGGCCGGGAGGGTCCCGGATACTCTGGCCCTCTCAAAGGCAGTACAGGAAGGAGTAGATCTCTCCGGGTTTGGCGTAGAGTTCGCCTTCCGGTCCGGTGCCGGCCACCGGGCGGCGCTTGCCTTCCGGGGAGAGGGACTTGGCCACTGCGTCTCTTCAAACGACCCAAAAAAAGATCATGCGGCCCCTTCTGCCATCCGGCCTGTCGGAAACCGGAATGAGGACAAAAAGACCGCAGATGTCTGCAATGAGTTTGTGCGCCAATCGCAGAAAATCCTCGCGGAGCACCCGGCAAACCGCGAGCGACTTGCAGAGGGCAAAAACCCGGCAACCATCGTGCTGATGCGGGGAGCCGGCGAGATGGGAAACTTCGAGCCGTTTGAGAAGAAATACGGTATGAAAGGGAGCGTGATTGCCGCGGCGAGCCTGATTACCGGTATCGGGTGTGCCGTTGGTCTCGAACCGGTCCGGGTCGACGGGATCACCGGGTCGCAGAACAGCAATCTCGACGGGAAGATCGCCGCAGCGATCCGTGAACTGGAGAAAAAGGACTTCGTGCTCGTCAACATCAAGGGTGCCGACGAGTCGGGGCATGACGGGCTTTTTGCCCAGAAAAAGGACTTTATCGAAAAGACTGATGCGGCCCTAGCTCCCCTCTTCCAGGCAAAGGACTGCCTTATCGTAGTCTGTGCCGATCATTCCACACCGTGCGCAATCAAGGACCACAGCGCCGATCCGGTCCCGGTGCTCATCCACGGCGACGGGGTCCGTACTGATGATGTAACAGAATTCGGGGAGCGCTCCTGCGCACGGGGCGGACTCTGCCGGATCACGGGAGCGGGGCTTCTGCCGACCGCGCTTGACCTCGCCAACCGGGCGCATAAGTACGGGGCATGATATGGCGACGCGGAACATTTCGGGGGACCGATGAGCAGGGATTCGGTGAAGAACTGGCACAGGCACTGCCTGCTGCCGGATGGGACGGAACTTCAGGAGCACAGCATCAAGACCGACCGAGATATCGTGGTCGGGGAATTCTGCCAGATCGATTACGGTTTGCGGGGAGAGGATGTATACGTGGGGGAGTCCACGAAGATCCGGGAGTACGTCTGGGCAAATGGCGATGCGAGGATCGGCAACCTCTGCGAAATCGGAAGTGACGTGATCGCAAAGCAGGATGCGTACATCGGCGAAGGGGTGAAGATTGCCGGCAAGCTCGTGGTGAGCGGGGCACTCGACATCGGCGAGAAGGTAGAAATTGCGCAGGGATTCGAGGCAACCGGCGAGATCGCGGTGAGAAACCCGATGCCGGTGCTCGTCTTTATCCTCATCTATCTCATGACCATGCTTCGGATCGAAAACGAGCGGGAACTCGACCGGATCCTTGACAACCTCTTTACCGAAGACGACGCAAAAGTCGAGGTTCCGCTCATGATCCCGGCCCGATCCCGGCTGAACATGAAGGTCTTTGCGGTCCCTTCGAGCATGAAGATCGGAAAGAAGTGCCGGCTACACGGGAATATACGCGCGGGTTCCATAGATGTTCTCGAAGAAACGGTCATCTTCGGGAGCCTGCGGGCCCGGGGTACCATCAGCGTTTCCGGCGGTGTCACAGTCCACGGAAATGTGGAGAGTGACGGGAAGGTGCAGGTAAAGAAAGGCGCCCACATCCTTGGCGATGTTATCGCAAAGGAGATCTTCCTTTCCGAGGACGCAAAGATCGATGGTACCATCGAGGCCCCGCATGGCATGCATATCGGAGGGGAATGAGCACAAAGGCAGCAAAGATCCTCGAACTTGAAGAGGTCACGTTCATCGAGCCGTCGTTTGCCGCTCTTACTGACCCGGTGTACACGGACCTGCTCGCCCGCGACAATGCGGACGAAGGCAGGATGCTCGTTGATGAGAACAGCGATCCCATCGCGGTCGCCTTCCACGAACCCGGCGGCTGGATCGCGGGATCGTTTGCCTGCCGGCACCCGAGTGTTGCCCTGATCGATGCCTTCGAGCAGGTGAACGGCGAGATCTACCAGGAGGATCGGGCGGTCTGGGAAGCCGCGATCCGGGAATACTTCTCCTTCAGACTCGCTGCGGAGGTGCCAGCGGCAATTGAGGATCTCAACCCGGCCCGGAAAGCGATTCTTGCCAATGTCATCACCGGTGTCTGGGGAAAAGGATCCGTGGAGACCTGCATCGATTGCGGTTGCGGGTCAGGGGTCGGGTCCCTCGTGCTCCGCGAACTCGGTTATACCCCGCTCTCGTACGATAACGATGCATCACTCCTTTCTCTTGGGATCGATAAAGGGCGCCTCTTTCCCGGAGAGGTAATGTGCATCGATGCTACACAGGTGGCAGCCTATACTCGACCGGTGCCACGCGGCATCGGGATCATGATGGGGGAGATCAACACGTTTTCGGAGGATATGTGGCGACAGATCGCCAGCGGGCTCTTCTCTGTAACCGGGGAGACGCTGATAACCGTGGGCACGGAACCGGAGGCGTTCCAGATCCGGCAGTGGGGCAACGAAGCCGGCCGCTCGGTCGAGATCCGGGAGAACCCCGGGGATGCCTTCTACGACCACTGGGTCTGTATTGCACGGCCGGCAGGAAACCCCGGATAACCGATCCATTCCCTTATAGTTGGTACACCCGAGGTCTACCGAGAGCGACACAAGTGAGCATTAGGTAAACCGTTGCCACATCGGGTGAGCACCGGCTGCCTCACGCGCCGTTTCTCCGGCACCCTAACGGGATCAGCGGATATTGCCCTCGATGGTGATTGTCTTGTCCTCAACCGGGATCTTTTTTCCGGATTTTTCCAACGCCCGCCCGACAACATAGCCTACACCGCTGCAACACGGTACCTCCATGTGGACGACCGTGATCGAGTGGATCGTGTGGAGCGAGAAGATCTGGCTGAGTTTTTCAACATAACCTTCGATATCCGCGTCCAGTTTCGGGCAGAAGATGATTACGATCTTCCCTTTCAGGAGCTCCGTATGGAACCCGGCATAGGCGAAAGGCACGCAGTCCGCGGAGATTAGGAGGTCAGCGTTCTCGAAATAGGGGGCAGATGGGTGGAGCAGGCTGAGCTGAACCGGCCACTGCCGGAGCTCGGAGCCGGTTGTCCCGGCTACCGGCTGGCGGAGCCCCCGGGCCCGCGGGATACTCCGTGCAGTGGCACCGGGACAGCCGGCGAAAGGACGGGCTTTGTTGGGGCCGGGGTGACAGGCAGGGACAGGGACAGCGGAACCCGATCCCTTCGCCTCCACTGTTTGTGCACGCTCTCTGCGAACTGACCGGTCAGGTGCAACATGATCGGGAATCGAGATACCCTTCTCGATGAGATACTCGA
>Ga0187782_10002043_pt1 | contig 14828 bp, 11 predicted proteins | sample 0715_SJ02_MP15_2_FD_132454 | JGI IMG/M metagenome (GOLD analysis project Ga0187782, IMG submission 132454) | Tropical peat soil microbial communities from peatlands in Department of Meta, Colombia - 0715_SJ02_MP15_20_MG | ecosystem: Environmental > Terrestrial > Soil > Wetlands > Peat | place...
CGGGAATGTCCCATGCCTTGGAGTACCATTTCCTCTTTTTTCAGCGCTGACCGTGATTCTCGTGTTCGGTGCCGGCGGCTACGGCGAAGATGGTAGCAACTGGGACAAAGTCAAGCGATTGTCGGCGGGGCAGGAAATTCTGGTTGTGCAGAAGGACGCCAAATCGTTTCAAGGCAAGCTGCAAAGCGTAAGCGATGAAACCGTCGTGATTCGGCTGGCGACAGGTGAACAAACTCTTGCCAAGGGCAGTGTCGTTCGAGTTTCGACCAGGGGCGCTTCCCACCGCTGGCGCAATGTGGCCTTGGGCGCTGGCGTCGGATTTGGGGGCGGGGCGGGAATCGGCGCGGCAGCGGCGAACCCAAATGGGTTCGGCCATCGCAGCTTGGGAGCGGCGGTAGGGGCCGTATTCGGTCTGGTAGCAGGCGCCGCTGTGGGGGCCGTGCTCCCCACCGGCGGATGGCACGCAGTCTATCGCACCCAATGAAACATGCCGTTGCTCGCTATTAGGTGCGATCCGAGATTGAGTCGGCAGAGAGGGTAGCCTTTAGTCTGGCAGGTTGCTGAAAAACCCTAGTCTGTCATTCCGAGCGAAGCGAGGAATCTCGCACTGCCTTTGTTTTCAGAGCGACATTCCTCGCTTCGCTCGGAATGACAGCGGCAAAGAGTGTTTTTCAGTGTCCTGCTAGTCCATAGAGACGTACGAGACGGGAAAAGTGGAGATAAACATGGCGTGGAAGGTTATCGCGAATAGGTTCGTTTGGGCGGCATTCGCGCTAGTCTGTGGCGCACGGGCATCGGCCCGCGCGTGCGACACCTGGGTGGCGCTGGCGGACTCGACCGCTGATCATTCAGTGATCCTGGTGAAAAACAGCGACCGGCCCCCCATGGAAGCGCAGGTGCTCGTCCAGTTCCCTCACCAGCGACATGCGCCGGGCGAAATCGTGCATTGCACGTATATCGACATTCCCCAGGTTCCTGAAACATACGAACACATCGGATCGAAGCTCTGGTGGGCGTTCGGCTACGAGCAGGGAATGAACGAATACGGCGTGGCGATTGGAAACGAGGCGGTATTTTCCAAAGAGCCTGTGCAATGGGGCGACGGCCTGCTGGGAATGGACTTGCTGCGATTAGGTCTCGAGCGCGGCAAGACGGCTTACGAGGCGATGCACGTGATGATCGACCTGCTCGCCCGATACGGCCAAAGCGGCGATTGCGAGCACGCGGGCGAATGGGGGAAGGCAAACTACCACAACAGCTACATCCTCGCCGACCCGCACGAAGCTTGGGTGCTCGAAACCGCCGGCGGCTACTGGGCCGCGAAGCGCCTCACGCGTGGCGTCTATTCCATTTCCAATATCTATTGCATAGAGAGGGATTGGAACGAAGCGCACCCCCGCCTCGTCCAGCACGCGATCGAAATGGGGTGGGCGAAGAGCGCGCAGGATTTCAACTTCGCGCGCGCTTACGGCGACTATTGGGGCAAGAATTCCAAGAGCGCGGGGTCGATGCAGATTCGCCGCAACATGACATTCTCCTGCCTGCACCAAGATTTCGGCCACGTCACGCCGGCCAGCATGATGAAGATTGCGCGCAGCCACCTGGAGGGGACTATCGTCGCGCCCCGCTGGGCGGCGCCCGATGCCTTCTGGGCCACGCCCTGCATGCACGACTCTCCGCAGTCGGGCTATCATTCCGCGGCCTCGATGGTGGTGCAATTGCGCACCGCGCTGCCTCGCTTGCTTCGCCAGGTTTACTGGGCGAGTTTTTCCAACCCTTGCTCGGCAGTCTTCAAGCCCTTTTACCTGCACGGCCCCACGATTCCGGCGTCCTACGCCGTCGGCACCAGCACCTATTCCTCGGACTCGCCCTGGTGGTGGGCCAATCGCATTAAGTTGCTGTGCGATTTGAATTACCCCGCGCTGTGTCCGACCGTGCGCGCTGTTTTTGATGAAACTGAGCGCTGGGAGATGGAACGGCAGGCTCGCGTCGAGTCCGAGGCCGCCGAGTGCATAAAATCCGGCCACGAAGCGGAGGCTGTCTCTGAGCTTCAGCGGTTCAGCAACGAAAACTGCGAACGTGTCGAGAAAGAATACCGGCAGCTTAACCAGGCGCTGCCGGAAAAACTCGCGGCCGCCGGCACTAATTACTTGTATGTGGACTACCTGAAAGCGTGGACCTCGCAAAAAAGCGTGCCGCTGCCCTTGCCGTGAGACTGCCCGCCGCTGAATTCCTGCCTGTTAGCCGCCTCTCGGTTTGTTCTTGAGCGAGTGCGACCCTCCCCCCCTCGCGGGGGAGGGTGTCCGACGTAGGAGGGCGGGTGAGGGGGTCCCCGCCCAAGTCAAGCAGATGGCAGTGCTGTTACACCGCATTCGCGAACTGCGGAAACACAGTACGCAAGCCGAAACCTCGGCCTGGCGGCTTTTGCGCGACCGGCAGGCGCTGAGCTTGAAATTCTGTCGCCAGTGCGCCTTGGGTGATAGTCTGCGACATTGGTCAGACGGCGAAAATATCGCAGTGGGCCAATTTGAGCACGACGTCAGATGATTGCCCAGGCTTTCGGCAAACACAACTCGATTTGGCGCTGCATTGGCCCATGGCAGCGGCTACCTATTTACTGGCGCGGGCGCTCGGCGCTTCCGCGGGTAGGCCGTTTACCGGTAACTTGGCTTGATGGGAGGCACTCGGAGGCAAGGGTTTTGCCATTCGTAAGCGCCGACACGGCGAAGTTTCCGAGCATCTTGCAGGTGGCGTGCTCTGGGGTGGACTGGCTGATTCCGCTTATGTAGGGATCATTGACTTGCAACGGGATTCGTGAGACGATAAATGCAGAACATCGCTACGGTGCTTTAATGGCATCCGCGCGGACCGACCTGCAGAAGGCGGAAAAGCGCCAGAGCTTCGGCTCTGAGATCCGATGACCCGATTGGGGTCCGGCGATTCCGGCGCAAGCCCGAATCGTTGTGGTCGATTAGCTTCGGCTATTCAGACCGACCGGCTGGGACGTAGGTTAACGCCACCGAAGCTGTTCGCGATATTGACCGCAGCTGCTACGCCGTAGCGCTGCGGTATTTTATTTTCCGCCTTTCACGAGGCTGGCCTCACGTAATCATTGGCATAGATGTTCACGTGGCTTGCCGTCACCAAGATTTCTCCCTGTCGTGAACAGTCGAATTTGGTTTGATTGAAGTGACGACCGCCCTCGAACTGGGCATCATGGTGGAACCCTTGCGGCAAGGATATGCCGAAGCGATAAGTCGTCCGAAGAAGTTCGCGGAGAACACGCACTTCCGCAGTGGGATCAATTTCCTGCGCACCGTGATACTCCGTCGGCCGAGCACACGGAAAAACCACATTGCGGGAGTCTCGAAAGATCAGCTGACGCTCATTGTGGTCCAGGAAGTCTGGAAGCGTTTCATGGTTGAACATCTGAGGACTGGCTGCTTCCGGCATTGCACTCGCCCACGCACGAATACCGTGCGTCAGTTCGCAGAAGGGCTGTCGCAGGCGTCGACCGTTCAGATGGAAATTTGCTGGCGGTAGCAATAACGGCTCGTGCGATTTCTGGCTTCCGATTCGCCTCTGAAGCAGTCCTACCAGGTCGCGGGTATAAACTTCTATCCCTTTTCGAATTGCCGTTTCACACGCTACCCTTTGATGGCGCCTCTGGTTGCCATAGTCATCGAAGGTGGATAGGTCGCGCAAGGGGAGCGGGAAAACGAAAAAATCGAATGCTCGAAGCAGAAGTTCGTCATCTTCCGACGGTACATAAAAAAGCACGATTCTCCGAGGTCGAGCCGCTTGATCCTCGCTCCTGTGCTTCAGCCTCCGAACCGCAAACTGAGCGCCAGCCGTGAGCAGTGCTTCCAAGGTCCTCTCGCGATAGAGCGGTCCGTCATAGCTTGGTGATGGAGTAGCGATTACCTTCGCGTGGGTTCCAGCGACGTTTTGAAAGAACTCCTCCATACGGGAATGTAGCGGGTGCGGGAGGCCCGCGAGCAGAAATAGATCGATAGCGTTGGTCGAGGGTAAAGCAAGGGGCAATATGCGTTGCTTGCGTCTGAGTTTTTCCATCGGTCTTATCGAATCCGCGATAGAATCTGTGCGATGTCAGCTGGTATCATCAGGCGCTGTGCGACGTCCGGTGATTGCGCGCCGAGGAGGCGATCCAGGGCGGTACGACCAGCTTCCAAAGGTTCCTTCTCATCCTGATCGATCCTGAAAAATTGCTCCACTCGTATTGCATGTACCGCCGCCCATTTTTGGATTAGGCTTTCCAAATCTTTTCTGTCGCTCAAAGACAGAAGATGAGGATTATCAATTCGCAACCCAGGGCGTCTGAACTCGGGTTCGACGAGCATATAATCCGTTGCGTGGTCAGCTGGAATGCTTCCCACTTCGTAGCGGAAAGGTTTGGTTCTTTTGATGTAAACAGGCTGATCCTGTGCGTTGACGCAGAAGGCCAAGAGCACCGGCTTGACAATTTCTTCCAGCCTGACGGGGATCCCCTCTTTATCCGCAAAGCGGTCTGCGATCTGGGCTTCGACATCTGCCCGAATGTCAGGCGTGACGACCGCTATATATGCCGGTGATCGGCGAGCCCGGACAATCTGCAGGTCGGGAGCGCAAGTTTCGGTGATGAGTTGCTTGAGGTTGCGCTGCCCACGGTCCGTCGGCCACTCGTCATTCCTTTCGATCTCCGCGCCAAGATAGGCCAGCAACAGGGGAGTACGGCTAGCCGCATAGTGCGCACGCACCCTGTCTTTAATCTTCTGCTGGAATTGATCCGGTGGAATAGGCATAGCCGCATATTAACCGATTGAGCGGGCGGATGTCGAAGGAACGAGCACTTCGCGAGTAAGAGCGAAGAGACAACGGCTACGATTTGCGTGTCCCCTTCCCACGAGACACGCGGACGAGTTCGTAAACTCGGAAGTAATCGACATGAGGCAAAAAAGGTTCAGAACCGCACTGAGCGTGTTGCCATCTCCTGCGGTCACTTGCCGATGAGTCGGCTTGTCGAAACTGGCTGAGTTGCCATGTACGGCGGCCGGCCCCCCCCATCCGGCCCGCTCCGGCTGGTGAAGGTGCCGGCAGCGGGCCACCCTCCCCCGCGAGGGGGGGAGGGATAGACTAAGGATCAGGATCAGGGAATTGCTCCCCCGGCCCCGGACGCTCCAATCACCCACACGCTTCCCGAAACGGCTCCGTCCTTCGAGCCCTGCAGGGTCAGGCGAAACGTGCGGTGGGCCTCCGCCTTTCTGGCGCCGACGGCGAGCCAGCCGACCTCCGCGTCATTCCGTTCATCGAGGGGCCCCGGAAAGGCGATCTGGCTTATCACCTTGCCCGCTTCTACAAGCGCCAGCGAGCGGACATAAGTCAGCTTGTTTCCGTCCTCGCGGCGTACTTCGATTTCCACATCTCCGGATTCCGGAAGTAGCGACGCGGCCTCCCATTCAAACTGCCGCGGGAAGTCACCTGTGAGATCCGAGGCCTGCCAGGCGCCCAGCTTGCGGGAGGGGGCGCCCGCGTCGAAGAATTTGGCGTTCCAGACTCGCAGCCGCTGATAGTGGGGCCCGAGGCGCGCCTGGAAATCACTCCAGGCCCGCGTTCGCTGCGGCGACCAGGCGACCTCCGCCAGCGCCAGCAGCCGCGGGTACAACTGGTAATCGATGGCTTGTTCGGTGGTTGCAATGTGAGTCCACATGCAGGCCTGTACCCCCAGGATGTGCTTCGACAACTGGGGCGTGAACTCGGTCGCCGCAGGGTCATAGGAGTAGACCTTTTCGGTCGGCGTTATGTGGTAGGTATAATCAAAATAAGTATAAGGATTGGGAGTCATCACCACGTCGTGACCCAGTTCGGCGGCCGCCACGCCCCCCTGTGTTCCTCGCCAGGACATCACACTGGCGCCGGCGGCGAGACCACCTTCCAGAATCTCGTCCCACCCGATCATTCGCCGGCCTCGCCCCGCAATGATCTTCTGGATTCGCCGCATAAAATAACTTTGGAGCTCGTTCTCGTCTTTCAGGCCTTCCGCTTTGATCCGCGCCTGGCAGCGCGGGCACTGCTTCCAGGCGTCTTTCGGCACTTCATCGCCTCCCACGTGAATGAACTCGGAGGGAAACAGGTCCATAACTTCCCCGAGAATGTCCCTGTACATTGCGAAAACCTTGTCGTTGCCAGCGCAGAGCGGCTGACTCAGTTCGAGCCGGCCTTCCCAAAAGGGTATGACTTCAAATGTCTGCCGCACGGGCAGGAGACAAGCCAACTCTGGATAAGCCGCCAGGACTTCTGTCGAATGGCCGGGCATTTCGATTTCTGGGACAATGGTGATATTTCGCTGGCGTGCATACGCGATGAGGTCGCGCATTTCCTGCTGCGTGTAAAACCCTCCTGCTCCGCCAAATCGAGCGGAGAAGTGAGCGCCTACGGTGGTCAGCTCGGGATACTTTTTGATTTCCAGGCGCCAGCCCTGATCGTCGGTGAGGTGCAGGTGAAGGACGTTCAGCTTGTAAAGCGCCATGCGATCCAGAGTATTCCGCAGATAAGCGAGGGGGAGAAAGGTGCGGCTGCAATCGAGCATCAAGCCGCGCCAGGAATAACGCGGCTGGTCCTGGATGCGCAGGCAGGGGATCTGAATGGGCGCCTTCCCGCCTGCTTCCGATTCGGCTTCCGGCGGCAGCATTTGGCGCAGGGTCTGGACGCCATCGAATAGCCCGCTCGCGTTTGCCGCGTTAATGCGGATGGTCCAGGGTGCAAGGGTCAGCTCATATCTTTCGCGCCCCAGCGTTTCGTTCATGTCCAGCGAGAGCAAGATGGCGCTCCGCTGGGGGCTGCCCCTCGAGATTTCCCTGCGCACCGGAGCCCCCACGGCGTGGGAGAGGAGCCTGGAGAGATAATCCCCGATCCAGCGGGCATCGATGTCGTCGGATTGCACGTAAACCTTGGTGTCGGGCCCGATCACAAACGCACCTGCGGTGACCTCCAGGTGAACGGGCCAGGGAATTAGGGCCGGCGGCTGCCAGGTTTCGGCCCCCCAACCCGGGCCGACGGCCAGAAAGACAAGCACAAGAACTGTCATCCTGAGTTGTCGGAGACCCCGAAGGGTCCCTGTATTTGCTCGGAAATCCAAATACCGGGATCCTTCGCTCCGCTCAGGCATCGCCCAGAACGAAGTGAAGGGATGAGAGCCCGGGCGCGTTCCTTCGCGATTTGCGAAGTCTCGACTTTCCCTGCCGTGATGAGAAATCCCGCTCAATGTCATATAGTCTGCCTTGTTTTTTGCGTAGGCGGAGTATAATAGCTCTTAGCTGTGCCCTCGGGACAGAACCTGGCATGTTTGGAGGTCTTAAGCCTATGGCGCGTGTATTTACCACCCAGCAACTCGCGGATTTCCTTTTTGATCGCATCATTGTGAATTGTCCCAAGTGTCTTGAGACGGGCTGCCTTAAAACCGCTTGCCAGTTAACGGCGGAGGAGCTTCTGGAAGAAGCCGATATTGCTCACAAGCTCGAGCCCGTGTCGGACGGCGGCGCGTAAGGAACACGAATCCTTCTTATGTCCTGGCCCCCCCCTCTTACCCCTGCTCCGCGGGCTGAATTCTTGAACGAACTTCCGTTCCCGGGCGCTCAGAGCTTGTGACTTTTTTGAAAGTGCTCACAAGTCCCCGCTGATAACAAAGGGCTTATGTGGCCAAAAATGGTCCGAAAATCAAAAAAGTCACAAACTCTCAGCGAAGCAAATAGGCGCCGAGAACGCTCCGGCAGCGGTTTCGGTAGGCCTCGATGGGGATGTTCTCGGGCCCCATCAGCCATTGCAGGCAGTAGCCATCCACCAGGGCCCGGATGGTGGCCGCAGCGTCTTGGGCGTTCACGCGACGAAACTGCTGTTCCCTCAGCCCTAGTTCCACGATTTGGACATCGCGGCGCTGGCAGGTTTCGAAGAAATTTGCAAACAACGATCGGAACCGCTCCAGACGAGAGCCCAAAGCCACAAAGTCATATAAGACCAAGTACAGCTTACGGTTCACCTCGGCGCTGTGGAAAAGCACTTCCAGCTCTGCCACCAGCTTCGCGCGCGCGAAATCTTCGGCGGCAATTACCTCGTCCAGTGCCCGGTGCAATTGCCGCAAGAGCCAGTCGAGGACGGCATAGAGCAAGTCCTCCTTGGTGGGGAAGTAATAGAGCGCGCCGCCCTTACTGGAATCGGCTCTTGCCACCACCGCGTCGAGGGTCGTCCCCGGGATTCCTTTATCCAAGATCTCGGCATATCCAGCCTTGATGAGCGCTTCCCGACGGCGGTCGGCAAGTTGAGGGTCAGCACGTCGAGGGCTCATGGGCGGCTCCTTGTTCAAAAGGCGTCTGGACGGATTATTTATTATAACTCACGCATGCCTGGGCGCGACGCAGGGGCTCACGGCCGTGCACCCCTACCACCCCTGCTATGCACACCTTAGCGGTGGAAGCCGTAGGGTCGGCCCTGAGGCGACCCGAGGGTCACCCCCACTTCCTATGGGCATAGATGTAGGCTGCCGACGGACTGTGGGCTGTAACGCATTGGTTGAGGCAACCCTGCGGGCGTGCTACGATCTCGGACAGTGGACAAGGAATGGCTTCTGTAAAGCAGGGCGGCAATCTTCTGGGGTACACGCTGGAGGAGTTGGAGGAACTGGCCGTAAGCATTGGCCAACCTCGGTACCGGGGTCGCCAACTTTACCACGGGATCTACGGTCGGCGGCTCCAGGAGTTTGACGCTTTCACCGAGCTTAGCCGCGAACTGCGCGCCACGCTCTCTTCCCAGTACAACGTCACGTATCCCCAGGTCGCCCGGGAGTTCCGTTCGCGAGACGGCGCGGTCCGCTACCTTTTCAATTTGGAAGATGGCAGTTCGGTCGAGACCGTTTACATGCCGGAAGCGGACCGCACTACACTCTGTTTTTCGAGCCAGGCCGGTTGCGCGGTGGATTGCCGTTTTTGTTTCACGGCCTTGCTGGGCCTGCGGCGGAACCTCACGGCGGGTGAAATCATCGGTCAGGCGCTGGCGGTGGCAGCAGCGCAAGACATTCCGCGCACTAGACGCCTCAACCTGGTTTTCATGGGGATGGGTGAGCCCTTGCTCAATTTGCCCCAGGTTCTCGCTGCGATCAAAATCCTGGCGGACCCGGAAGGCCTTCGCGTCCCGCTGCGGCGCATCACGCTTTCCACGGTGGGCATCACGCCACGCCTCGAGGCCTTGGCTCGTGACCCGGTGCGCCCGAAGCTGGCTGTCTCGCTGAACGCTTCGAGCGAAGAGCAACGGAGCGCGTTGATGCCTATCAACCGAAAATACCCGCTTTGCGAACTGCTGGCCGCCTGCCGTTCCTATCCTCTGCGGTCGTGGGAGCGCCTGACTTTCGAATACGTGCTCTTGGACGGGTGCAATGACTCCGACGCGGACGCCCGCCGAGTGGCCTGCCTCCTGGCGGGGCTGCGCGCCAAGGTCAACTTGATCCCCTACAATTCCGGCCCGGAACTACCCTATCGCGCGCCTCCCTTCGAGAGGGTGCTGGCGTTCCAACAAGTGCTGGCGGATCGTCACCTTCCCGCCATCATCCGCATTTCCCGCGGCCAGGACGTGCGCGCGGCCTGCGGGCAACTCAGTTTGGCGGGCGCGAGTTCGGCCGAATCCCAATGACGGCCACTTGGCGCCCTGTCCGCTGCCCCTCCTTGCGATGCGAAAAGAACAGGTCCGTGTGGCATCCGGTGCACCAGTCGGCGACCAAGATCCGGGAGGGACTGACTCCGGCGCACAAGAGCTGTTCCTGGGCGACGGCGGTCAGATCCAGACGCGCGGCGGGAACATGCTCAGGAGCATGGCCGGGTGGATAGGTGCTAAGGAAGGGAATTGCCGGGCGGTCCCCGGCCGCCTGGGTGCTATTGGAGAGTGGCTGGAAGAAGCGCTCCGTGCGGGTGAAGCGTCCCTGGAAGGCTGCGACCACCTCTTCGCCAACTTCATAACAGCAGGCGCGAATCGAGGGCCCCAAAACCGCGAGGATTTGAAGAGGATCGGAGCGGAAAACGCGCCGCAGGTCTCCCACGGCTTTTTCCACCACGCGCTCCACAGCGCCGCGCCAGCCCGCATGGACCACGGCCACAGCCGGCGTCGCCGGGTCAACCAACAATACCGGCAGGCAGTCGGCGATGCGCACGGTCAGGAGGATTCCGGTTTCCGCGGTCATCAGCGCATCGCCGGCAGGGGAAACTGTTTCGCTCAGTCCTGCGCCGGGAACTCCCGGCGGCCGGTAGGTGAGCTGACCGGCGGCGCGCGCCACGACGAAAGATTGTGCGGAGTGGATTTGGTGGACGGAAGCGCTCGCCATTCCTTCCGCTCCTAACTGCGCAAGAAAGCGTCCCCGATTTTCTTCCACGTCCGCCGGGCGGTCCCACTTGGTCAATCCCAGGTTCAGCCCCTCTGAAGGAGCGCGGCTGACACCACCTCGGCGCGTGCTGAAGGCATGCACCAGCCAGGGCCATTGCGCGAGAGGCGCAGATTCAACCCACGCCAATCCACCGCGTGAGACCAATCTGAATGCGGGCCGCCCCATGAGGCGAATATAGCATACCGAGCGCAGTGAGCAGCCCCCTGGCGTATGGACAGCGTAGGGGCCCGCCATGGTGGGGCCCTACGACTCTGCGCGTTGCAAACCATGCATCGATCTGATAACGTTCAACGAGAGAGGCTGACACTCACCAGGCAAGCTCACGCTTCCTCGCACGATAATCACATGACTCCTGGTCGGGTGCCCAAGCTGGCCATGATCGTGGGAACGGGAGTGGATATCGCGGAAACTTCCCGCCTCGAGCAGGCGCTGGAACGGCACGGGGAGCGCTTCGCGCGGCGGGTTTTTACGCCAGCGGAAATCGCCTATTGCGAGAAGGCGAAGAATCGCGGTGAGCGCTATGCCGCGCGCTTCGCCGCCAAGGAGGCTGCTTTTAAAGCCCTGGGAACCGGCTGGGCGGCGGGTGTTCGCTGGCTGGATGTCGAAGTTACCCACCTGCCCAGCGGGAAGCCAGAACTGGTCCTGACGGGGCGCGCTGAGGCAGTGGCGCGCGAGCTGCGAGTCAGCCGCGTGGCCGTCTCGATATCACACTCCAACCGCTACGTAGTGGCCCAAGTCATCATGGAAAGCGATGACTGAATCCAGCTTGCTCCGGCTGAGCCGGCTCGTTTTTTTCCTGGTGGTGTGGGCGCTGACCGCCCCTCACCTGGGCGCCCAGGCCGCCCCGGCGAGCACGCCGCTCCCGTTTCTCAGCACCAAAAAGGCTTCGCAACTTATTCAGGAGCAATCCCAACCGAATTATCCCGCCTTAGCTCGGGTGAACTACATCCAGGGGCATGTGCGCGTGGAACTGGAAGTCGGTTGCGATGGCAAAGTTGTCGAAGCCCACGTCACGTCCGGACATCCCATTCTGGCCGCCGCCGCCCTCAAAGCTCTCCGCACCTGGACGTACCGGCCACTCGAAACCTCCTCTGGCCCAGCGGCGTTTCTTACCACGGTGCTCGTGAAATTCTCGTTGCGCACACACAACACACACCATACCGAATTGTTCCCCAGCCAGGCGGAAAGCGATCTTAGCCGCCAAGTGCATCCGCCCGTGGTCACTGAACGCCCCCCAGCTCCGCGGCCGGCGGCCGTGATTCATATGCGCCTGTTGGTGAGTGACAAAGGCCAAGTGATTGATTCTGAGCCGTCGCCCCGTGCCTTCGCGAACCCCACGGAAGCGGGGAAGGCTCTTGAAGCTTGGACCTTTCTGCCCGCACATTGGGGCTCGCTTCCCATTCCGTGGTACCTCGAGGTAGACGTTCCCTTCAACGCCTCATCCCTTCCCCATGCCGTGGGCAATCCGGGCAGGCGGTAGTGGCTTGGCGCCCTAAGGGATTTGTTCTGAAGGCGAAGGCAGTGCGAGATTCCTCACTGTGAAAATGCCTCCTCGATGGGTTGCGCCGAACCCGCCCTGGAGTGCGGTAGCCCCAGCTACCGCTTTTGTCGAAGGGTCACTTCCGGCGGTGAAGCGCCAAAAGCGGTTGCTGGGGCTACCGCACTCCAAGGCGCTTCGCGCATTTCCATGCTGAGTGGTGAGCCGAAAGCTCATGACATCTTCGCTCGGCCCAGAGCCTGACCTGACCGCAGCGAATAGGACTGCCTGCGGCTCCTCGAAATGAAACGCCGCACCGCCTCTCTGTTTCCGACGCGAGGACGAAATATCGGCCTGCCACCCCCATCCCAACCTGCTAAAATAGGCACCGGAAAGATTTAATCATCGAAAGGAGTACTTCCATGGCAAGTCGGCGTACTTTTATCAAGCAAGCTCTGGGTAGTTCGGCGGCTGTCGCCGCTTACGGGTTATTTCCCGCAAGCCGCGTCTTGGGAGCGAATGATCGCATCCAGATCGGTCTGATTGGAGCGGGCGGCCGCGGCCAGGAAATCTTCAAAGCGGCACTCCAATGCAAGAACGTCGAAGGCGCAGCCGTCGCCGACGTCTACACCCGCCGCCTCGAGCAGGCGAAGGCCATTGTTCCCGGGATCAAGACTTACAGCGACTTCCGGCGGCTGCTCGACGACAAGGAGATTGACGCGGTGCTGATCGCGACGCCGCAGCACCAGCACGCGCTGAACTTCGTGCCCGCCATCGAGGCCGGCAAGGACATTTACCAAGAGAAGACCATGGCGTTCAACCCCGATCACGCCAAGCGCATGCGCAAAGCACAGGAGGGCTCCGGGCGCATCGTGCAAGTGGGGATTCAATCGACCAGCGGCCCAGCGGTCGAGTGCGTGCGCGAGTACCTGACGCCCGAGAAAATGGGAGTGATCACACAGCTCCACACGCATCACTACCGCAACGAACCCTATGGCGGCTGGAAGCGCCGCATCCCCTCGGATTGCGATCCGCAGCACGTGGACTGGAAAGCTTTTCAGGGCGAGGCGAAAGAGTGTTCCTTTGACCCCAACCGTGTCATCAATTGGCGATTCTACTGGGACTATTCGGGCGGGAATGTCTTTGAGAACATGGTGCACCAGGTGGGCTTCTGGTACAAGCTGATGGACCTTAAGATTCCCCACCAGGTCATGATGAGCGGAGCCAACTACCTCTCGCCGGAAATGCAGTTGCCCGACACCATGGACGTGGCGATGAATCAGCCCGAGAAGCTTTTGTTCAACTGGAACTCCATGTTCGGCAACAATCTGTTCGGCGAAGGTGATGACGAAGCACTGGGCAACAAGGGCACCATTTTCCGCGACGAAAATGAGAATGTGCGCTACGCGCCGCAAGGCGAATCCGCCGGCGAAACTGCGCCCAAATCAGTCAAAGGCGCGGATATTGTCGGTGGCGGCGACTTGACCGTGGCTCACATGCAGAACTTCTTCGATTGTGTGCGCAGCCGCAAAGAACCTAATTGTCCTTTCGACCTGGGCTTCCGCTCCGCCGTGGCCTGCCAGATGGCCATTACTTCGTATCGCAAGGGCCGGCCGGTCCGCTGGGAGCCGCAGCGGGAGGAAATCGTGTAGCTGGAAGCGTCGCGAGAGTCTACCGCCCGCTGAGGTGGGAGTGTCCCGTTTCCCAACCTCGGGAGAACTCGCCACTGACCGCTTGACATGAAGTCACGTGAAGCGCCTTGGGGTGCGATAGCGCCACCTACCGCTTTCCACGCCTCACCGTCGGAGGCGACTGTCCATCAAAAGCGGTAGCTGGCGCTACCGCACTCCAAGGCGCCTGCGACGCAACTGCCCGAGGACTCATTTTCCCGGCACCGAATGAATGCCCGCGCTACTCGTCGAAACTCACTATGAGTATTTTCGTGCGGAACCCGGCTCTCTACCTGGCTTTGGGCGCGCGGATTGTCGCACTGCTATGCGTGCTGGCGTGGAGTGCGGCACTCGCGCCTGGTCAACAACTGCACCTGGACGTTGCCCCGTCGACCGAGCCGACTGCGGACGTCTACCTGCGGCTTCCTTTGACGGAGGCGCAGCGAACCGACCTTCGGGCCGCCGTCCAGGCCCGGCAGTACACTCGGGCGGAAGAGTTGATGGCGGGCGAGGCGGAGCGCCAGCCCCGCTCCCAGACGCTTTTGACCACCTTGGCGAGCATCTTCTTCCTGGACGGCAAATACCTGAACTGTGCTGTTGCCCTGAAAAAGGCGGAAGCCCTGGCGCCGCTCACCGACCGCGACCGTTTCACGCTGGCCTTGAGTTACATCATCATGAACCACCGGGATTGGGCACGTCCGGAACTGGAGAGGCTGGCGGCTTCCGACCCTCCTAATCCGCTTTACCCTTACTGGCTCGGGCGGATCGACTACGACGCCATGCACTTCCAGGCTGCCGTCGCCTACTTCCGGAAGGCCCTAGAGCTGAGTCCCACATTCATGAAAGCTTACGACAACCTCGGGCTTTCTTACGAAGGCTTGGGCCAGTACGACGAGGCGATTCGGGTCTACCAGCAGGCGGTCGAAATGAATCGCTCGGCAAGCCCTCCCTCGTCCTGGCCTCCCTTAAACCTGGGCACCCTTCTTGTAAAATTGGGAAGACTGACCGAAGCCGAAAACTGCCTGCAAGAGTCGTTGAAGTATGACCCCCGCTTTCCCAAGGCGCATTATCAGATGGGCCTGCTGCTCGAAAAGCAGAAGAAAGACGAGGCGGCCTTCCAGGAACTGGAAGAGGCTGCTCGCAATGATCCCTCCTATCCTGAGCCGCACTACCTGCTGGGGCGAATCTACACGCGCCGAGGCGAGAAGTCGAGGGCCGACGCCGAGTGGCAAACCTTCCAGAAACTGAAAGCGGAGAGTCC
>Ga0187782_10002044_pt1 | contig 14812 bp, 9 predicted proteins | sample 0715_SJ02_MP15_2_FD_132454 | JGI IMG/M metagenome (GOLD analysis project Ga0187782, IMG submission 132454) | Tropical peat soil microbial communities from peatlands in Department of Meta, Colombia - 0715_SJ02_MP15_20_MG | ecosystem: Environmental > Terrestrial > Soil > Wetlands > Peat | place...
GGGTAGATCCCTCGCTTCTGGAGCGCGTCGGCGACGCACTTCACCGCGAAGACCAACGCGCCAGTGCGCAGCGATACCTCCTGCTCGCTCGCGAACCTCACCACCTCCCTGAAGCTGTGCACCATGAGCCGCTCGAGGTTCGCGTTGATCTCGTCCTCGGTCCAGAAGTAGGCCTGGAGATCCTGCACCCACTCGAAGTACGATACGATCACGCCGCCGGCGTTGGCCAGAATGTCAGGCACGATGGTGACCCCGCGTGCATTCAGGATCTCGTCGGCCTCGAGAGTCGTCGGCCCGTTCGCACCCTCGACGATCAGCCACGCCTTGACCCTCGCCGCGTTGGCACCGGTGATCTGGCCCTCGATCGCGGCCGGCACGAGCACGTCGCACGGCAGCTCGAGTAGTTCCTCGTTGGATACTGTGTCGGCACCGGGATAGCCGGCGAGACCGCCCGTCTCCTTGAGCCGGGTGAGCGCGGCGTTCGGATCGATCCCGTCCGGATTGTAGATGCCCCCGTGGATGTCACTGAGGCCGACGATGGTGCATCCTTGCTCGTGCAGCAGCCGTGAAGCCACCCCGCCGACGTTGCCGCTTCCCTGCACCACGATGCGGCTCCCGGCGAACGGCCGTCCGAGATGCCGCGCCGCCTCGCGCGCCGCGATCATGACGCCCCGGCCCGTCGCCTCGTGACGACCGGCGGACCCGCCGATGACCAGGGGCTTCCCTGTGACGATCGTGGGTACCGAGTAACTCTCGTGCATGCTGTAGGTATCCATGAACCAAGCCATGACCTCGGCGTTGGTGCCGACGTCCGGCGCGGGGATGTCCTGATACGGTCCGATGAGCGGGCTGATCGCCGTCGCGTATCGGCGTGTCAGCCGCTCGAGCTCAGCCGCCGAGAGGAGCGCCGGGTCGCACGTCACGCCCCCCTTGGCGCCCCCGTACGGCAGGTGATTCAGGGCGCATTTCCACGTCATCCACATCGCGAGCGCCCGAACCTCGTTGATCCGGACGTGTGGACTGTACCGCACCCCGCCCTTGGTCGGACCCAGCGTATCGTTGTGGATGACACGGTATCCGGTGAACAACCGGACCGAGCCGTCGTCCATCCGCACCGGGAAGTTCACCGTGAATTCCCGGTGCGGGCGGCCCAGCACCTCTCGGATCCCGCGACTCAACGCGAGACGGTCGGCGGCTTGCGCCAACTGACGCAGCGCCATGTCCCACGGGTCGTCTGTGAGGGTCTCTGTCGCGGTCACCTGCGGCTTGCGCGTCATCACCGGGGGTCACGCCGGGGAAGCGTCCTCATTTTGCCACTGTCCCCCTTTGTTGCATCATCTGTCATGATAGCATCGAGCGCTGCGAGGGTCCAATTGAGGACGGTTCATTCCCGCCGGATTTCGATGTGCGCTTCCTCGAGGGCCGCGGCCTCGATCTCTGACGGCGCGCCGGTCATGAGGTCCGTCGCGCTCTGCGTCTTCGGAAACGCGATCACCTCCCGGATCGACTCGTCGCCCGCGAGCAGCATGACCATGCGGTCGAACCCGAGGGCCACCCCGCCGTGGGGAGGCGCCCCGTACTGGAATGCATCGAGCAGGAATCCGAACCGCTCGCGCGCGACGTCGGGGGAGATCCCGAGGACGGAGAACACGCGCTGCTGCAGGTCGCGCCGGTGGATCCGGATGCTTCCACCTCCGAGCTCGACGCCGTTGAGTACGAGGTCGTAGGCTTTGGCCCGAACCGCGAGCGGATCGTGATCGAGGTTCGCCAGGTCCTCGTCCAGCGGCGCCGTGAACGGATGGTGCACCGCGGCGACGGTCCCGTCGGCGGCGCGTTCAAAGAGGGGAAACTCCACGACCCAGAGCAGCGACAGCCGGTCGGGATCGAACCCCACGCGTTCACGGAGCTCCGGGCGCAGCCGTACGAGCTCCAGACGCAGGCGCCCCAACGCCGTGCTCGCCGTCGCGGGCTCGTCCGCGGCGAACAGCAGCAGGTCCCCGGTCCCCGCGCGGAAGCGTTCCCGGAGCGAGGCGTCGGCCCGCGGCGAGAGGTATTTGGCGATCGGGCCCCGGACGGCCCCGGCGTCGAGGTGTGCCGCCACGAGTCCACGTGCGCCGGCGGCCCGGACCGTGGCCTCCAGTTCTTGAATCTCGCGGCGGGTGTACCCGGCGGCGCCAGGCACACAGATGCCGCGCACCACGCCGCCCGCGGCCAGCACCCGCGCGAACACCTGAAACTCGGTCCCTTGAAACACTGACGAGCAGTCGACGATCTCCATGCCGAAACGCAGGTCCGGTTTGTCGCTGCCGTAACGCTCCATCGCCTCCGCGTACGTCAGGCGCGGCAGCGGCAGCGTCACCTCCCGTCCGAGCGTTTCCCGGATCACCGACGCCATCATCCGCTCTCCCAGCGCGAGCACGTCGCCGCGGTCGACGAACGACATCTCGATGTCCACCTGCGTGAACTCGGGCTGCCGGTCGGCACGGAGGTCCTCGTCCCGGAAGCATCGCACGATCTGAAAGTAACGCTCGACGCCGGCCACCATGAGGATTTGCTTGAACAGTTGCGGGGACTGCGGCAGCACGTAGAACTTGCCGCGCTGCAGCCGGCTCGGCACGAGAAAGTCACGCGCACCTTCCGGCGTGCCCTTGATCAGCATCGGCGTCTCGACCTCGAGAAATCCCTCGGCCGAGAGGAAGTCGCGGATCGCCTTGGCGGTGCGATGGCGCAGGCGGAGCCGTCGGAGCATCGCCGGACGCCGCAGATCCAGATAGCGGTACTTGAGCCGCACCACCTCGTCCACGTCGCTGTCGTCCGCGATCGGGAACGGCGGCGTTTCGGAGGAGGCGAGCACCCGGAGTTCGCGCGCGCGTATCTCGATCTGTCCGGTCGCAAGCTTCGCGTTCTCGGTCCCGGCCGGCCGGACGGCGACCACGCCGCGTACGGCGACCACGTACTCGCTGCGAAGCTGGGATGCGACGGCCGCGGCGCCGGCGCTTTCCTGCGGGTTGCACACGACCTGGGTCACGCCTGCGCGGTCGCGCAAGTCGATGAAGATCAGGCCGCCGAGATCGCGGCGCGACTGCACCCATCCCATCAGCGTGACTTCGTGGCCGACGTCGCGCGGCCGCAGGGAGCCGTTGTCGTGCGTCCGCCGCCAGGTCCCTAGCTCGGTGCTCATTCCCTCTCCTTCCCCGACACGCGCGGCCGGAGTCGCTCCAGCACTGCACGTACCGTCCGCTCCACGGTACCCTCGTCTCCGTGTTCGAGCGTGCTGGCTTCGGCCGGACTCGCCGCGAGCGCCACCTCCTCTGTTGTGCCCATGTCTCGCAACGGCAGCCGGGAGGCGTCCACGATCAGCACGAACCGCGCGCCGATGCGATTGGCGTGCTTCATCTGCGCACCCAGGCTGCGTTCCATGACGTCGGCGTCGACATTCAACCCGGCGCGCCGCAGCCGATCCGCGAGCGCGTGGGCGGTCACCGCCAACCGCGCTGCCTGCTGCGGGTCCTGCGAAGGGCCGGTCGCGACGAACAGGTCGGGCGGCGCGTTTCCGGGGACGGCGACTCCCTCTTGCTCGAGAACGAGCAGCACGCGCTCGAGTCCCATGCCGAACCCGACGCCCGGCGTCGGTCGGCCACCCAGCTGCTCGGCGAGCCCGTCGTACCGGCCGCCCCCGAACATCGCGTTCTGAGCTCCGATCTTGCCGGAGAAGACCTCGGCCGCGGTGCGTGTGTAGTAGTCTAACCCCCGCACGATGCTGGGGTCCACCCGGTACGTAAGCCCCATTGCGGCAAGATACTCCTGTACGCTTTCGAAATGGGCGCGGCACGGATCACACAAGTGGGCGAGTATGTGAGGGGCCCCCGCGGCGATGCGCCGGTCGTGCTCGCGCTTGCAATCGAGCAGGCGGAGCGGCGCGATCTCGAAGCGCCTCCTGCAATCATCGCACAGCTCCCCGAGGTGCGGCCTGAAGTAGTCCCGCAGGACCTCGAGGTACCGGGGCCGGCACACGGCGTCGCCCACGCTGTTCACGTGTAACTCCACCCCGCTGAGGCCGAGGGCCTCCAGGCCCCGGACGGCGAGGCTGAGCACTTCCGCGTCGGCGGCCGGTCCCGGGCTCCCGATAATCTCGGCGCCAAATTGGGTGTGCTGGCGATAGCGCCCGGCCTGGGGCCGGTCGTAACGGAAGATCGGACAGACATAGTACACGCGCACCGGCAGGCCCCCGGCGCCCAGATTGTGCTCGAGGAACGCCCGCATGACCGGGGCGGTGCCCTCCGCCCTCAACGAGAGGCTGCGGTTGCCTCGATCGAGGAAGGTGTACATCTCCTTCTCGACGATGTCGGTACCGGCGCCCACGCCGCGCTGAAACACCTCGGTGTGCTCCACCACCGGCGTTCGGATTTCCCGATATCCGTATCTCCTGGCGAGATCGCGCAAGACGCCTTCGACGTGCTGCCACCGCGCGGTTTCGCCTGGCAGGACGTCCTGCATTCCCCGGGGAGCCCTCAGGTTCACTGCATCACGCAGCCTTCCGCCGAGTGTCGACCGGCGAGGCGCCGGCCCGTCGAGCCGCCCAGGCCGCCCCGGCCGCGCCCCCGATGGCCACCGCGGCAAAGAATCCATTCGCCTCCGGTCGGTCCAGCACGTAGCTCAGCGCCACGAACTGTCCGTGGGCGCGCCACCACACCACGGCGACGGCGGCGATGGCGAGCGGCAGCGCTGCCGCGCCCAACGCCCGGCGCCGGACGAGCCGTGCCGCGATGAGCAGCCACCCGGCCACCAGCACGACCGCGAACGCCGGGATCAGGACGTTTGGTGCGGTCCTGGTAACGATCGCGACCGTGCGCGGAGGCAGCCGGCGGACGCCGTCGAGGATGGCGAGGCCAAACACCGCCAGCGCAACGAGCGTCCCGAGGACGCTGGCGAACGTGGCGACCCCCGCCGTCCTGATCCGGCGGCCGCCGAGCCACGCGAGCGCGAAGCCCTGGACGACGCACGGCACCAGCAGCAGCGCCGGGATCAGGCCCCACGTCACCGCGTCCCAGCTCGCGCGGGGAAACATCTCCAACAACAGGCGAAGCGTACCCGTCCGGGCCGCGGCGGCGAGCGCCCACACCCCGGTGCCGCCGAGCGCGACCCCCGCCGCAGCGAGCTCCCAGAACGCGGCCCGGGGCGTCATGGCGGAAGCGGCGCCTCCAGCAGGATCGTCACAGGACCGTCGTTGTGGATCTCGACGGTCATGTGGGCGCGAAACCGTCCCGCCACGACCTGCACACCTGCGGCCGCAAGGCAGGCGTTGAATCGCAGGTACAGCGGCTCCGCGCGCTCGGGTTCCGCCGCGTCCACGAAGCTCGGCCGGCGGCCGTGGCGTGTATCCGCGTACAGGGTGAACTGCGGGATGCTGAGCACCGCTCCTCCCACGTCGACAATGGACCGGTTCATCCGCCCGGCATCGTCCGCGAAGATCCGCAACCCGGCGACGCGCCCCGCCAGGGTCTCCGCGTCACGGGACGTATCGTCCGTGCGGACGCCGAGGAACACCACGTAGCCGTGCCCGATGCGCCCGACCGGTTCCCCGGACGGGTGACTCGCCCCGTCGTCAACAACGTAGACCGACGCGCAACAGACGCGCTGCACGAGCGCCCGCATCAGGCAGTCCGTCCTCCAGCAAAAGTGGGAACCCGGGCAGACCCGCTACGTCTCACCTGCGCCGGCGACCAGTGCGGGCAACGGCCACGGGCGACCTCATAGAGCGTACCAGGAGGCCGAAGTTCGGGCAACGCGCGGTTGGGGCGCGACGTCGGGGATACGTCGCGCGAAGAGCTTGGTCCCAGCAAACCAACCAAGAAGCGAGAGGACTCCCTTCCTTTGTCAGCGTCCGGTCGCCCCCGTCAACTCAGGTGCCGGCGCAGCGACGCCGGGACGCGTTCGATATCCTTCGCACCGCTGTGGAAGTGCAGCGAGACCCGACCCGCGCTGGCCCGTCACCCCGTCCTGACCCGCGTTCACCTCGGGCGGCGGCAAATCAGTGCGGAACCACGCGTTCCACGGTGTAGACGTCTTTGACGCGGCCGATCCGGTGCATCACCGCGGTCAACTGGATCACGTTCCCGATGTCCGCGACGATGTTGACCACGGCCACCTTGTCCTTGCGCACACGGGCGTTGACCGAGACCAGGTTGGTCTTGGTCTCCGTGAGCGCCCCGAGGATGTCCTTCAGCATCCCCACCCGATCGAGCGCCTCCACTTCGATCTCCACCTGATAGGTGCCGTCGGGAGACGCTTCCCACTCTACCTCGAGTAGCCGCTCCGGCTGCGACCGGAGAAACTGGATGTTGGGGCAGTCGGCCCGGTGGATGCTGACGCCCCGTCCCCGTGTGATGTATCCGAGGACACGGTCACCCGGCAGCGGGCTGCAGCACCGTCCAAAGCGCATCAGCACGTTGTCCACGCCCCGGACACGGATTCCCCGCGCGGTAGTCGGCGGAGGCGGCGCCGACGGCGGGGGCGGTGCCTCCTCCTCGACCGCGGGCTCGCCGCGCAGCGCCTGGACCACATGCAGCAGCGACACGTCCCCGTTGCCGAGTGCAGCGTACAACTCCTCTTCGTTCGGCAGGCTGAATCGCGCGGCGACCTCGCGAAGGCGCTCGAGCTTCGCAAGGGACGAAGCTCCCGCCCGGCGCAGTTCCTTCTCGAGCAGCTCCTTGCCGCGCGCGATGTTCTCGTCGCGGCGCTCCCGCTTGAACCATTGCCGGATCTTGGTCCGCGCGTTGCTCGTCTGCACGAACGCCAGCCAGTCGCGGCTCGGACCGGCGCTGGCCTTGCTCGTGATGATCTCGACGATGTCCCCGGACACGAGCGCGTGGCTCAGCGGGACGAGACGGCCGTTGACCCGCGCGCCGGTCGTGCGGTACCCGACGTCCGTGTGGATCCGGAATGCGAAGTCCAACGGGGTCGCCTGGGCGGGAAGATCGATGACGTCACCCTTCGGGGTGAAGACAAACACCTCGTTCTGAAACAGATCGATCTTGACGGAGTGCATGAACTCCCGCGCATCCTGGAGCTCTTGGTGCCATTCCAACAGCTGGCGCAGCCACGAGAGCTTTTGCTCGAACGCCGGCTCGGCCTTGCCCCCGCCTTCCTTGTACCGCCAGTGGGCGGCAATCCCGTGCTCGGCGATCCGGTGCATCTGCTGGGTCCGGATCTGGATCTCGAGCGGCTGGCCCTCGTAGAGGACCGCGGTGTGCAGAGACTGGTACCCGCTCGTCTTGGGATTGGCAATATAGTCGTCCATCTCGCCCGGGATGGGCTTCCACAGCGCGTGCACGATCCCGAGCGTCTGGTAGCACTCCGGGATATCGTTCACCACCACCCGTACCGCGAGCCGGTCGTAAATCCGTTCGACTCCCTGGCCGTGGTACTTGGGACGCTGCATCTTCTGATAGATGCTGTACACGTGCTTGGGGCGTCCCGTGATCGCGCCCCGGTCCACCCGGATGCTGGCGCGGCTCATCTCGGCCTGGAGCGTGGCCACCACGCGCGCGAGGAGCGCATCCTGCTCATGGCTGCTCCGCTCGAGCTGGCTCGCGATCTCCTCGTACGCGTCCGGTTCGAGCACTCGGAACGCGCGGTCCTCCAGCTCGCGTTTGATGCTGGCGATCCCGAGCCGCTCCGTGAGCGGGGCATAGATCTCCAGGGTCTCGCGCGCCGTGCGCTTCTGCTTCCATTCCGGAAGATACTCGATCGTCCGCATGTTGTGCACGCGGTCGGCCAGCTTGATCAGAATGATCCGGATGTCGTTCGCCATCGCGAGGAACATCTTCCGAAGGTTCTCCGCCTGCCGTTCCTCGCGCGTCTTCCACTCGATGAGGCCGAGCTTGGTCACGCCGTCCACAAGCCCGGCGATCTCCGGCCCGAACCGTTCCTTGATCTCGCCAAGGGAATGCGCGGTGTCCTCGGGCACGTCATGGAGCAGTGCCGCGGCGATGGTCGCCGAGTCCAGCCGGAGGCCCACCAGGATGTCTGCGACTGCGACGCTGTGATGCACGTAGGGCTCGTTGGACGCACGGGTCTGCCCGGCGTGGGCGTCCCGGGCGAACACGTACGCGCGCCGAATGAGGTCGCGGTCGGCGTTGGGAATCGTCTCCCGGACGCGCCGGAGGAGCGCCTCGGCCTCGTCCGGGAGTGTCTCCTCTGCGGCGCGCACGAGGTGGAGCCGCTTCATCGCCTCGGCCACGACGTCCGCCGGCCCCGGTGCCTTGGCGCCTCCCGGCTGCTCCGCGCTCATGACATCCCCCACACGAGGCTAGGCGAGCGCCGCACGTTGGATCTCCGACGGCGTCGCCCGCTCCACCCACGCCGCGAACCCGTCGAATGCCTCGCGCTGACGGGCGCCCTCTCGGAATCGCAGCGAAGCCGCCAGGTTCCGCCGCGTCTCCACGGGCACGAACCGCACCAGCCACCCCGACCCCGCACTCTCGCGCACGGCCAGCCCGGCTTCCTCGAACACCGCACACGCTGCGCCCACCGTGGTTCGCGAGGCCTCCGGCACGCACCCGTGGACGCGCGCCCACGTCGCCTCGTCCGGCCACGCAAACGGCTCGCTCCCCCGCCACTCGTGCAGCACCCGGTAGAGCCTGACCAGCAGGTCGCGACTCGGGCAGCGAGCGTCGATCGCCCGGCCGCGTGCCGCCCGGCCGCCCGCGCCGAACGCGAGCGTGATCGTCGACGGTCTCCGGTCCAGGCTCACCGTGGCACATGCCGCCAGAAACTCCCGACGACCGCTCGGAAACGACGCCAGGACCGCTCGGCGCAGGTCCCGAGGGAGGGTCTCCTCGCACAGCACCGTCGTGACCAGCACGCTCAGCCGTCCCTCCTCGAACGCGCGCCCCACCACCTGCCGTACCAGTCCAGGCAGCCCTTCGTGGACATACCCGATCCGCACATCAGCGCCCACCCGCTCCCGCAGACGTACCGCCAGGCGAACGCATGTCTCGGCCGAGGCAGCATGAACCACGCATTTCTCGGAGCCGTCCACCACTTCCTCTACCACCGCCGCAGGATCGGCCGCATCCCGACGATCCTCGAGCCGAAGAAGCGGACGCGCCGGCTCGTCGCGCAGGATCGAGGCTCCTGGAAGACCGCGCGCCAGCGCGGAGGCGTCGGCCGGCTCCGCCAGAGCCAGGCGCGGGCGATCCAGGAGCGCCGGCGGAATCCGCTCCACGTCGCCGGGGCCGATGCCGTCGAGCACGACCACCGCCACCCGGTCGGCCCAGGATCCCGCCAGCATCCCGTCGCGCATCGCCTCCATGCTGGGCACCGCCACATCGATCTCGCCCGCGGCGAGCGCGGCGAGCGCCTGGCCACGTTCACCGACGTCCAGGAGCCCGTGCACCGCCTGAACGCGAAGCCCGAGCGCGCCGAGTCGTGACGCCAGCTGCTCGGATCGCCGGGCGGCGTCCACCCACAGCGGCTCGAGGACGACCGCACCGCGAGCGCCGCCGGACGCCTGCGCCGCCGCCGCGGCGATCGCCGTCACCCATCCCCGCCCCGGCGGAACAGCCAGCACGACCGAGCGCCCGCTGGAGATCTCGCCCAGCGCCTCCACGTGCGCGGGACGCAAAGGACGGCCTTCGTTGACGTAGATCGGCAACCGGACCGCGGCCGCGCCGCGATCCAACGCGCGCCAGGCCCGCCGAGATGCCGCTCGCGGCGATGCCGGCTCGTCGTCCTGGCGCCGAACGCAGATGTTCACGCCCAGCGTGCGGTCCCCGCCGCCGGTCACCTTCGAAACGACGACGTCGTACCGGCCGCCCGCATCCATTGCAGGGGCGATACGTCCCGCAACGCGCCCGCTCAGATACCCGACCGCGCGGCCGTCGGCGGCGACGACCCGAACGGCATGCGGATCGTGCGGGTTCCCTGGCTCGCGCCGCAGCAGCAGCCGGTCGCCCGCGGCGAGCGTGGCGAGCACGGCCTGGCGGTCGTCGAACGTCACGCCCACGATCTTTGTGTAGAATTCGGGCCGGTTCTCACGGCCGTCCTCGGCCTCGCCGAGATAGTCGTCCGCTCTCCGAAACAACCTGTCCACCAACAGGCCAGTGTCCGAAAGCACAGCCTCCAGGTCGACGCCCGGCACCTCCAGTGCGCGCAGCCGGAGACGGACCCGGTCCGGTTCGAACCGGTCGATCTCAGGGACGAATGCCAGATCCACCGGGGCGTCCGTGAAGCTCAGGATCTCCCCCAGTGAGGCCATCGAGAACCCGATGGTCTCGACGAACACCGCCCCATCGGTGACGCCCATCCGGAGATGCGCCCCATCTCCCACGAGCCGGCGTGTCACCGCGTGCACGGATCGCACCGCGCACACGGGCTGCGGATTGCCCGGTCCAAACGGAGCTAGCATCCCAAGCCCGGCCACGAACGGAACGGTCACGTCCGCGAGCGACACCTCGGCGTCCACCTGAAGGGGCGTCGCGGACACAATCGCGTGCTCCCTCGCCACCGCCTGGAAAGCCCGCCGGAACTCTTCGATGGCGGGCGCGTCGATCGACAAGCCCGCCGCCATCGCGTGCCCGCCGAACCCACGAAGGTGCGCGCGACACGCCGCAAGCGCTTCCACCAGATGAAATCCCTCGATGCTGCGCGCCGAGCCGCGCCCGGCCCCGTCTGCCACCGCCACGGCTACGGCCGGACGGCCAAACTGCTCCACCAGCCGGCCCGCAACGAGACCAACGACCCCGGGATGCCAGCCCTCGCCGGCGACCACCAGCGCCGCCGCGTCCGGATCGGGCCCCACCTGCGCCAGCGCCTCGCCCAGGGCCTGCTCCAGGATTGCCTGCCGTTCTCGGTTGGCCTCGTCCAGCACCTGGGCGAGGCGGCGTGCCTCGGCGGGATCGTCCGTAAGCAGCAGGTGCAGCGCGGGTGCAGGATCGCCCAGCCGGCCGGGAGCGTTCAGGCGAGGACCGAGCTGCCAGCCGACGTGCCACGCCTCGATCGGTCCGGTGATCCCCGCGAGCTCGGTGAGCGCCCTCAGGCCCGCAGCGGGCTCCGCGTTCAACCGCGCCAGCCCGCACGCGGCCAAGCGCCGGTTGTCGCCCAGCAGCGGGACGACGTCCGCGATCGTCCCGAGGGCCGCGAGCGGCGTCATCTCGACCGGTGCCGCCCGACCGGCGTGTCTCAGGAGCGCCCACGCGAGCAGGTACGCCAATCCCGAGGCGCACGGCGCACACGTGTGGCTGTCCTCCGGCGTGCCAGTGCTCGACCCGGGCGCCACGATGAGTGCGGGAGGACGATGGGGCCCCGGTGTGTGGTGGTCCACGACGATGACATCGACTCCCAGCGCCCTGGCCCGCGCGACCGCCTCGACGTCGGTGATACCGCAGTCCACAGCGACGAGCACTCGCGCGCCTTCGGACGCCAGCGACTCCACGGCGCGCACACCCAGACCGTACCCGTCCCGCGTCCGGTGCGGCAGATACCACAGCGGATCCGCGCCGAGCCCTCGCAGCGTCCGGACGAGGATTGCCGCCGCGCAAACGCCGTCCACGTCGTAGTCGCCGTGGATGGCCACCCGCTCACCCGCCGGGAGCGCGGCTGCGAGGCGGTTCACCGCCTCCCCCATTCCGGGAACGGTCAACGGGTCGGCAAGGCGGTCGAGAGACGGGGCGAGGAAATCGCGTGCGGCCTCGGCCGTGAGGACGCCCCGGCGCCGAAGCACTCCTGCGACGATTGCCGGCACTCCGGCTTCGCGCGCGAGGGCATCTGCCTCTGGATCGGGAGGCGCCACCACCCATGGGAGACGTTCGAGCCCTGCCATGATCTGATTATAACGCGCGCAGACGTCGATCTTGCGGGCGCCGTCGTCCGGCGGGGACATGCCGGTCTGCCGCGCCGACGGTCGACTAGGGGAATCTCCTGGTATCGTCGGGCCCGAGGCCCGCGCTCATGGAACCGGGGTTCGGCGGCTGTGTGCGCCCAGACCCCTCGTGCGCGCGCAGACGCTGTTCGAGATCGCGGATGCGGCCGCCGAGACGCGTCCGCTGCGGCACCGACGACAGGAACGTCGCCAGCGCCCCGAGCACGCCGGCGCCAATGATCGCGAGCGCAAGCGAGCCGTCGTACAATTGCCACTGCGCGAACTTCACGGTGACGGGGGTGTTGTTGCTCAGCGCGAAAATCGTGACCGCGACCAGGAGCACGAGAAGCCACAGGAACATCGCCCGCATCCGCGACTCCTACCGCCGGCGGCGGCCGCCCCGCCTGCGACCGCGCGCCTGCCGGATCGGCGCGTTGAGGATGGGTGCCGCCAGCGCCTCTTCGCCTTGGCCGTCTCCCGAGGGCACCGGCTCCCTCACTTCGGGAGCCGGGCGGGGCGCACTTGTCGCCGCGGGCCGGCGCTCGGTCAACCGGTACCAGTCCACGAGGATCGGACTGGCGTTGAAGATCGATGAGTACCCGCCGGTCAAGATGGCGACGACGAGGCCGAACGCGACACCGCGGATCGTCTCGCCGCCAAACACGTAGACCGCTCCGATCGCCAGCACCGCGGTCATCGCCGTGTTGATCGACCGCACGAGCGCCTCGAGCACGCTGCGGTTGACGAGCGGCTCGAACGGCTCGCGCGTCCGCATGTTCAAGTTCTCCCGGATCCGGTCGAAGATGACGATCGTGTCGTTGATGGAGTAGCCCGCGACCGTCAGCAGGACTGCCAGGAACGAGCTGTCCACCTCGAACTGAGTGAGCGCGAACGCTCCGATGACGACGAGCAGGTCGTGCAGCAAGGCCACGTCGGCGGCGATCGCGAACCGCACCGACTGGAATCGGATCGAGATGTAGATCACCTGGAGTACCAGGCCGATCGCAACCCCCGTGACCGCCGCGTTCCGCAGCTCCGCGCCGATTTCCGGACCGACCGTGTCTTCCCGAAGCATCTGGGTGTGCGGGAACTTCGCCCGTACGGCATCGGTGATCTGGTTCATCTGGAGCTGGGTCAGCGGGCGTGTCTTGATGAAGACTTCGTTCTGGCCGGACCGCTGGATCACCGCGTCGGCCAGTCCGAACCTGGTCAACACGGCACGGACGTCGCCGTCCGAGAACGGGTCGTTGACCTGTAGCTCGAGCTGGTTGCCCCCGGTGAAGTCGACGCCCCAGTTGAGCGCGTGATGGTCCCGAACATGGTGCACGTACAGCGCGATCAGCCCTGGGATGATCACCGCAAGCGACAGCAGGTAGTACCAGCGACGGTGGCGGATCAGGTTGAAGGTCTTCTCCTGCACGCGCCTACTCCCCCACTCCGCCTTCGGCCGCCAGCGGCCGGCCCCGTCCGAGAGAGGCCATGTGCCGAATCCACCCGCCGAACGTCGGCACGTCGAGCGCCACGTCCACGAACACGCGGGTCACCACGATGGCCGTGAAGATGCTGGTCAGGATCCCGAGGATGAGGGTCACCGCGAAGCCGCGGACCGGCCCGGTTCCAAGCCAGAGCAGCACGAACGCGCCGATAAGAGTCGTGGCGTTGGAGTCCAGGATCGTCACGATCGCGCGGCTCCAGCCCGTCGCCACTGACGCGCGGAGCGTCTTCTGCGCGCGCATCTCCTCCTTGACCTTCTCGAAGATGATGACGTTCGCGTCCACCGCCACACCGAGGGACAGGATGAACCCCGCGATTCCCGGCAGGCTCAGCGTCGCGCCGATCCCGGCCATGAGCGCGAACAGTATCAACGTGTAGACGACGAGCGCGAGGTCGGCGAGGAGGCCCGCGAACCGATAGTACAGGAACATGAACAAGGCGACGAGCACGATCGCGATCTCGCCGGCGCGCACGCTCCGGTCGATCGAGTCGCGGCCGAGCACCGGCCCGACCGTCCGATTCTCGACGATCCTCACCGGCAGCGGCAGCGCGCCGGCCCGGAGCAGCACCGCCAGATCGCGCGCAGAGTCCAGCGTGAACCCGCCCTCGATCACGCCCTTCCCGCCGGGAATCGGGCTGTTGACCACCGGCGAGCTGATGACCCGGTCGTCGAGCAGGATCGTGAGGTACTTGCCGACATTCTTGGTCGTGTAGTCGAGGAACGTCTTCGCGGCCGTGCTCTTGAATGTGAATCCGACCTGCGGCCGGCCGAACTGGTCGAACGTCACCTGCGCGTTGCTGAGGTCCGCACCGGTCAGCAGCACGTTCTTGTGAAGCGTGATCGTGGACTTGTCCGGCAGCACGACGGTGTCCGTCCCGCGCCACTCCGCGCCGGCCGGCAGCGACTGCGTTGCGGTATCCACGAACTCGAGCAGCGCGGTCTTCCCGATGATCTCGATCGCCCGCTCGGGATTCTGGATGCCCGGGAGCTGCACCTGGATCCGGTTTGGGCCCTGACGCGCGATGTCGGGTTCGGCGACCCCGAGCTGATCCACACGGTTACGGATGACCCGTAGCACGCCGTCCATCGCGTCGTTGCTGATCGGGGTCTGCGGGGTCGGCTGGGCCTGCAGGACGATGTTGCTGCCACCCTGCAAATCGAGACCGAGATTGAGATGCGGCCGGGGCGCGCCAAACACGGGCGTCGTGCCTTGCATATGGACCGGCTGAAACCCGACGACGAACGCCGCCAGCGCGATTACGAGCACCCCGATCAGGCGGAGCGGGTGACTCAGCTTCAAACGCGCACTCCCTCCAGCACAAACAAAAAAAGCCTTGCGAACCGCTCCTCATTATATCGGCCGGCCGGACGCGATGTCAAACCAGCGCTGGCGGGCGGTAGTGTACGGTGTTGTGTGTAAAAGCAGGACCCTCAAAAGGGAGGGCGTACCCCGA
>Ga0187782_10002046_pt1 | contig 14809 bp, 11 predicted proteins | sample 0715_SJ02_MP15_2_FD_132454 | JGI IMG/M metagenome (GOLD analysis project Ga0187782, IMG submission 132454) | Tropical peat soil microbial communities from peatlands in Department of Meta, Colombia - 0715_SJ02_MP15_20_MG | ecosystem: Environmental > Terrestrial > Soil > Wetlands > Peat | place...
AATCCGGATCGCCGATGACGAACCAGGCGGCCGACTCGACCGCGTGCTCGCCGCGCATGTCGCCGAACTCTCGCGCACGCGGCTTAAGGCGCTGATCGAGGCCGGCTCCGTCGACGTCGACGGGCGCACGATCCGCGATCCCGGCCATCGGGTCAATTCCGGCGCCGCCATTCAGATCGATATTCCGCCGGCCGCGCCGGCCAAACCCGCGCCCGAACCCATTCCGCTCGCGGTCGTCTATGAGGACGCCGACATTATCGTCATCGACAAGCCCAAGGGCCTGGTCGTGCATCCCGCAGCCGGCAACTGGACCGGGACCCTGGTCAACGCGCTCATCGCCCACTGCGGCGACAGCCTCTCGGGCATCGGCGGCGAGAAGCGCCCCGGCATCGTGCACCGGCTCGACAAGGATACGACCGGCCTCATGGTGGTCGCGAAGAATGACCGGGCGCACCGGGCCTTGGCGGCCCAGTTCGCCAGCCACGGACGGGATGGGGAAGCCTTCGAACGCGGCTATCTGGCGTTCGCATGGGGCGCTCCGGACCGGCCCCGCGGCGTCATCGACCGGCCGATCGACCGGCACAAGCAGGCCCGCGACCGGATGGCGGTGCGCGACGGGGGCCGCGAAGCGGTCACCCACTGGCAGGTCCTCGAGCGGTTCGAACCGGCCGGTAGCCGGCGGTCTATTCGTTCGCCGCAACGACGCGAGCCGCTGGCGAGCCTGCTGGCTTGCCGCCTCGAAACTGGGCGCACTCATCAGATTCGTGTCCATCTGGCTTCGATCGGGCATCCCCTGCTGGGCGACAAGGTCTACGGCAGCGGATTTCGCACCAAGGCCGACCTGTTGCGACCGCCTGCCCAGGCCGCGCTGGCTGCCCTTGGCAGACAGGCGCTCCATGCCCATATCTTGACTATTACCCACCCCGCGAGCGGCGAAATCCTCCGGTTCCGGTCGGAACTGCCGCCCGATCTTGTCCGTTTGCATAATGAGCTGGCAGCCATGCGGACTGCGCCGGCTCAGTAAAAATACAGCGAAATCAGCGCGGCGCCTGACTGAGATTTGAGTGCGGATGTGATCTGTATCACTTCATTCGCCTGATTCAGCCGTGTATGCTGCGCTTGCGAAAGAAGGACTTGGCCGTCGGCTCGGGGAGCGTCGGCTCGATTCGCCCGCCGTTTGCGGGGGCGTCAACGATGGAGGGCGCTGATCGTGGCCCAAACTGCAGCTTTACCGGTTCTCTCGGGTGAAACCGGGCTTACCAGATACCTGGAGGAGATCCGGCGGTTCCCCATGCTGGAACCGCAGGAGGAGTTCATGCTGGCCAAGCGCTGGCGCGAGCACGGCGACCGCGAGGCCGCTCATCGGCTGGTTACGAGCCACTTGCGGCTCGTGGCCAAGATCGCGATGGGTTATCGCGGCTACGGCCTTCCGATCTCCGAAGTTATTTCCGAAGGAAATGTCGGGCTGATGCAGGCGGTCAAGCGCTTCGAGCCGGACAAAGGCTTTCGGCTGGCGACGTATGCCATGTGGTGGATCAAGGCGGCGATCCAGGAATACATTTTGCGCTCTTGGTCGTTGGTGAAAATGGGCACCACGGCCAACCAGAAGAAGCTTTTCTTCAACCTGCGCAAGGCCAAGAGCCGCATCTCGGCGCTCGACGAAGGCGATATGCGGCCCGACCAGGTCAAGCTGATCGCCAAGCGCCTGGGAGTGACCGAGCAGGACGTGATCGACATGAATCGCCGCCTCGGCGGCGATGCGTCGCTCAACGCTCCGATCCGCGAGGACGGCGATTCGGGCGAATGGCTGGATTGGCTGGTTGACGACAAGGTCAACCAGGAGGCCTTGCTCGCCGAATCGGAACAGGCGGAAAACCGCCACAAGGCGCTGGGCGAGGCGCTCACGGTGCTCAATGACCGCGAGCGCCGGATTTTCGAAGCCCGCCGTCTCGCCGACGAGCCGATCACGCTCGAAGAACTGGCCGACGAGTTCGGCGTGTCGCGCGAACGCGTCCGTCAGATCGAAGTGCGCGCCTTCGAGAAGGTGCAGAAGGCGGTGAAGAGCACCATCGCGTCGATGGAGAATCCCGCCGCTGCGGCCGTGGCCGCGCACTGAGCAGCCACCAGGGCGGCGGTGCCGGCGCAAGCATGCGCACGAGAAACTGACGCCGGTCGGTCAGCGGAAAGGTAGCCGACAGGTCGGCCCCCGGGTGTTTACCGGGGAGCGGCAGTCTCAAGCTCCCCAGGCGCGCGTCCTGCGCCGAGGACCTCCGCGGGGCCATGCGTCCCAGCGGCTCCGTCCAGGTCAATGTAGTACTTTTGCGACGGCCGCGGGTTTGGCGCGGAACGGAGGGGTTTGCTCGCGATGGAACCTTGTGGTAATGGGGCGTGGGGGAGAAGATGGCGCTCTTGCCGTAACGCGGACCCGGCCAGCGTTGCAAATCCCATTTGGCGCCATTTTCGAGCCTCTCGCGCAAGCGAGCCGCTGCTGCAGTTCCGGGAATTTAGGGAGCGAACTGATGATAAGTATCCGTCAACTACTCTCAGGGTTAGCCGTCGGCGTATGCGCCGTTGCCGGCCTCGCGTCGCAAGCGTCAGCGGCTTCGCCTGAGGGAATGAAGCTATACGTGTTTACGTCGCAGCCACTGGACATTGCCAGATCGGCATTGTCGAGCGCGGCGCCCGCAGGCGAGAAGTTCCTGATCCCGGTAGCGTTCTTCCTGATCAAGCACCCCAAGGGCAACGTGCTGTTCGAAACGGGTGACAACGACAAGCTCATCAAAGATCAGACGTACTGGGGACCCTTGGCGGCGATGCTCGATAAAGGCGTGAGCGCCGATCTCGCCATCGACACCCAACTCGAGAAGGTCGGCGTCAAGACCTCCGACGTCAACTACGTAATTCTGGGGCATATGCATCTCGACCACGCCGGCAATGTCAGCAAATTCCCGCACGCGACCATCATTGCCCAGCGCGACGAGATCCAGAACGCGTTCTGGCCGCATCCCGGCACGGCGTGCTGCTATATCACCGAGGACTTCGCCAATCTTCGCGGGTCCATCGGCAACCCGATGCCCGGGAGCCAGCCCACGATCGAGCTCAACGGCGACCTCGACCTGTTCGGCGATGGCAGCGTCTACATCCATCGTCAGGTCTCCCACACGCCGGGAAGCCAGATCGCTCTGATCAGGCTGCCGAAGACCGGCTTGGTCGTATTGACCAGCGACCTTTGCTATCTGAAGGAGAATCTCGACAAGGATATCCTTCCGAGCATCGGTCTGGTCTACGATCCGGTCGGAATGCTCGACGGCTATCACTACGTGAAGCAAGCGGTTGCCCGCGAGAAGGGCGACGTGATCTTCGCTCACGATCCCGACGTCTTCAAAGCGCACAAGCACTCGCCCGAATACTACGAGTGAGCGTGCCTAGACGTCCGCATTAACGACTACAGAGAACAACGCTGACCCGGGCGAAATTCGCCCGGGTCAGCAGTTTAAAGACCGTAGCGGTGCGAATTGTCATGCCTCCGGTCGTGCTGGCGCAGCATGTGACCAAGTGGTACGGGCCGCGCCGCGCCGTAACCGACGTCTCCTTCGTGGTAGAGCCGGGCGAAATCGTCGGCCTGCTCGGACCCAACGGTTCCGGCAAGAGTACCATTTTCCGCATCCTCTGCGGCTATCTGGCGCCCAGCGAGGGCACCATGCTGGTCGCCGGCCACGATGTGGTGACCGACTCGATCGACGTGCGTCGCGCGATCAGCTATGTGCCCGAGGATGCACCGCTCTACGACCACATGCGGGTGGTCGAGTTCCTGTATTTCATGGCGAACCTCAAGGGACTGCGTCGGGCCGAGGCCAGACGCGCGGTGGAAGCCGCTGCCGAACGCCTCGATCTCGGGCGGGTCATGAAGCTGCTCACCGGCAAGCTGTCGCGGGGGTTTCGTCAGCGCGTATCGATCGCGCAGGCGCTCCTCGGCGATCCCAAGATCCTCTTGCTCGACGAGCCGACCAGCGGGCTCGACCCGCACCAAGTCATTGCCGTGCGCGATCTCATTCGCTCTCTTTCCGGGCGGCACACGGTCATGTTGGCCTCGCACGTGCTGCCGGAGATCGAGAAGATCGCGACGCGCGTGATGATCATGCTCGATGGCAAGCTGTTGACCAGCGATGCGCTCAAAAGCACCGCCGAAGAGTTCGAGTTCCGGCTGCGCACGCCGGCGCCGGAGACGGCGATCCGCAGCGCGTTGAGTTCGTTTGCGGCAATCCGCACGATCAGCGCCGAAGCCGTCCCCGCCGACGAGCGCGGCGGCATTGCGCCGGTTGCGGAAGATGGGGCGATGGGGTACCTGATCCGCACCGAACGCCGGCCGACGCTTGCGGCCGATATTCTTGGTGCTCTTGTAGGGCGCGGGATTGCGGTCTCGGAGTTCACCGAATCTCGGCCTGACCTCGAACGGGTCTTCCTCGATCTCACCCGGCGACCGAACAAGATGGCGGCATGAGAAGCTTCGCGGTTCTGCTGCTCAAGGAGGAGCGCGCGCTGTTTTCATCACCCATCGCGTATGTGGTGATGACGGTATTCCTCTTGATCATGGGCTACAGCTTCACGCTGACCCTGTTTCTCAGCCATCAAGCAAGTCTGGTTCACGTCTTCTTCCAGATGTTCGTGCTGTTCATGCTGACGGCGCCGATCATCACCATGCGGCTCTTCGCCGAGGAGCGGAAGCTGCGCACGCTCGAAGTCCTGCTCACCGCCCCGGTGTCGGAAATCTCGATCGTGATGGCCAAATTCGTCGCCGGCGTGAGCATGATCGTGCTGATGCTGGCGTTGTCGGCGTCCTACGCCGTGATGCTCGGACTGTTCGGCGATCCCGATTTGGGGCCGATATACAGCGGCTATCTGGGTCTGCTGCTGTTCGGCATGATGCTGGTCGGCGTCGGCCTGCTCGCCTCGGCGCTGACCGCCAACCAGGTGGTGGCCGCGCTTGTTTCGATGAGCCTGTTTCTGCTCTTGTGGATCATCGACGATTTCGGTTATTTGCTGCCCAGCCCGTTCGATACGCTGGTCGTCAATCTGTCGCTGTCGGTGCATTTCCGCTCGTTCGCGGTCGGCTCGGTGTATTTGTCCGATGCCGGCTTCTTTCTCAGTATCGCGCTGCTGATGCTGTTGCTGAGCGTCCGCGCGCTGGCCCGGCGCTAGCGGGAATACGCATGCTCGCAATCGGGAGGTCAAATCTCGTCTTCGCGGCGCTCGCCCTAGGCGCGATCGCCGCCGGCGCGCTCGGCTTTGCCGGGTTCGACGAGACGGTCGCGAATTCCTTCTTGTTCGTGGCATGGTGCCTGGCGCTTCTGGCGCTGTTCGTGCTGGCGTTGCGCCTGCCGCTGCGCGGCCGCGGCTCCGGCCTTTCTGCATGGATCACGACCGCGCTCGTCACCACCGGCTCCATCGCGGTCGTCGTCGCGGCCAATGTCGCTCTCTACCGGCACGACGTCCATTTCGACGTCACGCGCGAAGGCCGCAACACGCCGCCGACGCAATTTACCGACGTCATCGCGCATCTGCGCGCGCCGCTTTCGCTCACGTATTTCTACAACAGCGCCGACATCAACGCCTCCGACGCGCGGGATCTGATCACGATCGAGGCCCGCAGCCGTCCGCTCTTCACCTTCCGCGCAATCGACCTCGACAAGGAGCCTGGACTCGCCCGCGATGTCGGCGTGCGCGCCTACAACACCGCCGTATTCCAGGCCGGCGGCCGCAAGGTGCTGCTCGAGAACACCACCGACGTCACCCGCATGGCCTATGCGGCCATTCGCGTCCTGAAGGAACACGTCGACACGATCTGCTTCATCACCGGTCATGGGGAAACCTTCCGTCCCACGCCGCCGCACTTTCATTACAGCCATGTCGAGACCCTGCGGGGTCATGACGTGCCGGGCGCCGGAGACGTGCTGGTCGGCCAACCCGCGGACCTCGACCGGCTGCAGCTGGCGCTGACCGAGATCGGCTATTCGACGAAGGCCATCATGCCGGCGTCGACCAATACCATCCCGGACGACTGCGCGGTCGTGGCCGATGTCGGGGCGCGCGAGCCCTGGGCGGCCGGGGAGGCGGACCTGGTAGCCAAATATCTCGCGGGCGGCGGCCGTGTCTTGCTGCTCCTCGACCCCGCCTTGCCGGTCGGCACGGACTTCGAAACGGCCCTCCTCACCCCGATAGGGCTTTCGGCCGAGCCGGCGATGGTGATCGATCCGCTCAATCATTTCCGCACCGACCTCGACAAGGTGGCGGTGCCATACTATGCGCGGCACCCGATCACCGAGCGCCTGGCGCTCACGATATTTCCGCAGGTGCGGCCGATACGGGTCGGCAAGACTCCGGCCGAAGTCATGACCACCGTCCTCGCCAGCAGCAGTCAGGACAGCTTCCGCCGTCCCGTGCTCGCCAGCACCGCCGAGCTTACGGCGGCCGACGCCGCGCCCGGCGGCGGCGAAGATCGCGGAGCACAGCCGCTCGCAGTTGCGGCGGAAGGGGCGTGGCCGGGCGGCAAATCCGACAAACGCTTCCGATTGGTCGTCGCCGGCACCAGCAAGTTCGCCAGCAACGAGTATTTCGCGTACGTATCGAACGGAGAACTCGCGGTCGGCATGATACGCTGGCTTGCCGCCGATGAGGCCACACCGACCGTGCGCCCACAGACTTATCAGCTGCCGGAGATCGTGCTCACCAGTCGGCAGATGCGCGACGTGTTCATCGCCCTCGAGGTGCTGCTGCCGCTGTCGACGTTGCTGTGCGGCGTGCTGGTTTGGTGGAGACGGCGCTGATGCCGTCCGAGCAGCAACCGGCAGAGCAGCACTCGTCGCCACGCAGCCGGATGCTTCTCGGCTTCGGCGCCGGGGTGCTGATTGCGTTGCTCGTCGCGCTGGCGTTCAGCGGGCACGTCCCGGAATTCGGCGCTCTCGTGCACTTTTCGTCCAACGGCGGCCTCGTCTCGGTCGCGCCGTCGGCGGTGACGCAGGTCGAAATCCGTGCGGGACGCGAGAACGTTGCACTGCGCCGCAACGCCGGCGGCTGGACGATCGACGGCGCGGACGGACCGATTGCCGTACCGGCCGAAATCGCTTCGCACGTCGAGATGGGATTGCAGTTCCTCAACGTCAGCGACCCGATGCGTGAGATCCCGGCAAGCGAGCTTAAGTCCGCGGACTTTACCGAATACGGACTCGATCCTCCGGCCAGCGTCGTTGTGATCGGCACTGCCGGGGGGACGGCCGCGACCATAAGCTTCGGCAGCCTCAACCCGGTCGGCACCTCGCAATATCTGCGGTTGTCCGGAGCCGGCACGGTCTATCTGATGCCGCGGCACGTCGGTACCGAGTGGCAGGTAGCCGGCGACATGGTGCGCCGCTTGCGGGGACAGGCCGAGGTTGCGAATGCCGGGCCCGGCACCGGCTTGCTGCTTCCCATTTCGATCGCACAAGTCTGGGCGCTGGAAATCGTGTCGGCAGGAAAGCTCACCCGCTTTGAGCGCGACAGCGCGGGCAATTGGTTCCGCCACACCGGCCAGCACACCCATAGCGGCGGAGCCAACACCCACATGGCCGATTCGGCGCAGGCCCGCGCCATCGCCGCGGCACTCGACGCTTTCGACCAGACCGCGATCGAGTCGCGCGTCGCGCGCCCCACCGACGATGCGGCTTTGGGGCGGTTCGGCCTGGCATTGCCGTCGGTCATCGTTCTGCTCTATGCCCGGGACGGCTCAGCGCCGTTGGCGCGGATCGAGATCGGCGCCGCCACGGGCAATTTCGCCCGCTATGCCCGCCTCGCGCCGAACGGCGAGGTGGTGACCGTAGCCGAGTTCGAGGTCACCCGTCTCACCGAACTCCTCAAAGCGGTGGGAGCGGGTTAGTGAACTGGTTGGTGTGGAGGCCGCGACGGCTGGGCATCGTTGCGGTCCTGCCGCCGCTGATCGCCATCTGCAGCGGTACGCTCGCCCAGGCGCATCAGGTCAATCTGTCGACGGCCCGAGTCGAGTTGCGCCCGCAGCGCGTCGTCGCCGTCGAGGTGGCGCTGAAGGGAAGCGATGCCGACCGGCTGGCCGGCACCCACGTGTTCGAAGAGCAGAAGGGGCTGGTCGACCCGGAAAAGGTTGCGGCCTCCGCAGCGCCTATCGCGACCTATGTGGACGCCCACATATCCGTCACCCGCGCCGACGGTACCCCGTGCGCGGCGGGTGCTTCCGAGGTAGCGCCCGACGGCGACGGCGTGATCGTGCGCAAGACCTTCTCCTGCGGCAATGGCGGCGGAGACCTCATCTACCATTCGACCGTGCTGACCTCGACCGACCGCACCGCCCGGCAGATCGTGCTGGTCGGCTCGGGCGCCAATGCAGCGCAGGCGTTGCTCGACGACACACACACGACGGTGACGATCTCGGCGCCCGCGCCATCGCTGCTCTCGACGATGCAGCGCTACACGCTCACCGGAATCGAGCACATCTTCCTCGGGTACGACCACATCGCCTTTCTGGTCGCGATCGTGCTGTGGGCGCGGCGGCTCCTTCCGGTCATCAAGATCGTCACGGCATTCACGCTGGCACATTCGATCACGCTTTCGCTCGCGGCGCTGCAGATCGTCGTCATCCCGAGCGCCATCGTCGAGCCGGCGATCGCCGCTTCGATCATCTTCGTGGCAGTAGAGAATTTCTTCTCCCGCAATGTCGACGGACGCTGGCGGGTGACCTTCGCGTTCGGACTCATTCATGGCTTCGGCTTCGCCAGCGCGCTACAGGAATTCGGCCTGCCCGCCAATGCGGTGGTCCCGGCCTTGGCGGCGTTCAACATCGGGGTGGAGATCGGACAGGTGGCGATCGTCTCGATTGTGGTTCCGGTGCTCGTTCTGCTCGATCGGCTCATCGCCACCGATCACGAGAAACCGGTACGGGCAGCGGCGCTCGTCTACGCGTTGTCGGCGGTGATCACGGTACTGGCCGGATATTGGCTGGTGACGCGCATCCTCGAAGCGTAGCGCTCGACCCCACCGGACCTCGGCGGTCACTCCTCGAGCGTTCCGCGGAGCGGCCAACGACAGGCAAAAATGGCAGCACCGGCCAGCACGGCAATGCCGGCGATCATCAGAAAGAACTCGGGCCTTTCCATGCGGCTCCAGAAGCTGCCGAGCCAGCCGGCGAGGAAATTGCCGGCAAAGCTTGTCGCCAGCCACACACCCATCATCATCGACATGATGCGCGCCGGCGCCAGCTTGGTCACCAGCGAGAGTCCGACCGGCGAGAGATAGAGTTCCCCGAGGGTGACGACGACGAAATATCCGACGAGCCACAGCCAACTGGCCTTGGCACCGCCGGCCTGCACCGCGGCGGCCGCCATGATCAGGTTCGCGGCCGCGACCCCGCAGCAGCCCAGCGCCATCTTGGTCATGGTCGAAGGCTCGGTTCCGAGGGTGGCCTGGCGCTTCCACAGCGCCACGACGAGCGGCGTGAAGGCGAAGATCATGAATGGATTGAACGCTTGGAACCAGGTCGTCGGAATCTCGGCGCCGAACCCGAACAGCGCGACGGTGCGATCGGTGTCGGCATTGGCCCACAAGGCGATCGTGTTGCCTTGCTGCTCATAGGTCGCCCAGAACAGCGTGTTCGGCACGAACAACACCAGGAGCGCGATCACGGCGCGCGATTCGCCGCGGTCGAGCGGCTGCCATTCGCCGTCCGCCGCCTTGGCCTTCTGCAATTCGTCCGGCGGCAAGAACGGTATGGCGTAGAGATAGACCGCAAGCCCGATCAGCATACCGACACCCGCCGCCGCAAAGCCGTAGTGCCAGCCCGCCTCCTCGCCCAGCGTGCCGCAGACGAGCGGAGCGAGGAAAGCGCCGACATTGATGCCGACATAGAAGATCGAATAGGCGCGGTCGCGGCGCGGATCGCCGGCCATATAGAGGCCGCCGACCTGCGTGGAAATGTTCGGCTTGAAAGCGCCGTTGCCGATGATAAGCGCGAACAGCGCGAGGAGGAACAGCGGCTCCACCGCCATCATGAAATGGCCTATGGCCATGACAACGGCACCGACGATCACCGTGCGGCGCCGGCCGAGCACACGGTCGGCGAGAAGACCACCGAAAATCGGCGTGAGATACACCAGCGCCGTGTAGAAGCCGTAGATTTGCGACGATAACGGCTGCACATCGAGGCGGCCGAATATCCCCTCGAGCGCGCTCCTCACGGTAGCCAAGCCGACCACGCTTGCGGCGTGATCGCTCGGCAGCAGATACTTGGTCATATAGAGGACCAGCAGCGCACGCATCCCGTAATACGAGAAGCGCTCCCACATCTCGGTCGTGAACAGAAAGGTCAGGCCCCTGGGATGGCCGAATATCTCCGCGCTCGGGGATTGCCCGCCGCTCGGCGGCGATTGAATGCGCTCAACCAAAGCCGCGGTCCCCCGGCGCCTGCGCCGCGGCCGGCTTTTCCCGGCCGCGGGGGCCGCTATCTGTGCGGTGCAAAGCCGAACGTGCGCTCGAAACGTTTCGCGTAATCCGACCATACCTGCGGATTGACGACCCGCGGCACCGGCTTGCCGTCGAGCGCGTCGAGCACCTGCTCGGCGGCGATGCGGCCCATATTGACGCGCGCCTCGCGCGTCACGCCGGCCATATGTGCGGTAGCGATGACGTTGTCGAACTGCAACAGCGGATGATCGGCCGGGGGCGGCTCCTTGGCCCATACGTCGAGACCGGCGCCGGCGATCTTGCGGTCGCGCAGCGCCTGCTCGAGCGCCGCCTCATCGTGGATGAAGCCGCGCGCCGTGGTAATGAAATAGGCGTGCGGCTGCATCAACGCGTAGTGGCGCGCGCCGATCATGCCGCGCGTCTCGTCGGTCAGCGGACAATTGATCGAGACGAAATCGGCACCGCGAAGCAACTCTTCGAGCTCCACTTTGGCGGCGCCGCGCGCGCGCATCTCTTCCGCGGACAGGTAAGGATCGTAAGCGAGAACCTGCATGCGAAAGAGGCCGCCGCACAATTCGGCGACCCGCCGGCCGACGTTGCCGAGACCGACGATTCCGATGGTTTTGCCAAGAACCTCGCGGCCGATGAAATCGAAGCGGCGGGTCAACGTACCGGTGCGCAACGCCCGGTCGGTCTCGCCCATGCGCTTGACCAGATAGAGCATCATGCCGAGTACATGCTCGGCGACCGCCTCGGAATTGCCGCCCGACTGGTTGACGACCAGGATTCCGCGCTCGGTGCAGGCCTTCACGTCCACAGTGTCATAACCGGCGCCATTGCTCGACACGATCAAGAGGTTGGGGGTCTTCCGCAACAGGTCGGCGCTCGCGTGATAGTGGCGGGCTAGTTCGTCGCGGGTGGCGCTCGTCTGGTAGACGTGGGCGGCCGAGAGAATCGGCGTCGCCTTATCGCCGGCACCGTCCTGCTCCAACTGGTCGAGCCGCACGTCGCCGCGGCGGCCGAGTATGTCGGCGTAACCAACCAGGGCGTGCGGCGCCACGTAGAATACCCGCTTGTTGTTGACAGCATTGTTCATTGCTTCACCTCCCGCATCGCGAACGTGCCGATGCGCGCACCTGCCGTCAACCACCGGCTTGGACCGGGCAGAACGGCAGAGGCGGCGAGGCGGTCGCCGGCGAAGCGAAACCGGTGAGCAGTTCGGGGGCGGGCGGCTGCGGCCTTGAGCACCCGGCGGCAAGTACGCGGGCACGGCGCCGAAAGATTGCGGCCGACCGACCAGTGCGTCTGTGGAAGAAAGAACCGCCTCTCCCTCGACGGAAAAGGCGGTTCTTTCTCGCAGCGCCAGAGCACGATTCGGAAGAGTGGCTACCCGATTTCCGAAAGGATTCTGCTCCCACCGAAGGATTTAGACCATGATCCGATTCAACCCGATCGGATCATGGTCTATAGGGCATCATTCCGCCGGCACGGCCTCCGGTATGGCCTCGTGCGGCGCCGATTTGTCGAGCGCGCTTGCCGGCGCACGGCTCAACCCGAAGAGGAACACCGCCACGATAATGTAGGCGACGGCGACCACGGGGGTCACCGCGATACCGACCGATTCACCGTGCATGAAGCCGAAGAAGGTAAGAACCGCGCCGGCCAACGCGAAGGCAGCGGCCTCCGTGAACTTCTTTTCGATCACGAACACGCCGATTGCAGCCAGCACCAATCCGCTCAAGATCGCGCCGCCGCCCATCACGCTCAGTCCTTCATAGAGAACGCCCACATTGCCGAGCTTGTCCATGCCGATGGCCGCGGCGCTGGTGCCGGCGGCACCCAAAGCGCCATCCATCAATGTCTTGCACCAAGCGGCAAGATGGGGCGTCAGCCCGAGCACGATGGCCGGCGCGTGCGTCTTCGGCGTGCTCTGGAAGGCCTGCGCTCCGATCAGCATGCCGATGTAGAGCAGGATCGGCGAGATCGCCACCACCGGAATGATCGCCAGCAGCAGCGAAATGATGCCGAACCACGACAGGATGATCACCATGACGCCGGTCGCAGCCGAGTAGCCGATGCGCCCACCCATGGCCTTCCAGCCGGGATGGCCGATATACACCGCGTTGATGAACGGGTTGCCCATCAGGCAACCGATCAGACTCACGACGCCGTCCGCGGTCAGCACGCGTGTCGTCGGGTAGGGATCGCCGGCCGCTTCCGCGCTTTCGACGTTGTCCATTGCCTCGACGAGATCGTAGATGCCGAACGGTATCGCCGTGACCAGGATGACGCCGAGATATTCGAAGCCCGAGAAGATGTGACCGACCGCGGGTATCGGCACCGAAAAGCCGAAATTGGTGAACGCGTCGGTGATGCCCTTGAGGCTTAAACCGCCGTAGTCAAGGCCGAAAATGTTGGAACCCCAACCGATGATCATCCCTACGATGATCGCCACAAGACCGGCCGGAATGCCCCGCGGATATTTGAAACCGCCAAACCAGCTCACCATGATGACGGCGAAGCAGGTCAGGCCGATTACCGGCGTCATGTACATCTGCAGTGCCGGGCGCATCGAGATGAAGGTGATGGACACGCCGGCGAGCGTGCCGAGCAGGGCGGCGCGCGGGGTGATGCGGCGGACGATCGGCGCAATGAACCCGCCGATCATCAGGATGAAGCTCTGGAAGAAGACCCAAGTAAGCCCGGCTTCCCAGCCCTTGATCGGATCGTTGGTCTTGAGCGCGATCGGCAGCATGATGACGAAGGTGACGATGAACATGTGCGGCACGCTCACGCCGGACGGCAGCGCGCACACGTCTCGGCGCCCCGTCGCACGGCCCAAACGGTAGGCGAGGAACGCGTAGTAGAAGGTCGACAGGCAGAGCATGAGACCGAGCGCCGGCAAGATGCGGCCAAACACGATCGCATCCGGCATCTTGATTACGAAGCGCAAGAGCCCTGTCAGCACCAGCATGTTGACCAAAATGTTGGTGCCGAATCCGAAGAAGGCATTGAAGTCGCCGGCCGTCCACAGATACGGGCGAAATGCCGTTGTCGACGTGGTCGTCGTCATTGCATGCTCCCCTTTGCCTGTCGGTGAAGATTGACGCGATTGCCCACGTCGTGACCATTGGTCCGCTTGTCTCGCGCAATGACCTCGCGACGTGGAAAGCCGGTCTCCCGCCGTCTCCCTGCAGAAAATCCTCAGCAATTGCATCGGGGGCCACGCAAGGCGCGTGCCAAGCGCCATCTGTCGATCGAAATCGCCGCGCCCAGAATGGCGAACGTGATGAAGCGACAGTGGAATCTAACTAAGGCATGCCGCGTCGGTGCCGAGGAGCGTCGCCTGCCGATCCGAACCGCGGACGGACGGCATCGATCAAATAACGGTCATTTTGCTGTTATAAAACGTGCAGGCTGCTTCCGCGCTGTTCTGAAACAGCCGACCTTCTGCCTTCACGATAGAGCAGAAAATGCGTCTTTTGCTTCGATCAAGGTATCGCTGCCAGCGAATTGAGCAGCGGCTGCGAGGCAGTGACCGAGCCAAATATGCCGCCCTGCGCCTTGATCATAGCGAGCCCGGCCTCGTGGAATTGCGGGAAATACGAGGCGCAACAATCCGAAAGAACCACGCAGCGGAAGCCACGGTCGTTGGCCTCGCGCACCGTGGTATTGACGCAGACTTCCGTGGTCACGCCGCAGACGAACAACGTGTCGATGCCGCGGTTGCGCAACATCAGTTCGAGATCGGTCTGATAGAAGGCGCCCTTGCCGGGCTTGTCGATGACCGGTTCGTCGCCGAGCGGATAGAGCTCGGGAATGATGTCGTGACCGGGCTCGCCGCGCACCAGGATACGCCCCATCGGCCCGCGCGCGCCGATGCGGTTTGCCGGATCGCCACGTTCGACCTTGTGGGGCGGCGCGTCGGATAGATCGGGCCGATGGCCCTCACGGGTGTGAATGACCAGCACGCCGTGGCGGCGCGCGGCAGCGAGAACTTCGCGGCAGGGTGCAACGGCCGCCTGCAGCCGCGACACGTCGTTGCCGAGAGCGGCGCCAAAGCCGCCGGGCTCGAGGAAATCGCGCTGCATGTCGATGATCACGACCGCGGTCCGATCCAGATCGACGGAAAGCGGCTCTGGTTCAGCGGCAAATGTCACGCTCGGCATGGCCTAGCCCTCGCATTGCTCTGCAATAACTTGCAAGATCAGGGCCAAAATAGCATGGGGCCCCGGGTCCGGGATTTTGGCCGCGAGTACCGAAGCGATCACACCGACGCCTTCTCCTTCGTCACGAAGGCCCGCCAACCGCCGAAGCTGGAAATGTCGCGAGCGCCCTCGACTGCTTC
>Ga0187782_10002047_pt1 | contig 14807 bp, 10 predicted proteins | sample 0715_SJ02_MP15_2_FD_132454 | JGI IMG/M metagenome (GOLD analysis project Ga0187782, IMG submission 132454) | Tropical peat soil microbial communities from peatlands in Department of Meta, Colombia - 0715_SJ02_MP15_20_MG | ecosystem: Environmental > Terrestrial > Soil > Wetlands > Peat | place...
CCAAAAAGCGTGGCTGGTGTCGTAAATAGGATCGCAAACAATAGTCCGCGGAGAATTGCCCGCAGACCATTCGACTGGTGACTGGAGGCCGCTATACTCATGGTTTCTCCTTATCGGATCCGTTAAAGGCTGCCCTATGATAACATAAAAGGGAGCGCAGTTTCCTCGGGACACTTTGTCGAGGACGGGCCAGACACCCACGTTGCCGTGCTAGGGCATCAGGTGTCGAGAGCCAGGTATAGGGCACCGCAGGGGTGGGGCAGACATCGAAGTCAATGTCTGCGCCACCCCCCCGGGCGTCCCCCAGGCCAGGGTCCCGGCTCATGTAGCCCCCTTGGGGCTCGTTTAAACCCTCCTCTTTCGACTGCGGATCTTCGCTTCGTTTTGCGCAAATTGCGCTGTTTTTGCTCTTTTTAGCCTCCAATTTGGCTTCGTTTCAGGTCCATTTTAGGTTCGTTTTGGGTTCGTTTTTCAAGGCTCTTCCTTTGTTTTCAAGTACTTGTTAGCTTCGTTTCCACTATTTTTCATTTTTTGTAGTTCCCGGCTTTCCCCTCTGGCCGGAGCGAGGCGGTTTTGGCTCGCGCCTCGGGACAGGGGGCCATAGTTTGCGACGGATTCTCCCTGATCTGACCACCTTGCTAGGCTATCATCGCTCGGGGGTTTTGTCAAGCGAAAGCTGCTACGGTCCCAATTTGGGGGGTAACGCCGGCTTCCAGCCGGCCGTGGTGCCGCCGAGATGCGGCGCTACGAACCGGACGGTACGGAGCGGCGCTACGCCCAAGTTAGGACAGCCCTGGGCGAACCGTCGCCCTACATCGTCTGCCGTTATCGACGGATCAGGGCGTTACGGCAGTGCTGTTTCATTGCGGAAAAATCGGGTATGATAGGCCATTCGGAAAACTCGTAAGCCTACGGGAGGAGGATCCATCCGATGTCAGAGCCAAGCAAAGAAGACTTGATAGCCCGAATTGCCGATCTCGAGAAGAAACTGGGATCGAAGCAAAGTGGCAAGCTGGAATTTAGAGTCGGTGACAAGGGGGGCGTTAGCGTGTACGGATTGGGCCGCTTCCCTGTGACCCTCTATTACGAGCAATGGATCAAGCTGCTCGAAGCCAAAGATGATTTGGAGGCATTCCTCGAGGCGAACAAGAGCCGCCTGAAACTCCGGCCACAGGCCTAGGGGCTTGCAAGATTGCCGATTTTCAATCGCCGATTGCAATGGGAGAGACGTCAGGCACTACTGTTCCGATCGGAATCCCGGGAGTGCTATATCAATCGGAAACCGTCAACCTCCCGAGAGCTAGGATTGCCAAAGGGTACAGGCGCGCCTGATTCCCGATTGAAGGTGCTGCTGTTGAACTATTCCCGGCTGCGATCCCCCATCGACAATCGTCCGTCGACAATCGTCAATCCCCCTAGTCCCGAGTCCCTGCATTTTTCACCCAATGGTCGTACCAAGTGATCATCTCCCACAGCGTGTGTTCCACCGATTCCAGGCCCACATAGCCATGGGCCTCGTAGGGCAGAGTCACATAGCGGACAGTTCCGCCATTGCCCTTAATGGCCTGATACATGCGCTCGCTCTGAATGGGGAAGGTGCCTGAGTTATCGTCCGCTTCGCCGTGAATCAGCAGGATCGGAGTCTTGATCTTGTCCGCATAGGCGAAGGGCGAGACTCTCATATACGTCTCCGGCGCCTCCCAGAACGTCCGTCGTTCGCTCTGGAACCCAAACGGAGTTAGAGTGCGATTATAGGCTCCGCTGCGCGCCACGCCGGCCTTGAACAAATCGGAGTGCGCCAGCAAGTTGGCGGTCATGAAGGCGCCGTAGCTGTGGCCGCCCACACCCACACGGTTTGGATCCGTCACACCCATCTCCGCGGCCTTATCGATGGCGGCTTTGGCGCTGGCTACGATCTGTTCGACGTAAGTGTTGTTCATTGTCTCCGGATCGCCAATCACCGGCATGGTCGCGTTGTCGAGGATGGCGTAACCTTGAGTCAAGAGGAACAGGTGCGAAATCCCGCTGATCACGGTGAAGCGATAGGGTGAGCCAGATACCTGCCCGGCAGTCGCCGCGTCGTTGTACTCGAGCGGGTAGGCCCAAACGATAGTGGGCAGCCGCTGGCCCGGCTTGTAATCCGCGGGCAGGTAGAGCGTAAAAGATAGCTGTACACCATCGTTCCGTTTGTAGGTCACGAGCTGCTTGGTGATGCCGCGCAACAGCGGGGCAGGGTCGGGGAAGTGCGTCAGCGCCGTCTTAGCGTCAGGCGTTGCTAACTCGCGAATGAATAAGTTAGGCGGGTCATCCGGCGTCTCGAAGCGCGTGATGAACCGCGACGCGTCGTCGCTCAACAGCGCCACGAATGATTCGTAAGTCTTATCGGCCGATTGGAAGAGGCGGGCCCACTCGCGGGTCGTTAGATCAAAACGATCCAGGAAAGGGAAGTCGCCTTTCGGCGAAGCGCCCGCGCCGTCTAAATAAATCGAATTCCCTTGCTGAAAGATAACCTGCTGGCCGTTAGGCAGGGTGCGCATGACCGGAAAGCCCGGGTCCCTGTAGCGGTCCCGGATGGAGCGCTCCCAGACCAGTGTGGGTGGTTGTCCGGGACGTTCAAGACTAATCTGAAAGGTGCGGATCCAGCGGCGATCACGATCGTAGTCGTGAACGAGCGCCAAGCCATCTTTCTCGCCAAAAAGGATACTGCTGGCACGGAAGCCGGGCCCCATGAAGCGCTGTTCGAGTTTCACCCATTCGAGCGGCTTGCCGGTGAATGGGACAGGGAAGAGGAATAGGTGGTCGCGAAAGGGAGCCTTCTTTTTCGGATCGCCTCCGTCGAGGGCTTCCGCCCAGACCAGCGTAGCCGGTCGGCTCGCTGCCCACTGGTAGTCACGGGGGCCGGTCAGCACGCCCTCGATGGGGACCTGTTCGGTGGTGGGTAGCGAAGCGAGCTTGTATTCGAACTTGCCATTCCTATCCCAGACTTCAACTTGCTTGGCAAAGTCCTCCGCGGGAAGCAGGTATGTGTAAGGGCGAACGATGCGCGCCACCAGGATATGCCGGGCGTCAGGCGAAGGGTCGACGTCGTCGAAGATGGCCGGTGCGCCTATCTCTCTCAACTTGCCGGTTCGCACGTCGATTAGCGCAAGTTGTGAAGTTACATAGTAATCAAACAGGTCTTCGTCGTGGGCATTCTGAAGGAGGTCTTCATAGGTGCGCACCGGCGCCGGCTTCCCCGCGCTCTCCTGAATGGTTGGGCCGGTTGGGACCCTGGATCCTGCCGGGGGCGCCCCACGATGCGGTGGCACGAGTTGCACCAGCAACTCGCTGCTGCCGGACATCCATTGCACGGGCTCTCCGTAAGTCGCGTTGATGGCTGCATTCGGGATGCGGCGCAGCGCCCCCGTTGCCGCGTCGCCAAGCCATAATTGGATGGTGTTTGCGGTGGTGTTGGTGAAGGCGAACCGCTGGCCGTCCGGGGACCAAACCGGCACGCTCAGCCAGGCGTTCGGCGGCGTCGCGAGCTTTGTCTCTTTGCCGTCGGCGATCGTGATAATCCTCAGGCCGATGAGGCGCGGCGGATGGTGGCGCCCATTGGTCGCCGGATTGATTCGCAGGCCGCCAATCCTCAGCATCGGCTGCGCAAGATCGGAGATGGGCGGATGACGCATGCTGTCGATGACCAAGACCCGATCCCGCGAGGGACTCACCAGCGTCATGGGGGGCGCCGGGGATTCGAGGATGTCAGTTATGACTTTAGGCGGCTTTCGATACTGCGGCTTCGCCGGGCCGCTGGTCTGTGGCGTATCCACCGCATAACTCAGCACCGTGGTAAACAATAGAACAGTTGCCTGCACGCAAAATGATCGCAGGTACTTCAGCATTGGCCCTCCTCCTGGGAAGAATCGGCTGAGAGAATAACCCTCAGGGCCGGGATTGTAAAGTTTCCCGAGAGTGTCCCGGTTGAGTGTCACCCGAATGGGGCTTTGCCCCCTCCCTTGGGGAGAGCGTGTCCCGCTGCGCGCGCTTTTGCTAGTCGGAGCGCGACAAGTGAGGGGTCGGTTGCGGGAGGAGCAGGAATGGGGCCACTGCCCGCTTGAAATAGTGCGTGCTGAAGGGTAAGCTGATTTTCCCACTAGAAGGGGATTGTAATATGTCGAGTCGGGCAAAGCTGATAAGGTCTGTTGTTAGCTTGAGCGTCACAATGGAGTTCGAGCCGTTGACACATGTTGGCGTTGAGCCTCAACTACTGAGTCGGAGTCGTAAGGGAAACCGGCCGACTGGCGGTTATTTGCTCCAGGGTGGCCAAAAGGGATCGGCGTCGCAATGTGAATTTTTGACATAGGAGAGTTGATAACAATGACAAAGCTATTAATGAAGCTAGTCGTTTTGGCAATGGCCCACTTGGCAGCAGCCATGCTCATGGCCGGTGGCCGCCCCGCCAGCACCGCAAAACGCGCCATCAATCCGCCGGGCACCGCGGAAGGATTGCCTTTTAGCAACGGCATTGTGGCGGGTAACACGCTTTACGTCGCCGGCCAGGAGGGGTTAGACAGCGGCAAGCTGCGTGCCGGTGGCATTGGGCCCCAGACTCAAGCCGCGCTGGAGAACATCAAGAAAATCGTCGAGGCGGCCGGCCTCGAGATAGCCGACGTGGTGTCGGTGACTGTCTATATGGCAGACCTGTCTGAATTCGGGGAAATGAACAAAGTCTACAAGACCTTTTTCCCAGAGCCGAGGCCGGCTCGCGCCACGGTGCAGGTGGCGGCGTTGGTTGGTAATGCTCGCATCGAGATTTCCGCAATTGCGGTAAAATCGCGCTAAGGGGTAACCCGTAGTGGGTCGTCACCCCCGGGCAAGCGGGGATCCCCGTCGGTCAGAAGAAGGTGGATTCCTGCTTTCGCAGGAATGGTCGGCCGACGGGCGTTGGTTTTCGATGGAGGAACACCTTGACTCATCGGCCTTCGACTCTCGACTTCTTGACTTAAAGGAGGATCCAATGTCTAGCGGTATTACTCGGAGGAAGTTCTTTGGCAAGGCTGGCGGCACGCTAATGGCGAGTGGGGCCGCGGTGTACGGGGGTGCACGAGCCGCCGGGGCACGCACCAAGAAGCGTGAAAAGCAGGTCAAGGGAGTAGACTACTACAGCAAACTGGGCGTCATCCCATTCATCAACGCGGCGGGAACGTTCACCATTCTCTCCGCGTCGATTCTGCCGGACGAAGTGCAGGCAGCGATGACTCTCGCCGCGCAGCAGCCCGTTAACATCGAAGAGCTTCACCGGGCGGCAGGAGAGTACTTGGCGCGCCGACTGCATTGTGAAGCTGCCCTAGTAACAGCCGGCGCAGCCTCCGCGCTGACGCTTGGAACAGCCGCTTGTATCACCCTGGGAAACGAGCAGGCAATCCTTAATATGCCGGCCGACATGTCAGGACTTAAGAACGAAGTAGTCGTTCAGAAAACCCACCGCTACGGCTACGACCACGCCCTCCGTAACTGTGGGATTAAGTTCGTCGAGGTCGAGACGCTCGAAGAGTACGCCGCGGCATTCAACGATCGCACCGTAATGGCCCACTTCTTCAACGCTGCCGAGGCCGGCCAAATCAGCCGCGAAGACTGGGTCCGCGTAGCCCACAAGCACGGAGTGCCTTGCTTCAACGACGCTGCCGCTGATGTGCCACCCATCTCCAATCTCTGGAATTACACCCAAATGGGATTTGACCTGGTGACTTTTTCCGGCGGGAAGGGAATTCGCGGTCCGCAGTGTACCGGCCTTTTGCTGGGCAGAAAGGACCTGATCGAGTTTGCGGTAAAGAATAACAATCCCTATTCGAACACCATTGGCCGTGGCATGAAGGTTGGAAAGGAAGAAATTGTCGGCATGGTCGCCGCAGTGGATTGGTTCTTGAGCCAAGACGAGGAGGCGATGATGGCGGAGTTCCAGAAACGCGCCGAAAGAATCGCTGCTCAAGTGAAGGGCATTCCAACCGTGGAAACCAAGATCTTCGTTCCTCCAGTGGCCAACCACGTCCCGCATTTGCAGATTACCTATGATCAGAATCGGATCCCCATCACCGGGCAGCAAATAATGGACAAAATGCGGCAGGGAAGTCCTCGAATTGAGTTGAATCCGTCAGCCGGTCCTAATTCCGTCACTGTCGGCGTGTGGATGCTGCAACCGGATGAGGACGTGATCGTAGCGCGGCGGCTTCGCGAAGTGCTCCAAGCAGCGCTGCAATCAGCCCAGTCCTGACCAAGGCGCTGCCTTCACCTTGGAAACGAGCATTACCCGTGCTCGCCTTGGCACCGGGAATACGAAATAACTGGGTAGCGCACTCCCTTGGGACTGGTCGTTATCGCTACTTTAGGCTGAACGCCGGGGGTGAGTGCGCGAGAGGACGAGCGAGCTCCAGGATGCGATGTGGTTGGTTGACCAAGCGCTCGGCACTAAAGCGGCATCAGGTTGTAGCCAGACACAACGCCCCACAACCGCTAAGATAAACGCCAAGCCATCTGAAAGTCCGCGTAGCGGGCGACATAATCTGGCCCACGGCGCGAGCCGTGGGACATGAGGCATCGCGATGAATTCCGGAGCCCCGGTAGGGGCGACATCCGCACGCCGGAGGGGCCGCGTAGAGCCGCGCGCTGCGCTGATCTCTCCCCTGACGGGGCTCAGGTGACTGCTCGCTCCTGCCGATCCCATCGCTTGGAAGCTGTGAAAAAATCGCGCTGTCATGCTGAGCGAAGCATCTGCATTTATCTCCTTGAAAACAAATGCAGATTCCTCGCTCCGCTCGGAATGACACGGATGGGTGATTTTTTCACAGGTTCTTGTGCCGTGGGCCCCACGATCGCGCCACTACCGGGGCTGAATGCATTCGTCCCAATAATTGGGTAAGAACGTGAGCAAGTCAAAGTTGAAGCCCTACGCCATGGTTAACATAACATACCTTATCAGACATAACCAATAGATGCGAAGCCACCCTGTAATCCTTGCCTCCTCTATGTGGCAACTCTGCCCCGCCCCCTCCCAGTAGCCCTTCGAAACGCGTTTACACGTCGCAAGGCGAGCCTTTCTCCGTAGGGGCAAATCATGAGTATCCGTGGGTGAAACCCACGGAACCTAAGGCCAAAACCTCGACCGGGCTTGACGGGGCTGAACTGAAGGTCAATCCCTTCGCGGTTGACTCTCTCCTACCCTAGCCGTCTCTGCTCACCGCATGTATACTAAATGCTTGTGTGAACGCTGCAATCCGCTCGGCACTCTCATATGCTTCTCGATGTTCAACATTACCGTTCGGAATTTCCTGTCACCGAGTGTTCGATTTACATGAACCACGCCGCAGTGGCGCCTGTTTCGCGACGCGTTCGGGACGCCATGGCAGCCTTGCTTGAAGACGTCTACCAAAGCGGCGCCGAGCACTGGCAACGTTGGACGGAAACCTACAACAGCCTCCGGCGCTCCCTGGCGCAGTTGCTCAATGCGGAAGCAGGTGAAATTGCCATAACCAAAAACACTTCGGAGGGGATCTCCACTTTTGCGAACGGCTTGGACTGGCGCCCGGGAGACGAAGTTGTTTCGATCGAGGGCGAGTTCCCTGCCAATTTTTATGCGTGGAAGGCGCTCGAAAAACGCGGCGTTGGTCTGCGGTTGGTGCGGCCGGAAGAAGGCCGGGTGAGCCAGGAGTCGATCGTAAGGGAGCTGAACTCCCGCACGCGGGTAGTGACGGTCAGCTTCGTGCAATACCTCAGCGGATTTCGGCTCGACCTCGTGGAGTTGGGTCAGGCTTGTGCGGCGCACGGCTGCCTGCTGTTCGTTGACGCTATCCAGGGACTCGGGGCGTTTCCAGTGGACGTCAAGAGGGCCAACATCGCGGGCCTTGCCGCCGATGGCCACAAGTGGATGCTGGGACCGGAGGGTTCGGCGTTCCTTTACGTGAATCGCCAGGTCATGGAAAGGATCACACCCTCAGAAATCGGTTGGGCCTCAGTTCGCCATTCGAGCGATTTCTCCCGGCGCGACCTCTCCTGGCGGGACGACGCCCGACGATATGAATGTGGCACGCTGAATACGATCGGGATTTATGGCCTGGGCGCTGCCGTCGATCTCCTTCTCGAGGTTGGGATCCCGAATATTGCCGAGCGCATCCTGGATTTGACTGAGCGGCTACGGGATGGACTGCTGGCGCAAGGCCACTCGCTGTTCGGCCCTCGCGCCCGCAAAGAGGCCTCGGGGATTGTCTCTTTTGTGCCGCGCCAAGGCACGGCCGAGCGCCTTCTGGACTGGCTTCTCGCCCACCATGTGCAGGTAGCCGCGCGATGCGGGATGGTTCGAGTTGCCCCCCATTTTTATAACACTGAGGAGGAGATCGACCGCGTGCTGGAAATTAGTCGTGAAGTCGACAGTCGAGAGTCGAGGAGTTAAGAACATCCCCGTGTGGCGCATGCAGGAAAATGACTCCCCTCCTCGGCTCGGCTGAGGAGGGGTTAGGGGGTGGTGGCGCATTGGTGAGCCCGCCCTTCAACCTGCCCTGACTCCTCCCTAATAAGCACGTGACCCCCTGCCACGCCATCATTCATAGCGCAATACCTCGATGGGATCGATCCGGGTCGCGCGGCGCGCGGGCACTGTACAGGCAGCCAGCGCAATCATTCCCAGCAACACGCTGACGCCCCCGAGAACCAGCGGATCCCACGCCCGGACTCCGTAGATCTGGCTGGCGACTATCTTGTGCAGCGCAGCCGCGCCAATGAACCCAAGTGCGAAGCCGACGGACACAAGCGCTAAGCCTTCCTTGACCACTAACCTGATTACCGCCGCACCCGAACTACCGAGGGCCATACGTATGGCAATCTCGCGCCTGCGCTGCGCCATCAGGTACGAAAGCACTCCGTAAATCCCGATGGCCGAAAGGAACAGGGCCAAGGCGCCAAACGCCAAAGCCAGCGTCAGCGAGGCGTGGCGGGACGCCATCGAGAGCGCGGTGCGCTCCACCATCGTCTTCACATCGAACAGCGGCAGTTCGGGGTCGATCTGGGCCATTGCCGCGCGGAGCATGCTCGTTACGCCGCCCGCTTTGCCGGCGGTCCTGACGGCAAACGTATAATCTCGCGTCGGGTGCTGTGCGTAGGGAAAGTAGTAAGCGCCGAACGCGCTCCTGGTTCCGGCGAGGTCTTCCTGCGTGATCGAGCGCACCACTCCAACCACCTGATACCAGCTTGTGTGCGCGCCGGACTTGTTAGGCTCCTTCAGGTTGTCGGATTGGTACATCCGCTGTCCTATCGGATCGCGATTCGGCCAGAAGTGGCGGGCCAATTGTTCATCGACAATCACCACCTGCGGGGCGGTCTCGTTGTCGTGGTCGTCGAAGTAGCGGCCGCGTACCAGGGCGATGTTCATCGTCTCGAAGTAGCCGGGCGTGACGATAAGGCTGTACGGAGAGAACAAGGATTCGCCCGGCTTCATGACATAACCCTCGGCCATGATGATAATATCGTTTTCGTTGTTACCGAAAGGAATATCGTTGGTTGCCCCGGCGGCGGCCACGCCCGGCAGCCGGCGAATCGAATCGAGCGCCCGGGTCATCAGAATACGCAACTCCCCGCCGCCGCGGTACCGGGATGCCGGCGCGGTCACGGACGCCGTCATCACCCCGCTGGTATTGAAGCCGGGATCGACTGCCAGCAAGTGGCGAAAGCTGGCCAGCAACAGTCCGGCTCCGGCCAGAAGCACGAAGGCCAGGCCAATCTCGGCGCTTACCAGGCCCTGGCGCAACCGGCGGGTCCCGACGCCGCTCGTGCCCGTGCGGCCGCTGTCCCGCAGCACACCGCTCAGGTTGACCTTGAAAGCGCTGGCCAGCGGCACAAGCCCCACCAGTACGCCTACCACGACGGCCAGCCCGAGGCTGACCAGAACCACACTGCCGTCGATGCGGACTTCGTAGGCTCTGGGGAATTGATCGAGTCCCATCGCCGCCACCGCCCGTAATAGCGCTCGACCAAGCAGCACGCCGGCGATGCCGCCCGCTCCCGCCAGCAGCACGTTTTCCGCGATCATCTGGCGCGCAATCTGGGCACGGCCCGCGCCCAGTGCCAGCCGCGTGGCGATCTCCTTGCTCCGGGAATTCGAGCGCGCCACTGCCAAGTTCGTGACGTTCAATCCCCCGATAAGCACCACAAAGACGGCTCCACCCCACAGCAAGTAAAGCGCGCTCTCGACGCTCTTGACTAGCGCATGCTGAAGCGGTTCCACCCTCGTGTAGAAACCCGCGTTGACGAGGAAGTCTTTGAAGGCAGGAAACCGATCCAGGTTGGCGGCGTTGAGAGCGTTAACCTGCGCCTGAACTTGGGAGGTCGTGGCGCCGGGCTTCAGCCGTCCGATGTGGCCCCACTGGTTGTTGTGATATTCGGTCTTCTGCTCGGGAGTAAACGCCACGGGCACCCAGAGACGTACCTCAGGGTCAACGAAAACGAACTCCTTCGGCATCACGCCCACGATGGTGAAAGGCGTGCCGCCCAGACGCAATTCGCGCCCGAGGGCGGAGGGGTCGCCGCCGTAAAGCTGATGCCATAGCGCGTCGCTGAGGATCACCTTGTTTTCGTTGCCGACTTCGCCTTCCTCTGCGGTAAAGGCCCGCCCGCGGGCCGGCGAAATCTCCACCACCCGGAAAAAGGACGGGGTCACATTCATCGCCGAAACCCGCTGGGGGGTGCCGTTGATTTCCAGCGCCGCGTCGTTCTCCTGGAAAAGGGCTTGTTCCTCGAGGGCGGTCACCGCGCGAAGACGATCGAAGTAATCGGGAGCGGCGCTTACACTCTGATCGGCGGCGCCGGCCTTCGGATACTCGTTGGACATCAACACGATGGCGTCGGCGTTCGGACCCGGCAGCGGCCGCAATAAGACTGAATGGACAATGGCGAATGTAGCCGTGTACCCCGCGATGCCGACGGCCAAAGTCAGTATGACCGTCGCGGCAAACCCCTTGTCCCGAAGCAAGGACATCATGCCGTGCTTCACGTCGCGAATCAGGTTCTCCATGGCGACTCCTTCCTCACTAACCACTAATACGTCTAGCGCCCCCTTTTGGTTCGTAGAAAACGCCGCCCAAACCGCTTTCTCCCCAACCCTAACGCGACCCTAGCGCATCAGCCGGACCAATTGACTAGTGGGCCCGGAGAGGTTAGATTAATTCCGTAGCATTCCTTAGAGTGAGTTGCCTCACTACCCTCGGAATGACACATCGGCGGTCGTAGCTCGAAGAGCAACGAGTTCCTTGACTCCTCGGCTTCTCGACTTGTGATCGGCGGACGCAATCCATGGTTACAACCTTCTTTGAATTTCTGGCGGGTTTCATCATCTCTGTGATCTCCCACTCCGGTTACCTGGGTATCGTGCTGCTGATGGGCATTGAGTCGGCGTGCATCCCCTTGCCTTCCGAAGTCATCATGCCCTTTTCGGGATACCTCGTCTCCGTGGGGCGATTCAAACTGGCGTGGGTAGCGATTGCCGGGGCTTTTGGCTGCAACGCCGGCTCGCTGGTGGCGTATTACGTGGGTTCACTGGGAGGACGGCCACTGGTGGAGAAATATGGCCGCTATGTTCTGGTCACTCACCACGACCTCGAAATGGCGGACCGTTTCTTTCGCCGCTATGGCGATTGGGCAGTCTTCCTGGCGCGCCTGCTGCCCGTGATCCGAACATTTATCGCCTTTCCCGCAGGCGTGGCGCGCATGGATCTTGTTCGCTTTAATCTCTATACCTTCCTCGGTTCCCTTCCCTGGTGCCTGGCGCTGGCCTATGCGGGCGTGAAGCTCGGCGAGCGCTGGGCAACTTTACGGGTTTATTTCCATCGCTTCGATACCCTCCTGGCAGTTCTTTTCGTTCTTGCCGTCGTCTGGTTCGTCCACGACCGGCGGAAGAACCGCGTCCGCGCGGCGTAAGGCGTTGCCAATTTCTGAAACAGCCAGGTTGTGATAACAGCCCTCTCCCTAGGGGAGAGGGCAGTCTGCTTATTTTGGGAGAACTGTTCATTTGCTCAGGAGAGGGCGCTAGCATCTTGTTCCTTCCACAAACCCTTAGATTGACCGCACCGGCATATTCACAAGATCGTCCACGGCACCAATTTCTCGGGTCACGAATGGCTCGCCGTACCGTACGCCGATCATGTCCCCGAAATGGCGAGCCTGGGCGGCCAGTCGCTCGCGGCAGTCGGCGCGGGAGGGGAACAAGTTCCGCCAGTCCTGGCGGGGCGAGAATTGCGAGCTGTAACAGAGGACGGCCTTGAGCTTCTTTTCGAATTGGTCCGTTATGTCAACCACGAAGGTTGGGACCAATGTCGGCACATACAACGAGGCGTAAATGATCTTATGGGGGCGGTGCGGAGCGCCCTCGAGCGGCAACTTGGCGAGACCCGCAAGGAAGCAAGCTTCGTAACCGATTTGCCCGGCGATGTAATGGTCCGGATGGCGGCCCTCCCAGTAAGGCAAGATCACGGTGCGTGGGTGGAGGGCGCGGATGCGCTGTGCAATCCGGAGCTTGTGCTCGCGCCGGTGCTCGACTCCCGCGTCCGGCAGGCCCAGGTTGTCGCGGTGAACAATGCCCATTACCTTCGAGGCGTGCGCGGATTCTTCCTGGCGCAGCGCCACGCTTCCGCGCGTACCGGATTCCCCGACCGTCAGGTCCAGGACCCCCACCTTGTAGCCGGCTTCGACCATCTTGATGACGGCGCCCCCACATGTGAGCTCGACATCGTCCGGATGCGCCGCGATGGCGAGTAAATCGAGTTTCGTTGAGCCAGGCATTTCACCTCCTAACAGGTGTCATCCAACTTCTTCGTGGGGCGCGAAGAAAAGCTCACCACAGCGTACACAGAGACCACGGAGAAAAAACCCTATGCTCTTCTCTGTGAGCTCTGCGGGCTGCATGGTGAGCTTTGTCAGATTGCTGCCCCGTTGCGGAACTTTGCGCAGTCCTGCTCGAGCCTTTTCAGGAACTTCTCCTCATCCAAATAGTATTTGAACGCCTTCTTGCCGTTAATCACGACCACAGGAATTTCTTCGTTAAATTTCCGGTAGGCCTCTGGGTCTTCGAGGATATTCACGACGCTCAAGTTGAAAGCATGGCTTGCCTGTAAGGCCTCAAGCTTTGCTTTAACTTCGTCGCACAAGCAGCAGCCGGGCTTGGAATAAACCACCACTTCGATCATGGCCTAAGTTGGAATTCTAGGGGATAGACGGAAGGGCGTCAAGGAACTGCGCGGCAAAGGCGCGTCAGGAATCATTTATGCGAATCTATGGAAAAGGTGGTCCACGGATAAGCCTTCATATCGCGCAGGAAGGGCTTTTGCCAAGAATATTCCGGATGACCCTTGAGATGTTGATCGGCATTAAAATCCATCCCACACGCGTGACCGGCGGCCGCACGCAAGGACATTTGACGCGCCATCTGGGCGTCCGTAACTTTGTTCTGCACGGCGCCAGCAATCCCATAGGGCCCCTGCCAGGGCTCCAAGCCTCGTGGGGACAAGTCGACATGCCCGCAGAGGGTGCGCTCGCTCGGCTGGTCTTTCTTGTCGAAGGTATCGTAGTGGTCGGCCAGGAATTTCTCCGCCAGGGCCACGTCGATCTTGCCTTTGTTTTCCGCCATCAATTCTTCCCAGCGCACATGTCGTGCGTTGGCACTCGCACCCGCATCCTCTATCGGGAATTTGGTCTCTTCGCTGGCCAGCTTGTCGTTGATGGGGAAATTGGAGCCGACAAAGTACCCGTCCATTTTCCGCTCCAGAGTGATGTTTTTCAGGCCCAACTCGAGACTGGCGATTTCGTTACGGAGGGTGTCAGCCACCAGCCAATCGTTGGCGTAGCCGCCGTTATTGCCCTCTTTCATGATTCGCGCGAAGTCATCAATCGACTTGGAGTATTGCATGGCCTTGCGCGCCCGCACAAATTCCGGAATCCCATTCGGATCATAGCCAAAAAAACTCGTGATCGTGGTTTCGGTGATCACGATGCCCGCGGCGTTCATCCCAAAATCGTCCCCGCTGTGGATGACGCCCGGCCCACCATCCATCAGGATGCGGCTTCCCTTTTCCGGAAGGATGTCGTAGATGATGGTCCAGCGCTCGCCGTCCAGATACCCGCTCCAGTTATTGTGAGCGATCACCATTCTTCCATCTTTGGTGTAACTTCCGGTTGCCACAAAGGCGCTGCAATGTTCCGGCGCGGTGACGGTGGGAGGCGATGCGGTGCCGCGCTGCTTGTCGTACTCGGTAACGTAATAACCCCATTCCTCCGCGGCGTTGACGGCGACCACATCCCAAATATCCATCTCCACGCCGTGCGCTTTGAGCCCCTCGGCGATGCCATCCATTTCCTCGCGATACTCGCCTTCGATGTGAGGCCACATCATGTTCTTAGCGGCATCCCGGAAGAAATTCCAGTCCTTCTTGTAGCTGTGGGTAGCTTCAAGTTCGACGGTTCTTTTGAGGTCTAGAATTTCCGGGGCCAGCAGGTAGCCGTTTTGAAATCCGATTTCCGAGGGAGAGCCCTCCAGGTGTACAAATGTCCAGCCATTCCGCGCTGCCTGGCGTGACGCCTTCTTCAAGCGTGGGTCATGGGAAGAGCCCCGCAGAAAGAAATTGGTGGCCAACAAAAGCACACCCAAGCCAACCAAAGCTGGAAGATATATAATCCGGCGCATCAACCGCGAACCTCCCCCGTAGATGAAAAAATGTGATTACCTTTACCTTGAAGGCGTTAGCTGGCGGGGACGACGGGGCTCGAACCCGCGACCTCATGCGTGACAGGCA
>Ga0187782_10002048_pt1 | contig 14803 bp, 18 predicted proteins | sample 0715_SJ02_MP15_2_FD_132454 | JGI IMG/M metagenome (GOLD analysis project Ga0187782, IMG submission 132454) | Tropical peat soil microbial communities from peatlands in Department of Meta, Colombia - 0715_SJ02_MP15_20_MG | ecosystem: Environmental > Terrestrial > Soil > Wetlands > Peat | place...
AGAGCCGACCTTCGTTTGTGGCCCGGCAACAACCTCGGGTATTTCGGCCCGTTCGAGGACCTCTTGCGCGGAGAGCTGCCGGGCGGACATCGAGGGTCGTGCGGGGCAGGCCGCACCGCCATCGGGATCGAATCGAACGGCGCGATCAAGGGCTGTCCTTCGCTGCCGAGCCACGAGTACGTCGGCGGCAACGTGCGCGACGATCGACTTCGGGCGATCTGGGAGCGCGCCGAACCACTTCGCTTCACACGGAACGACCGTCGAGGGGAGCTCTGGGGACGCTGCGCGCAGTGCTATTACGCCGAGGATTGCCTGGGAGGGTGCTCCTGGACGGCACACTCGCTTCTAGGCCGACGAGGCAACAATCCTTTCTGTCACCATAGGGCCCTGTCCCTGTTGCGCCAGGGACGACGGGAACGCGTGGTGCGCGCCGAGGCCGCGCCGGGTGTGCCGTTCGATCACGGCCGTTTCCAGATCGTCGAGGAAGACTGGCCGGCAGAAGAACTCGAGCGCGCATTCCTGGTCGCACAGGGGCGGGAGCGTTGGCTAGTCGATTGAGCCAAATAAAACGTGACCGCGCACTGATACGCAGCGTGGGCGGCGCAGCAGATGCGATGGGACCCCGGGTCCAAGCCGTACGCCTGATCCGCGACCGAGGCGGTATCTACGGCCATGCCTTCGACCCGCGCGTCGACGGGCTTGGGCTCAAGACGCTGCGAATCGCGCCAAGGTCGCCGTGGCAGAACGGGTACGCCGAGCGATTCGTTGGGACCCTCCTTTCCCGGCGGCCTGGTCTTTGCCATCCGACCCGCGCTGCACGACCTTCTCGCCGCACGCGGCCGCTGCCCCGCCCGTCACCCGCACCGCCCCGACGCCCGAGCCCCCATGGCACGTCCAGTACCTGACCACGCCGAGGATTCATGACCTCATCGAGGCGGCCCTGCGATCGTTCGGTGTTCCTCGTGCCCGCATTGCCGACTGTGCCCCATAACACTACCGCGGGAGCTTCGGCCGGGCGGGGGCATCGAACGCGCCCGAGCGTGGGGCACAATTGGCGCCGCTGCGCAGTCGAATGTAACGTCAGGACAGTGCACTCGATGAGCCGCGTGCTTCTTGCCATGGCCGCTGGGTTGTGCGCGCCGACCATCGCTTGCGGTCGCGCCGGCGAGCCGGCCGGTGCGCCCGCTTCAACAAGCACCGGTCCAGCAACCGACAGCGGCGGGGTTCTCACGCACGACTCCGGCACGGACGCGTCCACTACGTCTGCGTCGATCACAGACGGAGGCACCGACGCGACGACGTGCGCGACGGAAACCACGATCGATGGATTCGTGTACGACCCCGCCGGCGTCAACCCCCTATGGAACGTCACCGTCTTCGTACCCGATCCAAGCTCCCCGCTGCCGGACCTGGATACGATCCCCCTCTCCTGCGGGTGCGGGGCCCTTTTCCCAAGCGCCGTAATCGCCTACGGCGTGACGGACGCAACGGGCCATTTCGTGATTCACAACGCGCCTTCTGGCACGCTGTCGCTCGTCGCACAGGCCGGCAAGTGGCGCATGCAGTTCGACAACGAAACTATCGCGAACTGCACGAGCACCACGGTTTCGCCTCTGCGCCTTCCACGCAATTCCTCCGAGGGGAGTCTCCCAAACGTAGCCATATCGACGGGAGGAGCCGACTCGCTCGAGTGCCTGCCGCTACGGATGGGGGTCTCGGCCAGCGAGTACGTGGCCGGATCGGCCGACGGCGGCCACCTTCACATCTATACGGGTTTTAACGGCGCCAGCACGACTCCCGCGTCACCCCAGTCCTACCAGGCTCTTTGGGATTCTCAGGACGATCTCAACTCACACGACCTCGTACTCCTCTCGTGCGAGGGTCTCGAGACGACGGGTGGAAACCCAGGGGTCGCGATGACCATCGGATACCAGACGGAGCTGATGACGTATGCGAACGCGGGCGGGCGGGTGCTCGCCTCCCATTACCATTACGTCTTCTTCAGCAGCGGTCCGTTCGATACCGCACCCGATACTCTGGCGACTTGGCAGGGCAGCAATGCGAACCCGGAAATCGTCGTTGCTGGGGACCTCGACGCGGCGAGCGCCGTCGTGGACACGACGCTCGACGACGGCGCAGCCTTTCCCCAGGGGGCCGTCCTGCAGCAATGGCTCGGCATGGTGGGAGCTCTCACGAACGAGGAGCTCCGGCTCTGGTTTGCACGGGACAACGTCGTCGCGCTCAACGCGCCGCCCTCGGTCGAATGGATGCATCTGGTCGATAACACCGGGACGGTCACTGCGCCGGCGCAGGCATTTTCTGTCGACACGCCCATCGACGCGTCCGCGACAGGGACCTGCGGACGCGTCATTTATACCGACCTGCACGGCGGCGGCGGGCCGGGTGTGAGTGAGCCTGGCGTGACACCGGACTACCCGGATGCGGGTATCCAAGGTGGGATCGTCCCCACGCAGTGCGCCTCGCGGCCCCTGACACCGCAAGAGAGCGCGATGGAGTTCATGATCTTCGATCTGTCCTCGTGCCTCGTTGCCCCTGGCAGCGCTGCGGCAATCGAGCAGCCAACATTGGCTCCTTGAACGGCCCCCCTCACCGAGTTCATAGAACGAATCGATCGTCGCAGGCGAGTGCTTCGCCGCCGTCCGCGCCCCGCCAGCGCCTGCGCCGGCCCCGCCCGCGATCGACTCATGACCGCCATCCGCGATGCGCACGAGCGAAGCATGAGCAAGACCGAGCTCGCCGGCGCGACGCGCACCCTGCCCAAGGCCGCCCAGCGCACGATCCTCGACGCCTTCGACTCCGAAGATGTCATCAACCTTCCTCCCGGACGGACGGCCTGGCGCGCCTCCAACGCGGTGTCCTGGGTCGCGCGGCATACCGAGGAGCCCGAGCTACGCCTGGATCTTGAGCGAGCCGCCGGCGCCCTCGTCTAAGAGCGCCTCTCGGCGCACCGCGGGCGGGGGTCTTTGGCCCCCCCCCGCGGCCCCCCCCGGGAGAATGGGCTGCGGCCAGGTGCCGGCAGGCATCTCTTGCCGGCACAGCTTCCGCAGCTGCGCCCAGGCGCGGCAACGGCAGCACGACAACCGCCCAACGCTTTGCTCTGCATCGGAGAGTACGATTCTCGACGGACTGGTCGTCACCATCGACGTGGGCGCCGTTCGGTCATGCGGGAGTATGAGGCCCGAGACGCCCCATTCGGACCGTCCTTTCGCAAGAGGGCCTTGACAGTCGCGTCCTCGCGCGTCAGCCTGATTTTTGGCCCGAAGAGGGGCCCGGCGTCCGCGGGAAGAACTGAGTTCGCCTCTTCGGTCAGAGTCTCCGACCCCCTTTCACGCCCGCCGCGCGGACCACGGGCAACCGATTGAAAGGAGGTCTCTCATATCTCGATCGCTGCCGGTACGTCCCAACCTCGTTCACTTGAAGCATCAAGCGAAGGATCTTCGCAGCTTGGCGCGGGAAAAAGACGGAGAAGCAGTCGCCACGATCCGTCGGCTGGAGCGGTTTCGCGACGGTTCACCATCGGAGATTGCCGCGGCCGACCTGACGCTAAAGCGAAGCGCAGCGCGCTGGTCTCGGAGCGACTCGGCGACGACGCCGACTACGATCAACTGATGGGCGCGTCTGTCGCTGCATTTCGCGTGCAAATGTTCGACGGCAGACTCTGCCCGAGCTCGCCGAATGCAGCAGTGGGGTTCGATTGCCGCGCACGGGCGCAGCCTTGCCGTCGGTTACGAGAACTCCGACCTGCTGCTGCGTCCGTACTCCGCGCGGCAGGAGGGATACGAGACGGCGTCACGCTGGGCTTGGGAAGTGGGCGAAGTAGGGGCCAAGACGGCACGCCTCGATGCGTGCGCGATGGGTTTCGCGGCCCTGCGGCTAGCTACGGAGCTCTTCGAGACCCCTCGAGTCGGCCGCTATGCCTGCGGCCGGAACGCCTATCGGCGCTGGGCTGAGCTGCTTCTGGACGAGTTGTCGCTGTCGCGGCTGACGGACCCCGAGCGATTCGCGGCCATCCTAGGGCACGCCCATACGCTCGAAAGCTTGGCCGACGCGCGCGCCGCGGCGGTCAACTATCTCACGCTGTTATCGGAGCTCGCACCGGCGGCGGCGCGGCCGGCTTTCGACGAGGCGGCAGGGCTGTTTGCAGATCTGGAGAAACTCCTCTGGCAGAAGCATCGCACTTTCGCCCCCTACCCTTGGGAGCTGCCGTCGCTTTCCGCGTGGGAGCCCGGGCTGCGGTCGGAGCAGGCTGCCTTCCTGAGCGACGTCGCAGACCGCGACGGGCGCGCCTTCGCATGCTTGGTCCGGGCCGTGAACGATGTTCCGTCGTTCGAAAGCAGTACCCTGATTCCATGAGGTAGAGACTGATACCGCGGCGTTCGGATCGATCCTCAGGGCGCTAGCTGTAGGTCGAGAATCGCGACACTGTTGGTCATGACGGTATCGGCACTCAAGTTCATACTTACTGAGTTTGCCGTAAAGCTGATGTTCGTGGGAGTGAAGTTGCTCGCAGGATCCAGGGTGACGCCGGCAATCGTCGGCGCATTCGCAAACACAAAAACGAACCCATTGAATGTCCCGCTGCCGTAAGTCACATTCGTCAGCGGATTGTAGATGATCTGATTTGCGGTGATGTTGATTTGAAACGCGGTATTTCCCAGGATGGTCCCGTTCGGGAACGTTGGGTCGGATGCGCCCACGACAGCCGAGGCCGGGCCGCCCAAAATCGTCTGGAGGTCCGGGTTGTAGAGCGTCGCTGTTACCGTCGATCCGCTTACCCCAGCGGCCCCTCCGTCGCTGGTTGTGCCGTCCGCCCCTCCATCGCTGGTTGCGCCGTCCGCCCCTCCCTCGTTGATTGCCCCCTCCGCTCCTCCGTCGTTGATTGCGCCCTCCACCCCTCCGTCGTTGATTGCGCCCTCCACCCCTCCGTCGTTGGTTGCGCCCTTCGCTCCTTGCGAGGGTGGAGAGTTCGTACCCCCGCATGCCAACCCGCCGCAAAATAGGATTGCTGCAATCTTCAAGGCTAATTTCACTGTCGTTCCTCCTATAGGTGCGCCGGCTACGGGCACTCCAGGGCGCGTTGAACTTCGCGCTCGGCGCGGCGGCGCGAAAATACCAGGGTAGCGGGCCGCGAGCACCAAAGGAAGCGTCCAATGCCTGGGGCGGCGCCGCTGTGGCGCCCGCCCTCGAAGCGCAGCACGATTTTTTTTCGTTTCTGCGCAACGGTCAGCCTCCTCGGAGCGATGTAATCGCGGATGGCTTCCGCCGCCGCACCCGATTCGTCCGAGACCCAGTTGCGACGCGCCGCAGCGCTCGAAAGCGCGCTGCGCCCGATTGCCGGGATCTCGCCGACCCCAAAAGTCGTGGAAATCCTGCTCAACGCCGACGGCCGCATCTGGGTCGACCGACTGGGGCACGGCATGCGCGCCCCCGCTGCCCGCATGGGCCCCGCCGCGGCCGAGCGGATGCTACACTTGGTCGCCAGCGAAATGGGGGTCGAGCTGAACGCCGCCCCCTCGCTCGCCGCCAAACTCCCGCCGCCCTACGGCGCGCGTCTTCAAGCCTCGATTCCGCCCCTGGTGGACGCGCCCGGCTCCGCCCCCTTGACCATCACCCGCGAGGCGCCGGCGCCGCTCGCCGGCGTCGAACTACACTCTCGAGGCGCGGTTCGCCTACTATGGGAAGCTTTCCGCCAAGCAGAAGGCGAGTTACAGGAAGAGCGACGAGATCTCCGCTCTGCGTGTACCCGACGCGGAGGCTCTCCGGACGCACGTGCGCCAGCTCGAAACGGCGCTCGCGAGCGGCCAGCGGCTCGTGACCGCCACGGCGGCGAGCGCCCTGGTCTTGGCCCTCTGCCGCCAGCTCGGCGCTCCGCCGGTGAAGGTCACCGTTGGAATGGTGCGTCCGGAGATCCGCGGCGGCGAGCTGTACGGCCTCTACCGTCTCGCCAAATGGGGTCCGCCCTTTCAGCGACGGCGGAATGAACGGCGATTTCACCTAACGCATATTATGTGAACTTCGCGGGCGTATCCCCTCGATCTTGTATCAAGCCTTCTTTTTTTCTCATCCGAAGGCTTACGACAGTCGACATACTCCCGAACCGTGTGCATCTCGACGATAAAGAGTCGGCCTACTGGGTCGTCGCCATCGCCGAGGACCTGAAATAGGCGGTCGAGGGCGAGATTGATTTCCGCGTATCCGGCGCCGTCCGGGACGCGGAGCACCACGATGCCTGCGTATCGGTGAGGCGGAAATGGCAGCGTGTTCGAGAAGTCGAGATCGAGAGCGATGAGGCATCGCCCTTCCACTCGACAAACTTCGATGAGCGCGCGATCCGGAGACAAGCAAAGATTCTGACCCTCGACCGTCGTGACGTCGTGGCCGCGAACGCGCAAAAGAGACGGGCGCCTCGTTCGCCAAGGTTCTCGGCGCGAATGTGCCCGATGCCCAGCTGCTTGAGCCACTGCTCGACAGCATCCCGCCCATCCAACAGCCGCGTGGAGATCCGTGCTTCCGACCGGACAAGATGCATGCTGACAAGGCGTACGATTCGCGCGCGTCCAGGGCGTCTTGCCGTAAGCGAGGCATTGTCCCTCGCATCGCCCGGCGCGGCATCGAATCCTCCGCACGCTTGGGACGCCACAGATGGGTGGTGGAACGGTCTTTTGCCTGGATTCATCGCTTTCGAAGACTCGTCATCCGCTACGAGCGCTGCGCCGATCTCCACCGCGGGCTCCTCATGCTCGCCTCAATACTTGTCTGTCTCCGCTTTCTGCCCTCTGCCGGGTTTTGAAACCGCCTCTAAGGGCCATTCGCGACTGGATGCCTTTCGTCGGGGGCCGCTCGGCGCTGCTGGACCACGTTGAACGGGACGGGCGGCAGTTCGTGCTCGCTGTGGAGAGCGAGCCTGCTAATCGCTTGGCGCCGCTGAGCCCGCGTGAACGCGAGATTGCTCAGCGGCTAGCGAGAGGCCAGACGGTCAAGATGATCGCGTACGAGATTGGACTCGCGCCTGCGACCGTGCGAGTTCTCATTGGCCGCGCCGTGGTCAAACTGGGCGCGCGTTCGCGCGCTGAGATGTGCGCGATGGCGAGCGGCTTGGTCGTGGCACGAGGCTCCGAATCCGGACGCCACTCGGGTTCGTGACGGAACGCGGGTCCAGCCGTCCATTGGCACCGACCAGTTGAAACAACTGGTCCTCGACGCTGAAAGTTGTCTGCAGGTGGTGCGAGGATAGCGTTTACATTCTTATGTAAACACTTTTCTGATTGCACTCGAGTTCTGTCCTGGAATAGACCCACCCTATGACGCTGCTGCCCACCATTCGTCGTCTGATTGTCGCGGCCTTCGTCGCTGTTGCCGCTCTGTTCGTCGCACCGCCCGCGATGGCTCAGGAGTACTACGCGTACCTCTACAACAACGACATTCCCACCGGCGACGCCGACGACGGCTCCTGGATCAACATCTACACGGCCATTCTCTCACTGGGTAGTTGTAGCAACGCGATCACTCACGAGATGTGGTACGAGACCTACGCGGACGGAGCCTACTGGGTCGAGGTCGGAGTCCAGTCGGGATACCCCATCGGGCTGTGCTTCGAGCAAATTCTCTACTGGGCGGACAATCGCCCGAATGGTGGGGGCTACCATCAGCACTTCAACGGCAACGTGAGCTGGCAGTTCGACGAGTGGTATGGGATGTCCATCACAACCGGTGGGCCAGGATCCTGCGAATGGGATGTCGTGTTCGGCGGCGTCAGCCTCGGAGTCTCGACATCCAATTGCCCGGGGACGGGTCGGACTTTGGTGGCTGGCATCCAACACAACGTGAGCGCCTCGGCAACCGATTACGTGTTGGGCGACTTCACCAACTGGGAGCGCCTGAACTCGAGCGACGACTGGTGGAACGGTTGGGACGGCCCCGTGCTGGGTGGGACAAGTGGGCCCGGAAACTACCAGCCTGCAATCGAATGGAATATCCCACCCCCCGACAACTACTCCACACTTGAGGGTCTCAATGAACAACTGTAACGGTCTTCTCCTCGCGGCGTCCCTCATCTTGTCGGCCTGCTCCGCACCCGTCCAAGAGACCACGCCGACCACGTCAGCACGCCCGGCCCCCACGAGTCCCGCCCTGGCGGTTCTGGTGCCTTCGTCGGCGTCCGATGCGGGCACGCCGAGCATGGCCGACCCGAACCTCGTCTCGCAGCTTCGCAGCCTGGGGAATCTCATCTCTGCCAGCCACGGCATCCCGTCACCCTCGACGATGCACGCGGTCGCCGTCGCCGACCATCAGCTCGCGGAAACCTTCATCAGCGGCGCCGTCATCAACGACCACGCGCCCGTCTACGTCGTGCGGATGACCGGCGGTCCCTTCACCGCCCCCAATCACCCGCCGAACGCTCCAGCGCCTCAGGGGAACGTCCTCACCGTGACCTTCAACGCCACGACGATGAGGGTCACCGACATCGGCATCGACCCCGAGGCGCCCGATCTCACCCCGATCGGCCAAGTCACGGACCTGCTCGCTCAGTAGGTTCGGTGTAAGAGTGGGGGATGCACCCGCAGCACGAGAGGCTTTGCACCCGTGGGGCGGAGCCCGCCGGACTCGAAAATCCCGTGGCGCGGGAGCGTGCCCGACCCAATGGCCTTTGGACGATCCTCCGGAGTGCGAAGGATGATTGCAACGGAACGAGGGAGCAAATGACCCATCATCGCCGGCGCGTAGGAGCGAGTAAGTTGTGCAAATGGGCGAGTAAGTCGTGCAAATGGGTTTCGCCGAGCAAGGCCTGCAGCTTGGAAGTTCACGCAACGTTCGTTAGGGGAAATCGCGGGTTCATTTCACCCTCGCTGGACGAGTGGACCGATTTGAGCACGCGCAAGGCAGGCTGCCGCCGAAGGAGCGCGCGGCCGCGCGTCACGAGCGACGATCACTCGATGGCGACTTCACCGAGCAGCTCGGTGGGCGCCCGCGCGACGTGCGGTGCGTCGACGGCAATGCCGAGGCTTTCGAGCATGAGCGTGATCTGGAGCGAATCGACCACTTCACCGAAGAGTCGCAGTCGTCCGGCGCAATGTGCGCAGCGGAGAATGTCGACATCGAAAATGCGACGCAAGAGGGTAGCCCAGAGGTGAGGTTCGACGGCGCCGTAGACAAGTTCGTGCATGCAGCTCGTAACTTCGCCAGCGAGCTAGAGCGCGAGAAAATCAGCGGCCGAACCTTTGAGAACCATTCGTGGAAGGCGAAGCAAAAGCTTTGCGTTGGGAGGCGTACCTACGGGTACGACAACGTAGAGGTCAAGGAGGGAGAGCGCCGACTTCGAGTCGAGTACCGCCGCAACGACGAGCAGGCGAACGTCATCGTCGAGATCTTCACTCGGTACTCGCGTGGCGCGGGTCTACGAAGCATCGCGAAGGAACTCAACGCGCGCGCGGTCGCGCCGCCGCGCGCCGGCAAGCGCGGTACAGGATCATGGTCACCATCGGGCCTCCACACGATGTTGAGGAACGAGAAATATCGAGGCGTCATCATTTGGGGTCGGTTCGAGAAGAGCTACCGGAAAGGGACAAAAGTTCGCCTCAAGCGTCCGCAGTCCGAATGGCTTCGCGTCGAAGCCGAGCATCTCAGAATCGTGAGCGATGATCTGTGGTTCGCCGCTCAGGCACAGATGCGAGGGCGCACGGTGGACCCCCAGAAGGCCGGGCGCAAGGGGGGCGGTCGCCCGGCTCGGCACATGCTCTCAGGCATTGGCCGGTGTGCTGCCTGCGGCGGACCAATGACCGTCGTCAGCGTAAGGAACGGAACCATGCCGATCAAGGTGTACGCATGCGCTTACCACCGAACGCGTGGGGAAACGGTGTGCGGGAACAAGCTTCGACGACCGGTTGACAAGGCGAACGACGTCATCGCGAGGTGGCTGTCAACGGCGGTCCTGCGCGAGGAGGTCGTCCTTGCCGCACTCGAAGAAGCCCGTCGTCGCCTTGCGGACCGAGCAAAGATCTCAACGACGGACCTCGAGCAACTCGAGAAGGACTGTCGTCGCCTGAGGGGCGAGATCGCCAACATGGTGAACGCCCTCGCGAGCGCTCGGTACAGCCGGAGCCGGTTGTCCGTGCGATTGCAGAACGGAACGAACAGCTGGCGTCGATCGAGTCTCGACTGCGGGTGGCCAAGGCGGCGCCGGAAGCCATCGACGGGGAGCTCACCCAGATGCAGGCCGAGGCGGCGAAGCGAATCGAGGATCTGCGTGGCGTTCTCGCCCGGAACCCCGAGGAAGCTCGCGCACTGCTGAAGCTCGTCTTGGACGGACCCGTGACGTTCAGGCCTATCGAGCTTCCCGAGGGACCGCGCTACGAGGTTGCGGCGCGCGCCTCGAAGAGGAAGATTCTCGCCGCAGTATCGGGCCGCACGACGGGCGTCAGTAATGAGGCGTCCCCAAGGGGATCGGAAACGTTGGGGATGTTGCCCGTGGGAGCGGCCGGTCCGAGTGTCAGTAATGTGGCGTCCCCAGGGGGATTCGAAGAGCCGTTTTGCAGTAACCCTAACTAGGCGCGGTCACTGGCTTTTTCGCCCAACTCCTCGAATCCACTCACGTTCCTTGCCCTATCCTTGCCCCCGGGTTTCCCCGGCAGTCGCCCCAAGTCGACCTGGGTCGGGGCAAGGATGGGGCACGACGGCCTCGGGAGGGCAGGGCATCCGCCGCGCGTGCTTCGGGTCAGCCACAGCTTGACGTGGCATGTGTTTAGACACATAATGCAACCGTGCCGACGGTGGTGCGCGGCTCGTACGAATGGGACGAAGCCAAGGCCGCCTCGAACCTGGAGAAACACGGCGTATCGTTCGAAGAAGCTGCTTCTGCCCTTGAGGACCCGAATGCCGCGTACATCGACGCAAGCACGAGTTCGGAAGAGCGCTTCGCGGCGATCGGCTTATCCGCTGCGGCCCGCGTCCTTTACGTCATCCACGTCGAGCGGCGGCGGCGCGACCGAATCATCAGCGCTCGAGTCGCCACTGCTGCAGAACGAATCGTCTACGAAAACGGATGAACTCATGGCTGCTCCTTCCAAAGCCTCGCTGCGAGAAATACCAGAGCTCGACATCAAGAAAGCCAAAGTACTTCGGCGAGGACCGAAGCCAGGCAGCCGGCTTGAGTTGACGCTTCGCGAGATGCGAACCGCTGCCGGCAAGACGCAGGCGGAGGTAGGCGCCGCACTGGAAAGTGACCAGGCGGAGATGTCGAAGCTCGAACGCCGGTCGGACATGATGTTGTCCACGTTGCGCAAGTACGCGGAAGCAATCGGCGCCCGTTGCGAGGTCGCCTTTGTCTTCGACAAGACGGGGCATCGGATCGTGCTGAAGGACCCCGAATAGCGAGGGGCGAGCGACGTCGCGAGATCATCCCTGACCTCGGGATGTTGCCGGTCTGTAACCCAAGCGATTCTCAGGTCGAGCATATGCTCGAGGCATGTGTAGGGGGCCGGCACAGACCGGCGTCGTCAGTGTCATCGCTTTGCTGACGGCAACCGCTCTCACCACGGCCTGTTCGAGTTCGTCGGACTCGACAGAAAGCCGAGGCTACAACGGCGGGACGGTCGGATCGGCCGGAGCCAATCCGAATCAAAACGCCGTTGGCTCGGTCGGTCTGCGTCTAGCCATCGGCACGGGCGTCGACGTCAACTCTCTCGAATGGACGATCGCAAACACGTCCAATACGTATTCCGGCACCGTCCTCATCACCGACGACGCTGGCGTCTCTGCGCAATCCGTAGAGTTCGTAGCCGGTGGCGTCGCGGTTGGAAGCTACACGGTATCGATCAACGGCAGCGACAGCAACGGCGACCCGTGCTTCGGCAGCACGGCGCCGAACGCGGTGCTCGTGAGCGCTGGCACGATAAGCGCCGCCACAGTCCTTGTGACCTGTACCATCCCGACCGATGCCTCCGTCGCAGCCGACGTCTTTTCCGGCAGCGTCGCGATTGACGCGGGTGTCGCACTGGTCAATCAGAGTCCCTACCCATGTCCGGCCATCTCGTCGTTCGCGATCAACCCCGCAGAAGTGCTCCCGCCCCAGGCGGCTGCTCTGAGCGGTGTTTCGACAGCGGGCTCCAGCGCGGGCACCGAGACGTTCCTCTGGACGACATCGTGCGCAGGCGCCCTGATCCTGTATCCCGCGTCGCCCAACGCGACGTTCAACTGCTCCTCGGCGAGCGGCACGTGCATAGTGACGCTGACGGTCAATCTCGACGGCGTGAGCGCGAGCGGCGGTGACGCGGGTCTCGTATGCCCTGGCACCGCCGGCGCTCCCTACTACGAGCAGATGTCCGCCAACGTCGTCTGCGAGCCTGTAGACGCATCGGTGCAAGGTCCGGGACCTGAAATCGCCTTTGTACCGGTATCCGACCGAGTCGACATGGTGCACGACGCAAAACGCGGGCTTCTATATATTTCGACGCAAAGTGGCGCGTTACTCGAGTATGACCTTGCCGAGAACTTCGTCATAGGTCAGCTGGCGCTCATTGGATCTCTGGGAGGGATCGACCTTTCGCCGAGCCAGGATACCCTTGTTGTTGCTTCGGGGAACGGCGCGATCCAGGTGGTCGACCTGACGTCCGGCGTGAACACTCGCATCGAGCTTGCCCTAGTGCCTGGTGAAGGGGGCAGTTTCACAGCGGCCTTCATCGATGACGACACCGTATTGGTATCTACGGGCCTCTTCAGCTACTCCGGCTTTTTTCCGCTTCGGCTCATTCAGCTATCTACGGGTGACGTCATGCAAATAGCAACGGTGTCTCCGAATACCATGCTCACGCCGAGCGCGGACCGGAGCGTCGTCGCGATCGCCCAGGCAGACATCGTGGGCGCCCCGTTCGGCTAATACGTCTCGGCGACTGGCGCCATTGACGAAGCGGTTGCGGATTGGTTTCTGTACGAGATTGGTGTCAACGCGACATCCACCCAGTACGCAGTCCCTACCTACGACGGACTATTTGTATACGATGGCAATCTGAACGTCCTCGGGACTCTCGGGACCTATGCCCAGAAGGTGCCACTTGGCGTGACGTACAGCCCTGCCTCCACACGGTTCTATGTCTCATGGAGCTACCCTTCTGACGGCGGCCCCGCGATCGAGGCATTCGATTCCGCGTCCCTCGAGTCGCTCGGCACAGTTCAGAACAATCGTCCTTTTTCGTTGACGGACAACAACGCCTTCGTCACAGGGCGCTTGCGCATCTCTCGCGACGGAACGCTTCTTTTTTCGACCGTCACGGGAGCCCGGCCCGTTCGACTTCTTGGCCGTTGTGGAGACGCTCGAGTCTCTCGACCAGGCGGATCAGATCGCCCCGCGCACGGCGGCTATCGCTTTGCCAGCGGCCTGCGCGACCGAAAGCGACAGGGGTTCGATGATGGCGGCCTTGCCGAGGCCGCGGAGCAGATGCTCCTGCGTCCTCCCGCCCCTCCACCACTCGCAGACGACGAGCGTCGGAACGACGAGGCGAACGCTCTCGCGACGAACCGCCTCGAAGAGCTCCGCCACCCTACGCTTGCCCTTCTCCCAGCCGATAAGGGCGCCCGTGTCGAACGTGACTCCGCGCACGGGACTCTTATTCGCGGGTCTCGCGCTCGGCGCGTTTACCCAACGAGCTGTCGGCGTTTCGACTGTTCCGCCGAGAGAATTTCGATCGCCCGGCCTAGACCTACCTCGGCGCTGACGGCGCGAAGGAGGGACTCGGCCCCGCGCAAGCGCCCGCTCTCGCCCGACGCGCTCTCGGGCTTGACGCGATCGAGGCCAAGCTCGTCGAGCACGGCCTGGACACCCTCTTCCGTCGGAATGACGCCCTGCTTCGCAAGGTCGGCGACAATCCGGGCGCGCGCCGCCTGCTGAGCGGGCGTCGCCTTCGTCCGCCTGGACTGTTTGACCAGAGGTCGCTTGCGCCGCGCGGTCGAGCTCTTCGCGCTTGGCTTCTTGGTCGCGAGCGTCATCTCACCACCAAATCTAGCATTGACGATGGCCTATAGCCGCCCTTCATTCGAGCTTGCGACGCAAGCCTAGCTCCAGCAGTGCGGCGCGCACGGTGGAACGCTCTCGCTGCGCCACTTGGGCGATTCGGCTCACGTTTCGACCGAATTCAATGCCCAAGGTTGCCGATCCGCGGTCGACTGGCCGTTCGTAGCAGCCAGCCAGAACGAGCGTGAGGCCGGGCCGAGTACCTGCGCGCCTGTTCGGCAACGAGGTGGCCGGCGAAGCCGCTCCCCGCGCCATGTCCTCCTGCCTCTTGCGCTCCGCCCGCGTCGCACACCGAGCCCCGCGGGATCCTGGAGGATCGCGACAGCCCGGGAAGCAGTTGGCGCGTCACCCGGGGCGGCGGGTGGGTCGACTCGCTTGGGCGCGGTCGCTCACCGCATCATGCGGCGCTCGGAACGTTCTCGCGCACAACGCCCGGATGGCGCGCCGCGATTCGCAGGAGTGCCAGCGCCGCCCCTTCCGGCTTGCGACGGTTCTGTTCCCAGTTGCGAAGGGTGTGCACACTGATGCCGAGCGCGCGGGCGGACTGGCCTTGCGTCAAGCCAATGAAACGACGGAGAGCCGCCACATCGCCGGGCTCAAGCTCGCCGCGCATGATGCGCTGACGTTGGCTGCGGCGCAGCGCTCGCGCGAAATCGGCTAGGCTTAGTTCGGGAATGGCTTTCATGGGGTGCAAGGTATGACCGGAGCTCTGTAGAGGGACCGCGTAACGAGGGCCATCGAACGCGCGCGATCCATGGGCCAAGACGGACCGGGTTATCG
>Ga0187782_10002049_pt1 | contig 14800 bp, 16 predicted proteins | sample 0715_SJ02_MP15_2_FD_132454 | JGI IMG/M metagenome (GOLD analysis project Ga0187782, IMG submission 132454) | Tropical peat soil microbial communities from peatlands in Department of Meta, Colombia - 0715_SJ02_MP15_20_MG | ecosystem: Environmental > Terrestrial > Soil > Wetlands > Peat | place...
ATGGAGCTGACCGGCCCCGCGGGCGAATATGGCCAGGCGGGCGCGAAGTCGGTCGAAATGGCGCTGCGCGACCTCAACGACGCCGGCGGCGCCAAGGGCTGCAAGCTTATCGCCGACACGCGCGACTCGCAAAGCCAGGGCACCGTCGCCGTGGACGCGGCCAATCAGCTGGTGCAACTGAAGAAAGTGCCGGTCATCATCGGCGGCATTATTTCCTCAGTGTCCATTCCGATCCTCACCTCGGTCACCGGGCCCGCCAAGATCGTGCAGATATCGCCCGCGTCGTCTTCGCCGACGCTGACGGCGCTCGGCCGCGAGGGCAAGACGAACGGAATCTTCTTCCGCACGATCACCTCCGACGCTCTGCAGGGCACGGCCGCGGCGAAATATGCGCTCGACCAGGGCATCAAGACGGTCGCCGTCATCCACGTGAACAACGATTTCGGCGTGAACATGTTCGGCGAATTCGCCAAGGCCTACAAAGCGCTCGGCGGCACGATCGCCTCGGTGACGCCTTACAACGAAAAGCAATCGAGCTACGCCTCCGAGGTGACGGCGGCGATCGCGTCGAAGCCCGACGCGCTCTATCTCGTCGCCACGCCGGTCGACGGCGCGACCATCGCCCGCGAATGGATCTCGCAAGGCGGCGTGCAGAAATTCCTGCTCAATGACGGAATGAACAGCCCCGATTTCATCTCAAGCGTCGGGCCGAAATATCTCAACGACGCCTACGGCACGTCGTCGGGCACGAGCCCGTCGGCGTCGACCGAATACTTCAACGCCAACTACAAGGCCTTCTCAGGCATCGACCCGAGCAACCCGGCCGCCGACCGCTCCTACGACGCCGGCGCGATCGCGGGCCTGGCGATCGCGGCGGCGGCGACCGACGACCCGCTGGCGATCCGCGACGCGATCTTCAAGATCACCGACCCGAAGGGCGAAGCGGTCCACGCCGGCAAGGACGAATTCGCCAAGGCGTTGGCTCTTTTGAAGGACGGCAAAGCGATCCGCTATGAGGGCGTGATCGGTCCGATCGCCTTCGACAAGTACGGCGACATTACCGGGCCGTTCCGACTCTGGAAGATCACGGACGGCAAAGTCGTCACCGTCGGCGAAATGTCCACCGACGACGTGAACGCCATCAAGGCCAAGATTGGCAACTGACGGCGCCGACCGCCGCGCGCGCCGACGCCGAAGAAGGGCCGGCGCGCCGTCCGCCCCTCAGGCGATCGAGATGGCTCAAGGCCCGCCTCGCTCGCCTGACAGGCCTTCGCCCGCCGTCCGCGCGGGTTTGGACGCATGGAGCGGCGACAGGGTTTGAATTGCGCCGTGCGCCGGCTGCCGCGAGACTTGAGCCTCTCGCCTTTGACGGTCCGTGAAGCTTCCAGCAGGCGTCCGACGCGCTTCGGCGCCTCAGTCGGGGGATTGCGGACGCCGCGGTTTTTTTAGGTTTTGAAATGGCTCTTCGAGACGACCAAGATCTCGTCTTCGGGCGCGCCGATCCTCCGGCGCCGCGGGTCCCCGAGCGTTTTGAGCTTGCGCCAGGTCTGACCATCAGTCGAATCGTAACCGGCCTCTGGCAGGTCGCCGACATGGAGCGCGGCGGGCGGGCGCTTGATCCCGATGCCGCCTCGGCGACAATGGCCGCCTATGCTCGCGCCGGGTTCGACACGTTCGACATGGCGGACCATTACGGCAGCGCGGAGATCATCGCCGGCCGATTCTTGGCGCGCGTCGCCGGCGGCGAGAACGCCGGCGTCAACCGCCCCGTCATGATGACGAAATGGTGCCCGCCGCCGGGGCCGATTTCCGCGGACGCGGCGCGGGCCGGCGTCGAGCGCGCGCTAAAGCGGCTCGGCGTCGCCGCCGTCGACCTCATGCAGTTCCACTGGTGGACATACGAACACCCGGCCTACCTTGACGCGCTGAAGGAGCTGGCAAAGCTCCGAGGGGAAGGCATGATCCGCCATCTCGGCGTCACCAATTTCGATGCCGCTCATCTTCGTCTCTTGATCAAGCACGGCCTGCCGATCGTCAGCAACCAAGTGTCCTTCTCGCTGCTCGACCGACGCGCCGCCGGCGAACTATCGGCGGTCTGCCTTGAGCACGGCGTCCGCCTGCTCGCCTACGGCGCGCTTGCGGGCGGTTTCTTCTCGCGGCGGTGGCTTGGCGCCCCGGAGCCATCGCTTGATGAAATCGGCGACTGGAGCAAGCGGAAGTATAAGCGCTTCATCGACGTCGCCGGCGGCTGGGACGGATTCCAGGCGATGCTCGCTCAGATCCATCGCGTCGCGGATCGCCACGGCGTCTCGATGCCGGCCGTCGCTGCGCGCTGGGTGCTTGACCATCCCGCGGTCGCCGCCGTGATCGTCGGCGCGCGGCTTGGCGAGAATGTTCACGTCAGCGACAATGCGAGCGCCTTTTCCTTTGCGCTCGAGGCTGAGGACCGAGCGCTGCTCGAGGAAGGGGTCAAGGCGACGAAGCCAATTCCGGGCGATTGCGGCGACGAATATCGCCGCCCGCCGTTCCTCACCGCCGCCGGCGATCTCAGCGACCATCTCGATTTGGCGTCGAAGGTCTACGTCGCTGACCGCGTCGAAGGCCTTAAGGACCGCATCCGCGTCTCGACAGGCAGCGTCTGGGAGCCGATCGCGGGTTACAGCCGGGCGATCCGGGTCAAGGATCGCGTCCTCGTCAGCGGCACGACCGCGACGCATGGCGCGGACGAGGTCGTCTGCCGCGGAGACCCGGAAGGTCAGACGGTCTTTATACTCGACAAAATCGCCGCGAGCCTGGCGACGGCCGGCGCACGCCTGAAGGACGTGGTGAGAACGAGGATCTATTTAAAGAACGTCGATTCCTGGGAGCGGGTGTCGCGCGTGCATGGCAAGTATTTCGGTGAGATCCGGCCCGCCAACACGCTTGTCGAGGTCTCACGGCTCGTCGGCGATTATGAGGTCGAGATCGAGGCCGAGGCGGTTATCTGACGCGCTCGAAGTCGAAGCCGCCCGCGCGGAGGCGAAGTCCCGTCTCCTTAGGCAAAGCGTTCATCGACGCCGCCTAGGCCATCCTCAAGAAAAGCAAAGGCCGGCGCTCGGCCGGCCCCAAAGACAGCGAGAGTTGCGCGAAGCCCTACGCCTCGGTCCCAGCCTTGATCTTCGGCTTCAGCACCTGCCGGCCCCGATACATGCCGGTCTTCATGTCGATATGGTGCGGGCGACGCAGTTCGCCTGAGTCCTTGTCCTCGACGTAGGTTGGGGCCTTCAGCGCATGGTTCGAACGGCGCATGCCGCGGCGCGAAGGCGAAGTTTTTCGCTTGGGAACGGCCATCTGAAACGAACTCCTGACCCCGCCGGGCGGCGGAGCGTGAAAAAGGAAGCGGCGCTCTTACACGCAAATCCCATAGGGCGCCAGCCCCGAGCTGGAACGAGCGGGCACCATTGCCCCGGCCGTCGTCATCGTCGAAGGTGACGCTTTCATCGGAGGATGCCGATGCGCACCCGCGCAGCCGTCATGCGCTACACCGCCCTTCCGCCGCCTTACGTGGCGTCGAGACCCCTGGACATTGTCGAGCTCGAACTTGACCCGCCGCGGCGCGGCGAGGCGCTGGTGAAGATCAAAGCCGCCGGCCTCTGCCATTCCGATCTCTCGGCGATCGACGGCGCCCGCCCGCGACCGACCCCGATCGCGCTCGGCCATGAGGCGGCAGGCGTCGTGGAGGCGATCGGCGACGGCGTCGAAGGCCTTGCCGTCGGCGACACGGTCGCGCTCGTCTTCATCCCGAGCTGCGGCCGCTGTTCGCGCTGCGCCTCCGGCCGGCCGGCGCTCTGCGAGCCGGCGGCGAAGGCGAACGCCGCTGGCGAATTGCTTCATGGCGGGCGACGGCTGTCGCTCAAGGGCGAGCCGATCAACCACCTGCTCGGCGTCGCCGCCTTCGCCGACTATGCCGTCGTCGCCGAAGAGAGCTGCGTCAAGATCGACCGCGACCTGCCGCCAGAAATCGCCGCTTTGTTCGGATGCGCGGTGCTGACCGGCGTCGGCGCGACGGTCAATACGGCGCGCGCGACGGCGGGCGATTCGATTGGAATCTTTGGCCTCGGCGGCGTGGGATTAGCCGCCCTGCTCGGCGCGTTGGCCGTCGGAGCGCGGCAGATCGTCGCCGTCGACGTCGCCGACGACAAGCTGAACCTCGCCCGCCAGCTCGGCGCGACGGACGCCGTCAACGCAACGACGCCTGACGCCGCGCTAAAAATCAAGGCGCTGACAGGCGGCGGCGTCGACATCGCGCTCGAAATGGCCGGCGCGGTGCCCGCACTGCAGCTCGCCTACGCGGCGACGGCGCGCGGCGGGCTCACCGTCACCGCCGGCCTCCCGCATCCCGACAAAATGCTGGCCATCCCCGCCGTCACGCTCGTCGCCGAGGAGCGCACGCTCAAAGGATCGTATATCGGCTCTTGCGTCCCGCGCCGCGATCTTCCGCGTTACGTCGCCCTTTACAAATCCGGCCGCCTGCCGGTCGATCGGCTGCTGACGCATACCCTCAAGCTCGAAGAGATCAACGAAGGTTTCGACCGCCTGCGCGAAGGCAAGGCGGTGAGACAGGTGATTGTCTTTTAGAGAGGGTCGCGCCTGCGCCAGCGCAGCTTGAGCGTCGGCAGCCCCGCGGCGCTGACGCCCTGCCCGATTTCCGCGAACCCTTCGCGGCGATAAAGCGCGAGCGCGCGCGCGTTGTCGACGTTGACGTCAAGGGTCACGACGCCCCGCGCGCGGCTTTTGGCTTCCTCGATCAGGGCGTGCGCTAAACCTCGCCCTTGCGCGGCCGGCGCGACGCAGAGCTGATCAAGGTCGCCCGATCGGCTGTCGATGGTCAACAGCGCAATCGGCGCGTCGCGCTCGTCGATTGCGACCAGCACGTCGACGCCGCCTTCCTGAAGCGCCGCCAGATGCGCCTTCAGCCACGGCTTGCGCTCGGCAAAATCGACGGCGATCCCCGTCGCCCGCCACGCTTCGACCCAGAACGCGCCGACGGCCTCAAAGTCGGCTTGCGCATAGGCGCGAAGGCGCAAGGACGAGGCGAGGGTCAGCGCTCGGTGAGCTTCAACTCGATGCGGCGGTTGCGCGCGAGCGCAGCGTCGTCCGTGCCGGCGTCGATCGGCTGGAATTCGCCGAAGCCGGCGGCGGCGAGCCGCGTCGGCTCGACGCCCTTGCTGATGAGATATTGAACGACCGCGATGGCGCGCGCGGCCGAAAGGTCCCAGTTCGACTTGAACGGGCCGCCGGTGACGGCTTTTGAGTCGGTGTGCCCGTCGATACGCAGGATCCAGGGAATCTCCGGCGGAATCTGGCGCTCCAGGTCCTTGACCGCGTCGGCCAGCGTGTCGAGCGACTGGCGGCCGGCCGGATTGATTTCGGCTTTGGCGGAATCGAACAGAACCGACGAATCGAACACGAACCGATCGCCGACGACATGGATGTCGGGTCGCGATCCGAGAATTTGCCTCAATCGCCCGAAAAAGTCGGAACGATAGCGCGAAAGCTCCTGCACCTTTTGCGCCAAAGCGACGTTCAGGCGCTCGCCGAGATCGGCGATCTTCTCTTGCGAATCCTTATTTGACGTTTCGGACGCGTCGAGCGCCTCCTGGATCGCCGCCAACTGCTTGCGCAGCGCGATGATCTGTTGGTTGAGCGCGTCAACCTGCGCGAGCGCCTGGGCGCTGACCTGCTGCTCGGAGGCGAGCGCAGAATTCGCGGCCGCGACGCGCACGTCGGCGACGCCGGCGTCGGAGGTCTGTTGGTCGGCCGCGGCGCGCAGTTTCCTTTGCTCCTCCTCGCTCGCCGCGAGCGTCGCCGACAACGTCGCGACCTTGGTGTCGGCTTCGCCCTTTTGCGTGCGCTCAAGCGACAGCATGCTGGTCAGCTCTTCGATGCGCCGGTTGAGCGAGGCGAGCGCCGTGTCTTTGCCGCTGACTTCGCGCGACAGGAAGAACTGCGCCAGCATGAACACCGACAACAGGAAGATGAAGACGAGCAGCATCGTCGACAGCGCGTCGACGAAGCCCGGCCAGTAATTCATTCCGCCCCCGCGGCGGCCCTGCGCTAACGGCATTGTCTGAAATCCTCGAAGCTCACCTCGGCTCGCGCTCGCTGAGCAACCGGCGTAAGAGCCGTCGCATGTCCTCGACCTGCGTCGCCTGCTGTTCGACCCATTCCCTGACCAGTTGCTGCTCCTGGCGCATGTGGGTGACGAGGCCCTGGATGCCCTCGGCGAGATTGGCCATCGCAGCGGCGCTCTTGCGCAGATCGAGCGCGTCGGGAACGGACGCCGGCGCCGGCTGCACCTCTGCCACCACCGGCGTCGGCGTCGTTTCAAGGTGGTTGGCCAGGAAGTCCTCGAGCTCGGTGTAGAAGCGGTTCTGCGCCTGGCCCGCCTGCAGGTCGAGGAAGCCGAGAATGAGCGAGCCGGCAAGCCCGAACAGCGAGGACGTGAACGATATGCTCATGCCGGCGATCGGCTGCGACAGGCCGCTCTTCAGGTCATCGAACATCGAGGACGTGTCGCCGCCGGTCTTCATGCTAGCGATGACGCCGCTGATCGAATGGACTGTCTCCAAAAGGCCCCAGAACGTGCCGAGCAGGCCGAGAAAGACCAATAGACCCGTCAGATAGCGGTTGAGTTCGCGGCCCTCGTCGAGGCGCGAGCCGACCGAATCGAGGATCGCGCGCGTCGTCGCGGTCGATAGGCCGCGCGCGCCGGCGCCGGCATTGAGCATCGTCGCCATCGGCGCAAGCAGGATCGGCGAACGCGGCGGACGGATGTTGCTGCGCGCGAGCGAGTTCACTCAGCGGATCTCGCGAAACAGCCGCAGAACCTGGCGGAAGGCGAAAAGCGAGCCGATGAACAGAACGCCCATGATCAGACTGTTCAGCCCGGGATTCGCGCTGAAGGCGAGCGCGATCTGGCGATAGAGGATGAGGGCGACGAAGCCGACGATCCCTAGGAACGCCGCCATGCCGACGAGGAAAATCCGGGGCGAGGTCAGCGGACGAGGATCGTCGTTGTCCATCGGAATCTGAGTGAACGAACGGTCCTGCATCCTAGCAGACTCAGCGCCTCGCCGCGCAACCCCAGGCGTCGTTTCCGTGCGTTGCGAGGCGTGTTGCGCGCTGCTCATGGGCCGCGTGTATAGTCGCAATGCGCGCCGCTTCCATCCTGTTTATCGATCGCCGCCGGATTAACTGTGCAGGCCAATGACTTGACCGCCTCGAAAATCGATCCCGCCGCCCCGTCGGAGGGCGCGCCGGCCGCGGCAAGCGTCGCATAAAGTTCGTTGGCGGCGCGGCCCTTGAGCGTAACCTTGCGCTTGCCGAAGTCGAGCTCGCAGGAACGCGTCTCGATCGCGACGTTGCTCACGCGGCAGACGATTGCGTCGGCGGTGACGGTCACAGGGGATGCTTCCGAGCGCCCGCCGTCGAAAATTTGCCCGACGGCGCGGCGGCCAGGAGGCGAGAGAGCCGGATCGGACGCCGCGACGACGCCCGCCACGGCAAGCGCCGACGGCCCCTCAATCGTATCGGCCTTGGCGGCGACGCTTAACAGAGCGAGGCCGGCCAGAAGAGCGGCGCGGATCATGGCGAATTCCTCAAAGCGAAGCGGGCGGTCGAATCTTGGACCGGGTCGCGGCGAAATCGAGGCGGGAAAGACGTCCTCCACAAGTCGCTCGCGGCGCGGCCCGCGCTGCGCGAAGGCTTTTTTAAGACATAACCACGCGCCGCCATCAACGAAACGCAAGCTCAAAGTCTCAAATCTCTTTAAGAAAACCGAAGGGTTCGGACGTGCAATTTATTGGAATGACGATGACGTCGGAGGGCCTCAAAGAGGCTCTCTGCTCGTGCGGCGAGGCGACCCTCACCGCCTGCGCAGCCCATCCATCAAGACATCGACAATCCGCTCGGCGCTCGCCGACCAGCCGGGCTCGCTCGAGGCGCGACCAACCCCAACCAGAACGAGCAGCAAATCCGTCGGCGAGACGTCGGGCCGAATCTCGCCTTTGGCCGCCGCACGTTCCACCAGCGAGGTTAAGGCCGCAAGCGTCGCCCCGCGCATCGAGTCGAAGAGGCTCTTCGCGCCGTCGGGCCGCGCTTTGAGCGACGGCGCGAGCACGCGCTTATGCGCGATGTAATCGATGTAGAGGCGAAGCCAGGCGTGCAGCGCCTCGCCAGGCGGGCGCTCGGCGAGCAAACGCGGCGCGGCCTCGGCCAGTTTGCCGACAGACTGCCGGTAGACCGCTTCAATGAGCGCGTCCCTCGTCGGGAAATGCCGGTAGAGCGTGCCGATGCCGACGCCGGCCCGCCGCGCGATGTCTTCAAGCGGCGCGTCGCCGCCGCGCTCGCGAAAGCTTGCCTTGGCGACCTCGATCAGGCGATCGCGGTTCTTCCGAGCGTCGGCGCGCGGTTTTCGCGCGGGCGCGGTCTTTCCGCTCGCCGTCAAATGTCGGCTCTCCAACGCCCGCGGAGAATTTCAAGCCTCGCTCTTGATAAACGGAGGGGTCCTCCGTATATAAACGGAGGACCCCTCCGATCATAGTCGCGTCGCGCGGAATTGGCCAGCGGCGCGGCGACCGGCGGTCGGGCCTATCAGCCTTTTTTCAGTTCATCAGCGAGCGCGCTCATGACGACCTCCTTCGGCCCTTCTTCCACAACCGACGACGTCCTTGAAGGACACGATCTCAGCGGTAAACGCGTCCTCGTCACCGGCGTTTCCGCCGGCCTCGGCGTCGAGACCGCAAGGGCGCTTGTCGCGCACGGCGCGCATGTCGTCGGCGCGGCGCGCGATCTTGCAAAAGCCAAGCGCGCGACCGAACCGGTCCTTGCCGCGGCCGCCAAAGGCGGCGGCCTCGAGCTCTTCGAACTCGACCTTGCCTCGTTAAAGAGCGTGCGCGCCTCGGCGGACGCGCTCGTCGCGACGGGTAGGCCGTTCGACGCGGCAATCGCCAATGCCGGCGTCATGGCCTGCCCGAAAGGCGTCACGGCCGACGGTTTTGAGACCCAGTTCGGCACCAATCACCTCGGCCATTTCGTGCTGATCAACCGCGTCGCGCCGCTGCTCAAGGCCGGCGCGCGGGTGGTTGCGCTGTCGTCGGCCGGACATCGCTACGGCGACGTCGATCTCGTCGATCCGAATTTCGAGGTGACGCCCTACAGCGAATTCCTCGCCTACGGCCGCTCGAAGACCGCCAACGCATTGTTCGCCCTCGAGTTCGATCGGCGCCATCGCGAGCGCGGCGTCCGCGCGGCGTCGGTCCACCCAGGCGTGATCCGCACCGAGCTTTCCCGCCATCTGACGCCCGAGGCGCTCGCCGATCTCACCGAGCGCCTGCGCGCCAACAAGCCGGCCGACGAGCCGGAAACAATCTTCAAGACCGTCGCCCAGGGCGCTGCGACGACGATCTGGGCCGGCTTCGTCGCCGATCCGGAAGCGATCGGCGGGCGCTACTGCGAGGATTGCGGGCTCGCGCGGCCGGTCGCGCCGTCGTTCTATCGCCGCTCGGGCGTGCAGCGCCACGCCATGGATCCCTTCCGCGCCCGCGCCCTATGGGAGAAGAGCGAAGAGATGGTCGGCGAGCGCTTTTAGCTGCCCAGAGCTTTGTAGCCGCGGTCGCCGACCGCGGCTCTTTTGTGGTGCCTCACGCCGCCTTGGCGCGCGGCTTCAGCCATCCGCGATTGACGACGATCTCGGCGATCTGCACGGCGTTCAACGCCGCGCCTTTGCGCAAGTTATCGGAGACGCACCAGAACGACAGGCCGTGCTCGACGGTCGGATCCTCGCGCAGCCGCGAGACATAGGTTGCGTCTTCGCCAGCCGCCTCATGCGGCGTGATATAGCCGCCGGGCTCACGCCGGTCGACGACGAGACAACCGGGCGCCCGCTCGAGAATCTCGCGCGCCTCGTCGGCGGTGATCGGCTTCTCGAACTCGACGTTGACCGCCTCTGAGTGGCCGATGAACACCGGCACTCGAACGCAAGTCGCGACCAGCTTGATCTTCGGGTCGAGAATCTTCTTCGTCTCGACGACCATCTTCCATTCTTCCTTGGTCGAGCCGTCATCCATGAAGACGTCGATCTGCGGGATGACGTTGAAGGCGATGCGCTTCGGGAACTTCTTAGGCTCGATTGTTCCCGAGACGTAGACCGCGCGGGTCTGCGAAAAGAGCTCGTCCATCGCCTCCTTGCCGGCGCCGGAGACCGAATTGTAGGTCGCAACGACGACGCGCTTGATCTTGGCCTTGTCGTGCAACGGCTTCAGCGCGACGACGAGCTGGGCGGTCGAGCAATTGGGGTTGGCGATGATGTTCTTCTTCAAGAACCCCTTGGCCGCTTCGGCGTTCACCTCCGGCACGATCAGCGGCACGTCCGGGTCCATGCGCCAGGTCGAGGAATTGTCGATGACCAGGCACCCTTGCGCGCCGATCTTTGGGCTCCATTCCCGGGACACCGCGCCGCCCGCCGACATCAGGCAGATGTCGGTTGATGAAAAGTCGTGGTGCTCGAGCGCTCTACACTTCAGCGTCTTGTCGCCGAACGACACCTCGGTTCCGATCGAGCGGGAGGAGGCGAGCGCGACGACGTCGGACGCTTCAAAGCGCCGCTCGGCGAGAACCGCGAGCATCTCACGCCCGACATTGCCAGTGGCGCCGGCGACCGCGACCCGAAATCCTGACATTTTCGTTTTCCTTGAAGTTCCTGGCTTGAAGAGCTCCCCTCTTTGCCCGCTTTTTTAGCGGGCGACCGCGCCGCTTTGGGCTTAAGGGGAAAGCCAGAGCGCCAGGCGCGACTATTTGGGGCCGCTTTTGGCGGCGCTCGTTTTCGGCGTCGGTTTGAGGCGCGAAGGGGACATGCTTATCGCCTAGCTCCTTGAGCGGCGGAAAACCACAAGTCAGGTCACGAAGTCAATTCCCGCTCTTTTGCTCTTGATCGTTTGTGTCAAAAAAGACACAATCCGCCGCAATGATCGCCCGCCAAAAGAAGCTCCAGGCGAGATTTTACGAGACGGCCAGCGGACGAAGACCGGTTCGGGAATGGTTGTTGGAAATGTCGGATCAGGACCGGCGATCGGTCGGATTCGACGTCCAGACGGTAGAGTTCGGTTGGCCGGTCGGGATGCCGACTTGCCGGGCGCTCGGAGACGGACTGTGGGAAGTGAGAAGCGACCTCTCAAACGGCGTGACCGCGAGAATCATTTTCTGTCTGATCGCCGACAAAATGATCTTGCTGCACGGTTTCGTGAAGAAGACACAGAAGACTCCGCAAAAGGACCTCGCGCTGGCGCGAGCGCGGATGAAGGAAATCCTCCCGTGAGCAAGACGACGAAAGGCCGAGTGAGCTCGGAGACGTTCGACGATTTTCTCGAGGAACAAGGCCTTTTGGCCGAGGCCGAGGAAGCGGCGATCAAGCGCGTCCTTGCTTGGCAAATATCTGAGGCGATGCGGAGCCAAGGCCTGACGAAGACGGAGATGGCGGCGCGCATGCGGACCGATCGCCGTCAGCTCGACCGCCTGCTTGATCCGCGCAATGCGTCCGTAACGCTGAATACGCTGCGCCGCGCCGCGAGCGCGGTCGGCCGGTCGCTGAAGATCGAGCTCGTATAAGACACACTCGATCACCGAACGGCTGGAGAGGGCGGCCTACGGGATCAATCGGCAAATTCGTCGCGGCGGCGACACGCGACTGGGAACCATTCGCCGCGTGACAACCGCCCGCGCTGCTTGCAAAAGGCGCGCGTGACCGCCTCGACCGCCGCCTCGCCCTCGCTCCTGCGCCACCCGCCCTTCGTGCTGCACTTCACGGGGCGGATGTCCTCGTCGATCGCGACGCGCGTCCTCGCCGTCGCGGTCGGCTGGCAGGTCTATGCGCTGACCCGCTCGGCGCTGTTGCTCGGCCTCGTCGCGCTTGTGCAATATCTCCCGACGGTCGGGCTGACGCTCGTGGCCGGCCACGCAGCCGATCGGTTCGATCGCCGGCGGATCGCGTTTGCCGCCCGTCTCGTCAAGGGCGTCGTCGCGGCCGCGCTTGTCGTTGCTCAGGCGACGCACGGGCTCGCCGTCGGCGAGATTTTCGCCGCCGTGGCCGTCTTCGGCGCCGCTGCGGCGTTCGAGAGCCCGGCGGTCGACGCGATGCTGACGGCGGTGGCGCCGGGCGAATTGCTGCCGCGCGCCTCGGCGATCTCGTCGGCCTCGATGCAGCTCGCGGAAATTTGCGGGCCGCCGGTCGGCGGCGTGCTGTACGCCATCGCGCCGACCTTAGCCTATGCGATGATCGCCCTCTTCTATCTCGCCGCGTCCGCCGCGGCGGCGGCGATACCGCTCAGCGCTCCGCCGAACGCCAAGCGCAGCGCGGATTGGCGGGACGTCTTCGAGGGCCTCGCATTCATTCGCCGCAACCCGGAAATCCTCGGCGTGATTTCGCTCGATCTCTTCGCCGTGCTGTTCGGCGGCGCGACGGCGCTTCTGCCGATTTATGCGGCCGACATCTTGCGAACTGGGCCCTGGGGCCTCGGGCTGTTGCGCGCCGGTCCGGCGGTCGGCGCGCTCGCCATGTCGGGCTTTCTCACGCGCGCGCCGCTCGCGCGGGCGATCGGACTGCGGATGTTCCAGGCGGTCATCGCGTTCGGCGCGGCGACCGTCGCCTTCGCGCTATCGACCAACGTGTTTTTCTCGCTCGCGGCGCTCGCGCTCATGGGCGGCGCGGATGCGATCAGCGTCGTCATCCGCTCCGTGTTCGTCCAGTTGCGCACGCCGGACGCGCTGCGCGGGCGCGTCGGGGCGGTGAACTTCCTGTTCATCAACTCTTCGAACCTGCTCGGCGAATTCGAAAGCGGCGTGACGGCGGCGCTCATCGGCGCCGTTCCGGCCGCCGCGCTCGGCGGCGTCCTGACGGTTCTCGTCGCGCTGATCTGGATGCGGCTGTTTCCGACGCTGAAGGACGTCGACACGTTCGCCTGAGAGATCGACCCGGCAATTCGCCATTGCGCATGCGCCGAGAGCCCTTTATAGGCCAAAAAGTCCGCCGGACATGGGGCGCTTAGCTCAGCGGTAGAGCACTTCCTTGACATGGAAGGGGCCAGAGGTTCGATCCCTCTAGCGCCCACCAGGGCCGGCATTCTCCATTTTCAGCGTCGTCCACGCAAACGCCGCATACGCGCCGGCCCAGACGAGCGCGAGGCCGAACCAGGTCACGGCGTATTGCAGGTGATCGTTTGGAAAGTTCAACCGCGCCTGGCCGGGCTCCGGCACGGCGTTCTGGTCCCCGGTCGCATCGGCGTCGATGGAAAACGGCGCGACGCGCTCGAGCCTTTGGGCGGCTGCGATGCCCGCAATGTCGCGCGTGAACCATAGGCGCTTGAAAAGGTCGTCGTGCGGCGAGAACCAGCGGCGCGGTTCGCTTAAGCGAATGAGGCCGATGACGACGCTCGGCGCTTCCGCGCCCGAAAGCGCGTCATCGCGAAGAAAATCCGGCTGACGCTCGGCCGCAATGTAGCCGCGATCGACGAGAATGCGCGAGCCGTCGTTCAGCGCGAGCGGGGTCATCACCAGATAACCAGGGCCGTCGTGACCGGGCCGCGGATGGAGAGGTTCGGGCGTGAACAGGAAGACCGTCGCCCCCGTCTCGAAGACGCCCTCAACCTTAACGTGGCGATATTCTAGCGTCGCGGCGTCGAGCGTCGGCCATTCGGCCTCGGCCGGCGGAGCGACGGGCGGCGCCGTCGCATTGGCCCTCGTCATCGCGATCAGCGCTTCTTTCCAGGCAAGCCGCTGAAGCTGCCAGACGCCGAGACCGACGAGGAGCGCGACGACCACGACGCTGAAGAGCCCGAGCGACAGCAGCGCCCGAACGCGCGTCGTCATCGCTTCTCCAGGCGCCCTGGAGCTGCGCGGTTCACATATTGGGAGGCGATGAGGAAACCTTTCAAGGGCCGCAGCAGTCCGACGCAGACGATGAGCGCCAGCGGCAGGAAGATCGCCATATGCACCCATAGCGGCGGCTCATAGGCGACCTCGACGGCGAGCGCTGCGCCAAGCACCAGGAACCCGGCGATCAAAGTCACGAACACTGCCGGCCCGTCGCCGGAATCGGCGAAGGAATAGTCGAGCCCGCAGACGTCGCAGGCCGGCGCAAGCGTCAGGAAGCCTGAGAACAGATGTCCGTCGCCGCAGCGTGGGCAGCGGGCGCGAAAGCCCGTGGCAAACGGCGACAGGGGCGGATAGCGCCGCTCGGTCTCAGACATCGACGCGCGGGCGCAAGCGGCCGCTCAGCCGCCCGCCGCGCCTTCGATATGCGCGCCCCACGAGCCCCACACGTAGACGCAGGAAAAGAGGAACAGCCATACGACGTCGACGAAATGCCAGTACCATGCGGCGAACTCGAAGCCGAGATGCTGGTCTGGCTTGAACTGGCCGGCATAGGCGCGCCCCAAGCATACGCTTAAGAAGATCGTGCCGATAATGACGTGCGCGCCGTGGAATCCCGTGGCCATGAAGAACGTCGCGCCGTAGATCGAGTTCGAAAACGAGAACGGCGCGTGCGCGTATTCCCAGGCCTGGATGCTGGTGAAGCAGACGCCGAGCGCGATCGTCAGCCACAGTCCGACCTTTAAGCCCGTACGGTCGTTATGCAGAAGCGCGTGATGGGCCCACGTGACCGTCGTGCCGGAGGTGAGCAGGATCAGCGTGTTGAGGAGCGGCAAGTTCAACGGATCGAGGACTTCCGTGCCCTTTGGCGGCCACAGGCCGCCGGTGAAGGCGA
>Ga0187782_10002050_pt1 | contig 14798 bp, 16 predicted proteins | sample 0715_SJ02_MP15_2_FD_132454 | JGI IMG/M metagenome (GOLD analysis project Ga0187782, IMG submission 132454) | Tropical peat soil microbial communities from peatlands in Department of Meta, Colombia - 0715_SJ02_MP15_20_MG | ecosystem: Environmental > Terrestrial > Soil > Wetlands > Peat | place...
ACCTCCTGGGCCAGGTCCTCGGCTTCCGCGCGATTGCCGATCATCCGAAGCATCAGCCCGAAAATGCGCCCCTCATAGGTTCGCACGAGAGCGTTGAACGCCTGCTCGTCCCGCTGGATCAGCCGCTCGACGAATCGGAGCTCCAGTTCGTCAGGCAAGGGCACCCCGCTCCATCGTGCACGATTCTCCTCGACGCACGCAAAGCCCTGCCCTCGCGTCTCGGCGGCCGTCACCGAGCGTCGCGCCATCGGTCGAGTGGACCGCCGGACGCGGTCGGAAGTTCCTCTGCCGTCGGGGACGTTGCGTTTGCGGTGCGATACCGTAGGCTGGCGCGGGCACCGGTCGCGGGGCGGGTTCGACGGGCCCCATTTCTCCGGCGTCGTCTAATGGCAGGACAGCGGATTTTGGTTCCGCTTATTGGGGTTCGAATCCCTACGCCGGAACCCAGCGAGAACACGGGCTGAGACCGCCTCGGCCAGATCGCCGGGAATGTGCTTGCCGCCGGCGAATGCCTCGCCGGTCTGCTTCGCGTCGAGCAATCCAACGACGTGCGGCCTCAAAACGTTCAACAGGTCGGCGACATCGCACCGGCGCCAGCGCGTGCTTCTTGAATCGCAGGGCGCCTTGGGTCTCAGCGCGCATCCGAACAAGTGCGTCCGCCTGGGCGTGGCGGTAGGGTAAACGCCCTTGTCGCACGCCTCCCGCGGCCCGGATCCGGACGATGCGAAGTGGTTCGACTCGCTGCAGCTCGCCCGGCTGCGCGATGCCGCGCACGACGTCGCGTGGCTCATCGACCGCGGCTACTCGCGCGAGAGCGCGGTGCGCTTCGTCGGCGATCACCACCAGCTCGCGGCACGTCAGCGTCTCGCCCTCGTACGGGGCGTCGTCTCCGAGGGCGAGCGGCGACGGCGCGCAAAGCTCGAAGAGGGCCCGGAGGACGTGCACAGGCAGACGCTCGTCATCGACGGCCTGAACGTCATCATCACCCTCGAGGTCGCGCTCGGGGGCGGGCCGCTGCTTGCATGCGCCGACGGCGCGATCCGCGACCTCGCTGGCCTTCATGGCAGCTACCGACCCGTCCGGCAGACGACAGAAGCGGTGGAGCGCATCGGCGCCGCCCTGACCATTCTCCGCACGTCCGGAGCGCGCATCTACCTGGACGCGCCCGTCGCGAGCTCCGGCAAGCTGCGCGCGCTCTTCCTCGAGCACGCGTCTCGCTGGGAGCTCCCGGTCTGCGTCCATCTGGTGAGGAACCCAGACGCGTGCCTCGCCGGCGAGCGACACGTCGCGTCCGCAGACGCCGAGGTCATCGACCGGAGCGCGGGCTGGTTCAATCTCGGCGCATGGCTCATCCGCGCGATCGAGGGCGCGTGGGTCATCGCGCTGTGAGCGCCTACATCGGAGTTGCACGAGGGTTCTTCGTCGGCCGAGATCACCGGCGTCGAAGCACTTCGTTCAACCAGCGCGGATAGCTGGCCGGCGTCCAGCCATCCAGCGAAGGCGGATGGCGCTCTCGTGCGACGAGGGCGGCCGCTGCGCGCAGGTCCGCCTCCACGGTGTCGAGGGAGCCGAACGACTCGAACCCGAGCGTCCACCACATGCTGCCGATCCGCACCTCGGCGAGCTCGACATTGCAGCCGCGCGCAGGCGGCGATCCGGTCACCGGTTTCTCGCTGCCATCCAAGGCAACCTCGACGAGGACCTGCCCGTCCGCGGCGAACGTCCTCAGCCAGCGCCGCTTGTCCGTGCGCACCGACGCGGCTGGCGTCAGCTCCAGCGCCTCCGAGGTCCACTTCGTCCAAAGCTGGACGCGTCCGATGAACGGCGCGGTCCGAATCTCCCCCAGCTCGGCGACGAGGCCTTTGACTTCGATGCCCTTCTTGCCTCCACGCCGCTTGATCCCGAGCTGCTCCTGACCCTCGTCACGCAGGTACTCGTCGGTCCGTGAATGGCCGCCGCCAGGCGCAACTGGATGTCCCTTCGGATCCCGAAACCATGCCTCCAGCAGGCAGGGGCCCTGCCCCGTCCAGAACCACCGGATCTCCGCCGAGACTTGCATCGATCCTCCGTGGGAAACCAGAACGTTCTTCCGCGATCACGCTGGACATCGTACAGGATCTCCCCGGGAGCGGGCGCGCGGCGCGCTTCGGATCGCTCGCCGAACCGCGATGGGCAGGCGCGCGCGCAATCGACGGCACACCGTTCGCACGCTGCATCGGATGATGAACCGGGTTCGGACCTGCGAGTATGTCCCGCCCATGGCGGAGTCGGTTACGCGCCATCTGCGGGGCCTTCCGCCGTCCTGGGAACAGGCGATCGCGGAGAGCTCAATCGACGCCCTCCGGAAGAGGACCTATGCACTCGCGGGCTGGCTCGAGAGGCTCGGCCGAGGACGCGAGGCAGAAGAGCTGCGTCGCCGGGTCGCAGTCCTCGAGCGTGCCGACGAGCTTCATCGACACGCATCGGACATCGAGACGATTGCGGGGCTCTACCGAGCGCTGGCCACATTCTCAGGCGAGCACGAACCCGTGCGCGGCCAGCAACGCACGTGGGCGCAGGCCGGCGCCCTCGAGGCTCCGACGTCCGCCATGCACGGACCGGCCTTCCGCGAGACGGCTAGCCTCCGCAACCGCGCGTATCGTTGGTTGGCCGCAGCGGTTGCGCAGCACGGCAGCGCGCGAACAGCACGCTGAGGAAGGGACTGCATGCGCCCGCCGCTCGCCCTCGTTACCTTGGCTCTGGTCGCGTAGCCATCGCCATGGATGCTCTCCCGGTGGCCCTATGCCTGTGCGGGGACGTGATGACGGCGCGAGGCGTGGACCAGATCCTTCCCCATCCGTGTTCGCCTGCCATCTTCGAGCCGTACGTGCGCGACGCTCGCCAGTACGTGGAGATGGCCGAAAGTACGAATGGCCCCATCGCTCGACCGGTCGACTTCGGATACCCCTGGGGCGATGCGACGCGGGTGCTCGCGAGCGTGGACCTGCGCATCGCCAACCTCGAGACCGCCGTGACCGCCGACGGCGTCCCGTGGACGGACAAGGGCATCCACTACCGGATGCACCCAGACAACGTCCGGTGTCTTGCGGCGGCGCGTCTGGACGTGTGCACACTGGCAAACAACCATGCGCTCGACTGGGGGCGCGGCGCGCTTCTCGAAACACTCGACTCGCTTCACCGAGCCGGCATCGCGACGGCTGGCGCGGGCCCCAAGCTCGCTGAAGCCCAGAGGTTCGCATTCCTGCCGGTTCGGGCCGGACGCGTCGGCGTCCTGGCTCTCGGGGCTTCGTCGAGCGGCATTCCTCGATCCTGGGCGGCCAAGCAGGACAGGGCCGGCCTCTGGATGCTGCGGCACTGTACCGAGCGGGAAGCAGACGCGGTCGGCGAGCGCATCGCGCGCACGAAGCGGCGCGGCGACATCGTCATCGCGTCGCTTCACTGGGGGTCCAACTGGGGTTACGAGGTGCCCGACGAGCACGTGGCCTTCGCGCATGCCCTCATCGAACGCGGCGTCGACGTGATCCACGGACACTCGTCGCACCACCTGCGGCCTATCGAAGTCCAGCGGGACAGGCTCGTGCTCTACGGGTGCGGAGACTTCCTGAACGACTACGAGGGCATCGCCGGGCACGAGGACTTCCGCCCCGATCTGGCCCTGGCGTACCTGCCCAAACTCGACCCGACGACGGGTAGGTTGCTCGAGCTTCGCATGGCGCCGTGGCGCATTCGGCGGATGCGGCTCGAGTCCGCGACGCTCGGCGATGCAGCGTGGATGGCGGAGACCCTCTCGCGCATCGGCGCCGCCTACGGGACGCGCGTGGCCGTCGATGCGGGTGGCTACCTTGCGCTCGCGCATCAGAGCTTGTAACCGAGCCTGCGCAACAGAGCCCTTCGTTCATCGACGTCCGAGTCGGACTCGATGCCGAGCGGGCTTTCGCCATCGATGACGCCGACGATGCCTCGACCGAGCTCCGTCGACGGTCTTGATGAAGTGCGCTTGACCTGATGACGTTCACGTCATCGGGGTTGCGGACTGTCGGTCGCGACGGTCCGGCATCCCTCTTGAAAGGAGCCCGAGCCGTGACAATCAAGCGCCTCTTTCACGACCGCGAGCATGCAGGACGCGAGCTGGCCAAGCGCCTCGTACACTTGCGCAAGCAATCTCCCCTCGTTCTGGGTCTTCCACGCGGGGGCGTTCCGGTCGCGTACGAGGTGGCGAGAGCGCTTCGGGCGCCGCTCGACGTATGGGTCGTTCGCAAGCTCGGAGCCCCGACTCAGCCGGAGCTCGGGCTGGGCGCGGTGGCCGAAGGCGGCGAGGTATTCGTCGATGCGCAGATCGTGCGCGAGGTCGGTGCCTCGGAGGCGGAGGTGCAGGAAACCATCGCTCGCAAGACCGCCGAGGTCGAAGAGCGCTGCAAGCGGTTCCGTCGCGGCGGAACGGCCCCGGACCTCAAGGACAAGACCGTGCTGCTCGTGGACGACGGAATCGCGACCGGAGGCACCGCACGCGCGGCGCTGCGGGCGATTCGCCGCCAGAACCCACGGCGGGTCGTGCTCGCCGTTCCGGTCGGGTCGACGGACACTCTCGAGGTTCTCGCGCCGGAGGCCGACGAGATCGTGTGCTTATTGCCACGGCCGGATCTCTACGCGATCGGGCTCTGGTACGAGAACTTTAGACCCGTCGAGGACGACGAGGTCGTAGCGATCCTCGATAAGGCGCGGGGCGGCGTCGAGCAACCCGCCGAGCAGTCAGCGGAACAAGTCGTACGCATCCCGACAGTGAAAGCCGATCTTCACGGGGAACGATGAGGACGTCGTGCACGAAGAGCCCAAGTGCAACAACGAATCGTGTCGCTGCAGCATACCCAAGGAGAGGCTTGCCCAGGGCGATCCCTTCTGCTCGGAGTACTGCGCGCAGCACGCGAACGCGCATGGACGTCCCGTCCGCGCCTGCGGGTGCAAGCACCGCGAGTGCGCCGGCGGCGAGTGATTGCGATGAATCGCCCTCCATCTGCTTCCTCACGTGCCGCGTGACGGAATCGGCGGGCATGGCAGGACCAGGGCGGAGTAGCACGTCCCGTCCTCGCGAAGCCCCGCACGTCGACCGTCCACGTCACACCGGACGGCGGCGCGCGCCTTGCTCGAAGGGACGCATGCAACCCATCGGCAGTCTCGAACGGGCCGTCGGCGTCGTCCTGCTTGTCGGCGCATCGGGCGCCTTCGCGAACGATGCGCCTGCCGGTGCATCCGCGGCGTTCTCTGGGGTCGACATCAAGTTACCGGCGCCTCGTCGGTCAGGAGCGATCTCGCTGGAGGAAGCGATCGCACGTCGCCGCTCGACCCGCGAGTTCTCGTCACGGATGCCGGCTGACGACCAGCTCGGTCAGCTTCTCTGGGCGGCTCAAGGAGTGACCGACACGACGCACGGCCTGCGCGCAGCACCCTCGGCGGGGGCCTTGTACCCGCTCGAGCTCTACCTCGCGCGTGCGGACGGCGTCTACCACTACGAACCGGGCGCTCATGGCCTGCGGCGCGTCGACACCCACGACGAGCGAGCAGCCATGGGGCGGGCTGCGTTCGGCCAGAGTGCGGTGCTCCAGGCCCCTATCCTGCTCGCGGTCGTGGGCATCGTGTCGCGCACGCGAGCCAAATACGGTGGCCGCGCCGAACGATACGTCACCCTCGAGGCCGGGCACGCCGCCCAGAACATTCTCCTGGAAGCAACGGCCCTCGGTCTCGCGGCTGTTCCTGTCGGCGCATTCGACGACGATGGACTCAGAAGCGCGCTTGGCCTGGCGAGCGATGCGACACCGCTCTACGTCCTGCCAGTGGGCTTCGGCGTGCCGTGATCGGCGCCGTCAGCGAGCGAAACCTTCTTGTTCTTGGCGATGTTGCTTCGCGCGCGCCGTCGCGGCCGATCGACGGTCCCTCGGGCACGTGCGCTCGCAGCGCCTCGCACGGCGCGACCGCCCGGCCTCGTCGTCCGTGTCCGCTGCTCCCTTCGTGAGTTCACGCTCGGTCGCCAAGGGCTCGAAGGATGTCGACGTAACTGATGATTCCCGTGACCGTTCCTTCTCCGTCGACGACGGGAACGGCGCCGATGTGCTGCTCGAGCATCGTATCGATCACCTCGCCGAGTGCGGTGTCGCCATCGACGGACACGACGCCGCCGCTCATCAAGTCCGCCACGCGCCGCTGCGAGAGAGGAAGGATCATGCGCTGTGCATCCTCACCCTCGGTGAAGGTCTTCATCACGGCTCCGAGATCGCGATCGCTGAGCATCCCGACGAGGTTGTTTTCCTCGTCGACGACCGGCAGATGGCGAATCTCGAGCGACTGGAGCGCCTCGAGCGCGCTGGCGACGCTGTCGGTCGCGAGGATCGTCCTCGGGTTCTCGGTCATGACCTCTGCGGCGATCACGGCCCGCTCCTCCGGCCGCGCACGGTCGCGGACTTGGCTCGGGCCTTCGCGGAGCGGGACTGGGGCGAGCCCTTAACCATCTCTTCGCGCAGGTTGAAGTTTGTGTCGGCCTTGGCGCGATTGGCGCTCGCGCGCGAAGACTTGCGTGAGGCCTTTCCTTCCCGCGACGGCCTCTCGAGCGCGTAGCTCGCCTTGGTGCCGGCATGCTCGGTGGCGTGCGACGTGCCGAACTTCTCCCGCCGGCTCTTCCTCGCGGCGGCGCGCTTGCGTGCCCTGGGCGTCGGGCCTCGTCGCTCCTGCTCCGCATGCTGCTGCTCAGATCTCGTGGCCATGTTCGTCTCCTTGTGTTCAGCTCGGTCTGCGATGGAGGAAGCGGAGCTGCTCGCGCTTGTGAGATGCCACGGGCCGGGGGCGGGCGCGATCCGACGCGGCGACTTCCGTGCTGGCCACTTGTGTCATCCACCGGACGATCTCGTCCTGCACACGCGCGTGACTCCTCGCCGAGGCGTCCGGCTCGCTGCGTCGAACGGCGAGCGAGTGATCGCCACCCTCCACCACGTAGATCTCGGAGCGCATCGGGAGATCCGCCGTGACGGCACGAAGATCATCGGGCTTGCCCAGAGGATCGCGGGAGCCTTGCGCGATGAAGACAGGCGCGTCGATGCGGGAGAGGTGGTGCTCGCGTCGCCGGCCGGGCATGCCGACGGCGTGCAACGGATAGCCCAGAATGACGAGCCCTCGGACGCCTGACATCTCAGGGCCGCCCTCGGCAGCAATGCGTGATGCGACGCGGCCGCCGAGTGACTTGCCGCCCACGAAGAGCTGATTGGTCGGTCGACACTGTCGTGCGGCGACCATCGCGGCGCGGCAACAAGCCTCGAGAACGTCGCTCCGATCCGGCACGCGCCGACCACGTTGCGCGAACGGGAAGTCATAGGTCACGACCAGGACACCCCGTTGCGCAAGACCCGTCGCATACTCGACCATGAACTCGTCTTCTTGACCCGCACGCACTCCGTGACCGAGAAGGAGCGTCAGGCCGAGCGGGTTACTCGCAGCGTAGCTCGTCGCGGTCACGCGATGGCCATCGAAGTCGACGGGAAATCGTTCGGGCATGGGGACACTCGCAAAGCAGCGTTTGTGCCGCACACCGCGCGATGCGGATGCCGCGGCACCCAGGCGCGGAGAGACAGCTGCGCAGCGACCTTCGTCGGAACCTCCTGCATTCTCGCGCAGATCGTGCGTCAGTTCGAAGAAGAGCAGTAAACGTGGCGCCCCGCGCTGCGGGTTGCATGGCGTACGAACATTGCTTGCGCGACGGCTCATCCTCGCACCTCGTGCGGCGATCCGAACGCGGCGGAGCGGTTAAATTGAGCAGCCCTCGAGTCACGGATTGCCTCGGGCGCGCTAGTACGAGGCATGGACATGCTGAGCAGAATCCGAGCCCACCTCCCCCAACTCATCCGCGCAACTGCCGCCCTGGCTGTGCTCGGGGCGGACGGCGCGGATCTCCGCTTCGTTTGGCGGCGCCTCTGGGAGAGGACTGGTCTCGCGCGCGGCATCGAGCTCCGCAAACAGCGCTGGATGGCGCGAGTGGGTGCGCCGCTCATGGCCAAGTGCGAGCCGAACGTATGACGCAAGATGTGAAGTGAGCGCGTCGGCGTCAGGCGGCTTGCGGAGGCGTTATTTGACGAGAGCGGGGGAAAATTCCTGCGACGAAGCTGACGACTGCAAGTGCGGCAATGGTCGGTATCGGCATGCGTAAGTTTCCGCGGACCCAATCATCGGCGCTCCCCGCCCTCGGCAGCAAGCAACGCCGAGACGCGCGCTCACGCGACGCGCGTCAGCCGCCGATGCCTCGAATGGAGACGCTTGCGGCCGTCGTCTCGGTGCAGCCCTTCCACGTCTCGCCGTCGGGCTTGAGCGCCCAAGCGCGCGATACCGCCTCCGCGACGGCGCGAGGATCGCCCTGTCGCGCGGGATTCCCACCCGGCACGCCGTCGTTCGTCGCGAGGCACGGACGAAGCGTGCCGTCCCCGGCCACGCGAAGCCGATCGCACCCTTTGCAATAGGTGTCGCTGGTGCCGGTGATGAAGCCGACGCGACGGGTCGGGTGGTGGCGCGCACGGACGTACTTGGCCGGGCCGCGGTTGAGCTCGCGCTCCGGTTCGCGCGTCTCGAGGAGGTGGGCGAGCCGCAGGCGCATCTCGGCGGCCGTCACGACCCGGTCCTGGATCTTGGCGCCCTCGCCGATGGCCATCACCTCGAGCAGCCGAGGAACGACGCCTCGATCCCAGCACCAGCGCACGATGTCCTCGATTTCCGAGTCGTTCTCGCCGCGCACCACGACGGCGTTGAGCTTCACCGGCTCGAACCCCGCCTGCAGCGCCGCGTCGATCCCGTCGAGCACCGAGGCGAGGCGGCCGCCGCGGGTCATTCGGGCGAACCGCGCCGCGTCGAGCGTATCGAGCGAGACATTGAGCCGATGCAAGCCCGCCCGTCGAAGCGGCTGCGCCAGCCGAGCGAGGCGCGTTCCGTTCGTGGTGAGCGCCAGGTCCTCGAGTCCCAGGGAAGCGAGGTGCGTCGTGATGGCAACGATCTCGGGATGGAGCAGGGGCTCCCCGCCGGTGAGACGCACGCGTCGCACGCCGGCCCGCACGAGACCCTCGACCATCGTCTTCCAGGCATTCACGTCGAGCGTCTCGTGGAGATACCCGTCCTGCTTGTGCGGCCGGCAATAGATGCACGCGAGGTCGCACCGATCGGTCAGCGAGAGGCGCACGGACCTGGGCGGAGTGATTGCGGCAGGCTCGGAAGTGGGAAGGAGGGGAAGCGCGCGCAAGACGGGAGCCTCAGGGGCGACATTGGGCGGTCGTCGAATCGGTCAAGGCCGCGTAGTCCTCGGGTCGATCCAGATCGACGAGCACGTGATGCGTGGCCATCGGAGCCGTGGTCACCAAGTCGGCATTTTGCGACACGAAGTGCTTGCACCCGAAGTTCGCGCCGCGTGCGAGAATCTCGTCGACACTCTCTCTTGCGAGAACGATTGGATTGCCGCGCATGCCGTCGAAGGTCGGAACGAGTACTGAGCAGCCAGGGCGATCGAAGAACGCCGCGGCAATGGCGGCGATGTCCTGCGACGTGAGGAGCGGCTGATCGGCGAGGCACACCATCACGGCCTTCGTCGGTTTCGCAAGGGCTTCCAGGCCCGTCCGCACCGACGTCATCTGCCCCACCGCATAGTGAGGGTTTCGCGCGAAGCGCACGGGCAGCGACGCAAGCGCTGCTTCGACCTTCGCGGCCTCGTAACCCGTCACGACGACGACCTCGGCAAAGGGCACCGCGACAAGCGTGGCGACGCTGCGAACCACGAGCGGAGCGCCGCTCAGCGGCAGAAGAAGCTTGTTGCGACCGCCCATGCGGCGCGAAAGGCCTGCCGCGAGGACGATCGCCGAGAGGCTGCGGTCATCCGGGCTTGTGAGATTCTTCATGGCAACAGCTCGCGACCGACAATCGTCCGGGGGAGCCGGCCGCTGGACGCGGCGGCGGGGCGCCGCTCGCCGCTGCGATCGCGGCCGACCGCGACGAGGCCGTTCGGGCCGACCGTCGGACCGATACGATTTCGGCCATCACCGATACGGCCACTTCGTGCGGCAGGCGCCCTCCGAGATCGAGTCCGGCCGGTGCGCGGATGCGTGCAAGGCGCTCGCCGGACACCCCGCGCGTGGCCAGCGTCGCAAAGACCTCGTCTCGCCGCTTTCGACTCGTGACGAAGCCGGCGTAGGCGACGTCAAGGGCCGCGACCTTCTCGAGAGCCTCTTCGTCGAACGTACCGTGGCTCGCCACCACGGCGAACGTCGATCCGGGATCGAAGTCGGGAAGGAGATCGAGGTCGCGAACGACGTCGAGATCGTTGCCCATCGGCGGCCTGTGGCCGAGATCCACGACGAGCACTCGGTAGTTCATGGCGCGCCCGAGGTCGCAGAGGGCGCGCGCCACGGGAGCGTTTCCGAAGACGAGCAGCGTCGGCATGGGAAAGTACGGCTCGAGGTAGATCTCGAGCGCCCCGCCGCTGTAGCACTCCATCTTGTGCACCGAGAGCCCGGGCCGATCGGCCGGGGCTTCGGTGTCGGGGGTGATATGAAGCAGGCGGCACTCTCCATCGCGCAGCGCCGCCTGACTTTCCTTTCGCACGATGGGCTCGGCGCAGCTGCCCCCCACCCAGCCGACCTGAAGCCCTTGCTCGGTCAGCACGGCCTTGTCCCCTGGTTTCGCCGACGTCGGCGCCACCGCTCGGACGACGGTGGCCAGGACGAAGGAAACTCCCCGCGATCGAAGCTCCACCGCGGCGGTCAGAGGATCCGTCGTCGACAGCGGCTCGGACGAAGGAGGCGGATCGGCGCTCAGCGGGTCCGACGAGGTCGCTGCGGGCTGCAATCCCGGGTGGCTTGCTGCGTGGTGCATAGGACTTACTCCGTGACGCCGTGGGCTCGCAGCAAGCGCCACACCTTCTGAGGTGTGATGGGGATGTCGATGTGCCGCACGCCGAGGTGCCAGAGCGCGTCGACGACCGCATTCGCGATCGCGGGCGGCGCGCCGACGGTTGGAGACTCGCCGACGCCCTTCGCCCCGATCGGGTGGTGGGGCGATGGGGTCACGGTCTTGCCGAGCTCCCACTTGGGCGACTCGACGGCGGTCGGAAGCAGATAGTCGGCAAACGTGCCGGTGAGGTTTTGACCGTTTTCGTCGTAGACGATCTCCTCGAACATCGCGGGAGCCAGTCCCATCGTCAGGCCACCCTGGATCTGGCCCTCGACGATCAGGGGATTGATGATGTTCCCGCAATCGTCCACTGCTACGAAGCGGCGGATCTTCACCTCACCGGTTCCCGTGTCGATGTCGACGACGCAGATGTAGCTCCCGAAAGGAAAGGTCAGGTTGGGCGGATCGTAGTAGTCCGTCGCCTCGAGCCCCGCTTCCATACCCTGAGGATGGTTGGTGTAGGCAGCGAACGCGATCTCCTGGATCGTCTTCTTCTTCTCGGGCGACCCCTTGACCTCGAAGCGATCGACGTTCCACTGCAGGTCGTCCTCTCCGACTTCGAGCAGGTAGGCGGCGATCTTCTTGGCCTTCGCCTTGATCTTCCGCGCGGCCATCGCGGCGGCAGCCCCCGCCGTCGGCGTCGACCGGCTCGCGTACGTTCCAAGGCCATACGGGGCCGTGTCAGTGTCGCCCTCTTCCACCTGCACGTCCGCGGCCGGAAGACCGAGCTCCTCGGCGACGATCTGAGCATACGTCGTCTCGTGTCCCTGCCCTTGGGACTTGGTGCCGAAGCGCGCCATCGCCTTGCCCGTTGGGTGGATGCGGATCTCGGCCGAGTCGAACATCTTGATCCCGAGGATGTCGTAGTCCTTGGACGGTCCCGCGCCGACGACCTCGGTGAAGCTCGAAATGCCGATGCCCATCAGCTGGCCACGCGCACGCCTCTCGAGCTGCTCCTTGCGGAGCGCGCGGTAGTCGATCATCTCCATCGCTTTGCGAAGGGCGCCTTCGTAGTTGCCGCTGTCGTATTCCCAGCCCGTGGGGCTCTTGTACGGGAACTGATCGGGACGGATGAAGTTCTTCAGCCGAAAATCGGCCGGATCTTCACCGAGCTGGTGAGCGAGGATGTCGGCCATGCGCTCGATCATGTGGACCGCCTCGGTGACGCGAAACGAACACCGGTACGCGACTCCTCCCGGCGGCTTAGTCGTGTACACCCCGTCGACCGCGACGTGCGCGGCTTTCATGTCGTACGAGCCGGTACAGATGCTGTAGAGACCCGCAGGGAATTTCGAGGGGTTCGCCGCGGCGTCGGCGGCGCCGCAGTCGGAGATCGTCTTGACCTTGAGAGCGACGATCTTTCCGTTTTTGTCGGCCGCGAGCTTCGCGTTCATGTGGTAATCGCGGGCGAAGCTGTCGGCCTGCAGGTTCTCGCTCCGATCTTCGATCCATTTGACGGGCCGTCCGAGGACGAGGCTCGCGACGGCGCAGCACACGTAGCCGGGATAGACGGGGACTTTGCCCCCGAAGCCCCCGCCGATGTCCGGCGAAATGATCTGGATCATCTGCTCCGGCAAGCCGCTGACGAGCGCGAACACGGTCCGGTGCGCGTGGGGCGCCTGCGACGTCATGTAGATCTGCATGTGGCCGCGCGCCTTGTCGTAGTTGGCGACCATGCCGCACGTCTCGATCGACGAGACGTGGATGCGCGGCAGGTAGATGTCCTGCTCCACCACGGTGGCGGCCGATGCGAAGGCCTTGTCGGTAGCCGCCGGGTCGCCGGATTCCCAGTGCCAGATATGGTTGGTTTTCTTCGCCTTGTCGTCGCGGACAATCACCTCGTCCTTGAGCGCCTCGAAGGGGTCGACCACCGCAGCAAGTGGCTCGTAGTCGACCACGACCTTTTCGATGGCGTCGGCGGCGATGTAACGCTCGGTCGCGATCACGACGCACACTTCCTGCGCGTAGTAGACGACCTTCTCGATGGGAAGGACCATCTGCGTATCGGACATGATCGTCGGCATCCAGTGCAGGTTGCCCGCCTTCTTCAAATCCTCGCCGGTGATGACCGCGAGCACGCCGGGGGTGGCGAGCGCCGCGCTCGCGTCGATCTTGAGGATCTTCGCGTGCGCGTACGGGCTTCGCACGATGTCCATGTAAACCATGTGCGGAAGCTTCACGTCGTCGATGTAGCGGCCCTTGCCCTGGATGAAGCGCGGGTCTTCCTTGCGCTTCATCCGGTGCCCCATGCCGCACACCTTGTCCGGCGTCGTGACGCGCACGTGGTCGGTGGTCGGCACTTGAGCCGAGACGCCGGCCGGCTTGGCGGAGTGATGCTCTTTGCGGTCGTCGAGTTGGGTGGTCATGGCTCAGGCATCGGTCCCTTCCGTGCGCAGCTTGTCGGCCGCGAACTGAATTGCCTCGACGATCTTGTTGTATCCGGTGCAGCGGCACAGATTGCCCGAGATCCCGTGGCGGATCTGATCCTCGGTCGGGCTCGGATTGTTCCGGAGCAGCCCCTGTGCCGTCATGAGCATGCCCGGGGTGCAGTAGCCGCATTGCAGGCCGTGCTTCTCCCAGAAGCCCTCCTGAAGCGGATGGAGCTTGCCGCCCGCGGCGAGGCCCTCGACGGTGCCAACCTTCGCGCCATCCGCTTGCACGGCGAAGACCGTACAGCTCTTCACGGGTCGTCCGTCGAGATTGACCGTACAGGCGCCGCAGCTCGATGTGTCGCAGCCGATGTGCGTTCCCGTGAGGCCGACGTTTTCGCGAAGAAAGTGGACGAGCAGCGTCCGCGCCTCGACTTCTTGCGTGGTTGCCTCTCCGTTGATCGTCACCGTGATCGTGTGGCGGCTCATGACGTGGCTCCTTTTGCGCGTTCGAAGGCGCGTCGTACGGCTCGTTTCGTCAGCACGCGAACCATGTCGCGCTTGTAGTCGACTTGACCGCGCAGGTCGGCGGAGGGATCGCATTCCGCTGCTGCGGCGCGGCCCGCGGCCTCGAGGACGTCCGGGGCCGCGGTCTTGCCGACCAAGGCGGCTTCGGCGGCTTTGGCTCGGGCAGGAACGGGGTTCACGTTCGTGAGCCCCAGGCGAACGCTCTTGATGACGTCGCCCGAGACCTGCAGCTGGACAGCGACGGCGGCGACGGCGTAGTCGCCGACCTTGCGCTCGATCTTGAGGTAGGCCCCGCCGCTGCCGGGCGGTGGCTTTGGGATGCGAATTTCGACCAGGATCTCGCCGGTTGCGAGCGAGCTCTCGAACAGGCCCACGAAGAAATCGTCGATGGCGATCGTCCGTGTGGCGCCCTTCTTGCGGGCCACCAGCTGGGCGCCGTAGGCCAGCATCGTCGCCGGATGGTCGTTGGCCGGATCCGCGTGCGCAAGGTTCCCGCCGACCGTCGCGAGGTTTCGGACGATCGGATCAGCGATCACGTGTGCCGTGTCCAGGAGCAGCGGATAGGAGCGAGCGACGATCGGGGACTGTTCGAGCTGAAACTCACGGGTGAGCGCGCCGATGGCCAGTGCGTCTCCGCGCTCCTCGACGTACGCGAGCTCTTTCAAGTGGCGGATGTCAACGAGGGTCTGGGGCGCGGCCAGCCGAAAGCGCATCGCGGGAATCAGACTCTGACCCCCGGCGAGGACCTTGGCCCCGTCTACTGTGTGAAGCAGCGTGAGCGCCTCGTCCATGGTCTTGGGCGCGTGGTAGTCGAAGGTTCCGGGGATCACGGGACGCTCCTTTGCGTTGGGGGCCTTTGCGTCGGGAGGCAGGACCAGAGGGTGCGAGTGAACTGCTCAGTGGCGAAGGAGAAGCCATCCAACGACGATGGCGATGGCG
>Ga0187782_10002053_pt1 | contig 14774 bp, 9 predicted proteins | sample 0715_SJ02_MP15_2_FD_132454 | JGI IMG/M metagenome (GOLD analysis project Ga0187782, IMG submission 132454) | Tropical peat soil microbial communities from peatlands in Department of Meta, Colombia - 0715_SJ02_MP15_20_MG | ecosystem: Environmental > Terrestrial > Soil > Wetlands > Peat | place...
AGATTTCCATTTGATTGCCGGCGGCCCCGCCGGCACCAGCGCCTCCGCCCATCTGTTGGGATTGGGAAAACTCGCGCTCGAAAGGATCCACTTGGATAAAACTGATGCCGGTGCGAGCTTCGCCATGCCCGTCCTTCGCGCTGGCGTACAAGCTGACGAGATCACCCGGGACGAGCTTGAAATCCTCCAGAGGGAGGAGGTAGGAACCGTCGGTTTCCTTGGAACCGGCAGACTTCAGCAAGTTCACATCGCGATCTGGCCCACCGTTGACCGAGTAATGAAGATGGACATCGTTGAGGCCGGAGGGGTCTGAGGCTTTGACGGCAACGGTGACCTCCTCGATGGGACTGGCGCGATAGTCGCCGCGAGGCCGGTCAATGGCAACTTCGGGCGGCATAGCTTTGTCGGTGGCGATGAAGTAATCCTCGGAAAGGCGCACTTGCTGGCCCTCGTCGACATCGGCAACGTGGTACGCGCCGTCTTTGAGCAAGCGAATCGAAGCGCGATAGTGGTTGGCCACGCTGGATGTGAGCTGAACGTTGTTGCCGTCATCCAGTGTGAGTTCACCATTTTTGAGGGGACGATCCATTTCGAGGTCAACGGTGGCTTCGGTTCCTTCGATGGCGCGCAGATCGCCGGAATGTTCCTGAGTGGCGGGCGGCATGTGCGTCCAGGTTGGGTAATGGTAGGTGATGCGGATTTGTTTGACGGAGGCAAGGTCGACAACGCGGACCTTATAGTGCGAAGAGACCAGGGGCCCGGCAGCGACATAGTAATCGACATTTTCCGGGAGTCCGGCGAAAACGAAATGGTAGGTGGCACCACTGGCGGTATCCGCTTCGGACTGCATGGTTACGGGCTCCCACCGGCCGGCACTCTGATAACGGGCGAAGAGCCGGGCCTTATCGGGCCGCATGCCGGTGACATGAGCGGTGATGAGTTGGTCGCTGTTGCGGCGGACGGTGACATCGCCGGGGCTGACGGAGATGGCGTACAGCGGAGGAGTGTGAGAACCGGTCCAGAGCAGTGAAGCGCCATATCCAAGATAGCCGGGGCTGGCAGCAATCATCCAGGCCAGCACAGCGATGCAGGCCACGCCCGCACCACCGAGGGCAAAAAGACGATTATCAGGAACGAGGGTGGAGGGTTGAGTGGATTGGGCTCGAGCGAGGGTGTCGGCGGCCAGCAGTTCCAGGAATGGATCGTGGCCTTGGCCCTGGCGTTCCTGGAAGGTGGTGAGGCGGTGGTCCAGGCTGGGGTTGGCAGCCTCGGCATTGCGAACCGCCCAATGCCGCGTAATGCGAGCAAGTGGAAGGGCGACACCGAATATTGCCGCGGCGGTGAGAGCGGAAAGAATGGCCAGGCGCGCCGCGGGAAGGCCACGCGCCGGAAAGGCGAAATGGTTCAACAGCAGGACGAGAGTGATAGTGACGGCGAGGGCAGTACCGGCAAAAATGACCGCGCCGCGCACCCAGGCAGCGAGTCGCAACCGCTGTTGCAGCTGGCCAATATAGGAGTTGAGCTCGGAGTAGTGGCTCATAGTTCCTCCCGTGACGTGCTCAGATAGCGGCTGGAGAAAGCAGCCTGAGCCAAGGCGGCGACAAGGGCGACGAGCATAACGTACCACCAGAGGCTGTGGTTGCGGTACTGCAATTGCGCTGCGGCAGCGGACTGTTGCGCAGCGCCGGCGGCGGGGGCACCGCTCCAAAGCTGCTGAACATCCTGGTCCATGGGTGTCAAATCCGATTCGCGGCGATCAGGGTTAACGGCGATGACGGCGTCGCGTCCATTTGCGAAACGAATCTGATAAAAGCCCGCGCGTTCCAAGCGAAACGACTGGATGGTTCGAGCTTCGTTCAGCGAAAGCGGCCTGCGGCCATCGGGATCAATCACTTGAACATTCGCGACCGTGCCCACCGGTTCAGTGGTGGAACGTAGCTGGAGGAAGGAGTCCACGACACTGGAACCACTTAGTAACCCAGAGCCCGACAGGTAGCGCGCGGCCCGATCGACAAAAGCGACGAATACGGGATGCAACGGCAGATCATTAGTGAGATTTTCGAGTCCGGAAGCGAGCAGCAGGACATGGCCTTCGCCGATTGGTTTGTCGAGAAGCAGCGGCGTGCCGTCCACCAGACGCATAGCAACGCGGGATTGTGCGGGATCGACGGTGGAGACGTAATAAACCTTCACGTCGGCCCAACCACCATTATCACGGCCGGGCTGGGACTGTTCGAGAGCGGGAAAGGTGAAGTCCACCTGGCCAACGGCGGCAGGACCCGTTTCCCGGCTGTAGTCATGCGCTTCGCCGGGGTTGCCACCCCACAGGGGGATTCGGGCATGATGCCCCGCCGAGGTGCCCAAGGCAATCAGCACGTTGCCACCTTTGGAGACGTATTGCTCGAGGGCGTGCTCGAAAATCGACGGCAGCACGACAGTATCGGAGAGCACAACGAAAGCATATTTGGCCGGATCGAGATCGGTGGCTTGCTCGGCGGCAACGGACTGCACGGTGAACGCTGCTTGCGCGGCGGCATCCAGAGCTGAAGTGAAGTAGAGAGAGGAGCGTGTCTCGTCCGCCGCATGCACGAACAGGACGCGTTCGGGATCGGAGCGGTGCACGGTGAATAGAGCGGCATCGTCGGCGGGAAAAGCGTCGCCGCCCTCGATACGCACGGCGCAGCGGTTGAATCCGTAGCTAATGTCGAGAGGGGCGAATTCGACGGTGGCGCGACCGTTGGCGGGCACATCGACGCTGCGTGTGGCAATAACCTTGTCATTCACGACGAGGGCGACGGTTTTTTTGGTCTCGAGAGTGGCGAAGCCGGAGACGACCGCCTGGACGCGAGAGCGCTTGGGATCTTTGGGATCAGCCAATACGGCGGGAGCTTGCACGCTCTCGATGGTCCAGTTAGGCACCGGCGCAGCTTTAACGACAGAGTGCAGGATCAGCGTGACATTGCCCGGCAGGACCACATCGGCGAAGTTCGCGGGCATGGCGGTGCGCTGCATGTCACTGAAGAGATGCAGGTCGATCGGAGCGCGCACGTTTTCGGCCAGGGCGCGAACAGCATGAACCAGTTCACCGAAACTAGCGTGACCATCGCCGGGCTGGATGCTTTGGAGAGCAGCACGAAGCAAAGTGTCATCTGAAATGGGTTGAGTTCGGATCTCGACTTGTCCACCGAGACTGATGATTTGCGCTCTTTGGGTATGGGGCTTTGCAGCCAGCGTAGCGAGGGCCTGCTGTTTGGCATCGGCGAACCGCATTCCGGCGCGCATGCTGAATGAATTGTCCAAAACAACCAAGAGCAGGCGGCTGTTGGCATCCGCAGTGGCGCGGCGAATGAAGGGATTGGCAAACGCAAGCACCGCCAGGAGAACCAAGGCAGCCCGCAGCGCGAATAACAGAAGGTACTTGAGACGCCGATGGCGGCGCGAACTCTGGGTGCCGGGTTCGAAAAACATCAGCGAGCCAACCGGCTGCGGCGTGGCGGTATGTCGACGCAGCAGGTGCACAAAGACAGGGACGGCTAAGGCCGCGAGACCAGCCAAAAACCATGGAGCGAGGAAGCCCATTATTTATCCGCCTGCCGCAGAAAGAGATACTCGCGCAACGCCGCGTCGAGCGGCTGGTTCGTCAGGAGCAACTGATAGTCAATGCCGGCACCATGAGCCCCAGAGCGAAGCGCCTCGATGTGCGAATCGATTTTCGCGCGGTAGCTGGTGCGGGTGTATTCGGGGACGACTTCGATGCGGCGATCGGTCTCGAGATCAACCAGTATGGCAGAGCGATGCAGCACGGGGCGAAGCTCCTGAGGATCGAGAATGTGAAAGAGCACGACTTCGTTGCCGTGGAAACGCAGGGGAGCGATGGTCCGGATGATGTTGTCCGGGGCGTCGTAGAAATCCGAGATGATGATGGCGATGCCGCGGCGATGCAGGAAATTTTGAAAGTGCTGGAGCGGTTTGGCGAAGTCGGTACGGGCGCGAGGCTCGGCGCGCTCGAGCCCGGCAAACAACCGGGCTAGCTGACCGGGCCGAGTGGAGGGCCGGATGTACTCGCGAACGTCGTCGTCGAAAACGATGAGGCCAGCGGCGTCGCGCTGATTGCGGATGGCCAAATAGCAGAGCGAGGCGGCAATGTAGCGGGCGTAATCGATTTTGGAGGGCGGGCTTTGTTTTGCGGGCTGGCCAGAGGTGTATTGCATGGAATTGCTGGCGTCGAGCAGGATGGTGAGCTGGCTATTGGTCTCGCCGCGATAGCGCTTGAGGTAGCAGCGTTCGGTACGGGCATACAGGTTCCAATCCACGTGACGCAGGTCGTCCCCCGGAGTGTAAGCGCGATATTCGGTGAACTCCTGACTGAAGCCAGACTGCGGAGAGCGGTGCAGGCCAGCCACAAAGCCGTCCACAACGGTCTTTGCCAGCAAGTCCAAGGAGGAAATGCCGGCCAGCACATCAGGATCGAGAAACCGCTGCATCAAGTCTCCTTTGGGCGCGGCAAATGGGCGATCAGTTTCTTGAGGATGTCGTCGGGATCGATGCGGTCCGATTCGGCGTGAAAGTTCAACAGAATGCGATGGCGCAGGACCGGGATAACCACGGAAACGATATCGTCGTAATTCACGTGATAGCGGTTGTGAGAAAGAGCGCGAGCTTTGCAGGCCAACACGATGAACTGCGCGGCGCGGACGCTGGCGCCATAGTTCACATATTTCTTGACGAAGTCGGGGGCGGTGCCGCTGTTTGGGCGGGTGGCGCGAACGAAGTCGATGACGAAGCGGGAAAAAGTTTCGGCGATGGGCACCATGCGCACGAGCTGCTGGAAATCGAGCAGATCGTCGGCGGAGGTAACGGCCTGGACGTTGGTCACGCGAGTGGCGGTGGTACGGTCAATGACTTTTAGCTCGTCGGCGGCGCTGAGATCGTCGAGGATCGCGTTGAACAGGAAGCGGTCCAACTGCGCCTCGGGAAGCGGGTAAGTGCCTTCGAGTTCGATGGGATTCTGAGTGGCCAGCACAAAGAATGGAGAAGGCAGCCGGTAGAGATTGCCGCGCACGGTGCAGGAGTGCTCTTGCATGGCTTCGAGCAAGGCGGACTGGGTCTTGGGCGGAGTGCGATTGATCTCGTCGGCCAACAGCACATTGGCGAAAATAGGCCCTTCGACGAAAGTCCATTTGCGGTGACCGGTGGTGAGGTCTTCCTCGATGATGTCGGTGCCGGTGATGTCAGAGGGCATGAGATCCGGAGTGAACTGGATGCGGCGGAAGCGCAAGCCGAGGGCGTCGGCGATGGTGCGGACCATCAGCGTCTTTGCGGTGCCGGGCATGCCGGTCATCAGACAGTGGCCGCCGACAAAAATGGCGATGAGAATCTGGTCCAGCACTTGCTCCTGACCGACGATGACCTCGCGGACCTGCTGAAGGATTTTTTCGCGCACGGAGTGGAAGCGCTCGATGCGTTGTTGGAGAAGCGCCGCGTCTTTGTTCAAGCCTACAGAGACCATAGATGTTCCCTTTCAGTTCGGGTTGACCGCCGATCCTTGCAACTGCAGTAAAAGTTTTTGCGCCGGACGGTATCCGGGTGCGGTTTCGAGAGCCGCCAGCACGCTTTCCTGGGCTTTGTCTTTCTGCCCTGCGGCGAAATAAGCCTGAGCGAGATCGAATTGGGCGCCGGCCTTGTCGACGGGATTGCAGGCGACCAGGGCGTTGTATTCGCGAATGGCGCCGTCATACTGCTTTTGGGCGTAGAGGAGATCACCGAGGCGGCGATGCAGCTCCTCGTTCTTGACCGGGTAGATGTAGTTGACGCGCTGGAGCGTTGCGGAGGCTTTGGCGGACTGCCCGGCGGATTGTTCGAGCGCAGCGAGACGCTCAAGCACATCAGGATTCTGGCCTCCCGCTTGTTCATAAGCAGTAAGAACGGCCATTTCGGAGTTGGCGTCGCCATGCGCTTTGTGGGCGCTAGCCAGCAATTCGTAGACGTTAGCGTCCTCGACGTATTCCGGATACATGGCCAACAGCGCCGGGCCTTGCTGGAGAACGGCGTCGTACTGCTTTTGTTGGAAGGCGGAGAGGAGAGCCTTGAGTTTCTCGCGCCACTCGTCGAAATGAGCGGCTTGTGCACCGTATTTCTGATCGATCCAGGCAAGATATCGCTTATCGAATTGCTCCGGCGCGAGGCCCAGATCGGCCTGAAGAACCAACGGAGTGGTTTGCAAGTTGGCGTAGGAGCGCACCATTTCGAGGAGCTTTTGCGCACCCCATTGCACTTTCACAAAATCACAGATGCTGCCGGCCTGGAAATAGGAGACAACAACTTGCGATGGGTATTCGGGGTAGACGAAACCACGATCGAGCTTGGACACGGGCAATAACTTTTTGTCGCGGATAGCGACGAGCACTTCCGGTGTGAGCCGGTCGCTCCATTCCGGCGAACGCTCACCTTCTTCGTGTACGGCCAGCCCTTCGGTGAACCAGCGTGGGATGCGATGGTTTGTGGCGGTAAGAATAAAAACGTGGCTCATTTCGTGCCACAACGTGGAGCCCCAGTTGAAGTCCCCCGGCGGGCGGGCGGAAGGACTATCCATGGCCACGACGGCGCCGAAAGTAACGCCGAGGGCGCCCAGGCCGGGCATTCCGGTGGTGCGAACAGCGAAATCTTCGTGATTGGGATAGACCTCGAGTTGAACGGGCCCGGGAAGCTTCATGGCGTATTTCTTTTCGTAGGTGGCGAGAATGGTGTGGAGCTCCGCTTGCAGGTAGGGTCGGAGCAGAGCGGCTTCCGACTTATCGAGCTTCAGGATGGTGGTGCTGTCGCGAAAGGTTTCGAAGTGCTTGTAACTGTCGAGCAGGCGCAAGCTGTTGACGGTGGCGGCGTCGCGATAACCATTGTTGTAGCTCAACTCGAGTTCTTTGAAGGGCTCGTCTTGCTGGCCGAGGCGCATGAGATCGATGCCGAGGGCGGAATGCGCAGCCCAAAGCCGAGGTTCGAGGGCGATGGCCTTGCGATGGTAAGTAACGGCGTCCTCGTAGCGATAGTGCAACTCAAGTTGCCGGGCAACATGAGCATAGGCCTCGCCGTAGGAAGGATTGATGGCCTGAATCCTGGCAAACCACGGGTCGGGAGGGTGGTCGGCGAGCAACTCGATAGCCGCATGGGTAGCCATGGCGTCCAGCGCATCGTTCTCCAAGGCGATGGCGTGATCTGCCTCGGCGGCGGCCAGGTCGCGATCATCATTCGAGAGTGCAACGTCGGCCATTTGCTCATGGGCAGCGACGAGTTTGGGATCGAGTTGCATGGCCTTCGATAAATATCCGGCGGCACGACCATCGAAAGCGTCGGCGGACACGATCGCAAGTCCGAGATAAGCCGGAGCATTGGACGGATCCTTTTCCAGGGCTTCGCGGAAGAGCGCGGCAGCATCGGCATCATTGAAGCGCTGGTGAAGCAACAGACCCCAGCGGACCTTGTAGAGAGGTTTACTGCCGGCGGGTTGAGTGGCGAGGCGGAACTGTTCGTTCGACTGCTGCCACTGTTCCAGGCCCCAGAATCCCTCGGCGCGGAAGTAGGGGTCGCTACTGCGAGTCAGAGACTCATAACAAGATTGCGCTTCGGGGGCGTGACCGTGCTTTCGAAGAGTCCAGCAATCCGCGGGAACCACGGCCTGGGGGGAAAGGGGGTCCAAGACCCGCCCTTCGCAAAAGGCGCGAAGGATGGGGCACGCAGCGAGAAAGAAACCGAGAATGAGGGTAAGAGTTTTCATTTATCGAGCTGCTCCTGGACCTTAGCCAGCTCCACGAGCGCGTCGGTCAGCTGCTTTTTGTAATCCGCCTCGTCCATGGCGGGTTTCTGAAACTTCAGCGAATCGATCTTTTGCTCGAGTTCCTCCTTCTTTTCGAGCAGCGCATGTTTAGCGGGATCGTTGGCGGCCTGCTGACTGGAGCCGAAGCGGAGTAGGGTGAAGCCGGACATGAGCAGGCCTTGACCATTTCCGGCTACGCGCACCGGATCGCCTTTGCCCACATCGTTGAACACGGCGTGCTCGGTGGCCAGACGTTTTTGGGAATCGTAAAATGCCGCGGTCTTTTTGGCGGCGTAGGTAAAGGCTTCCATAGCGCTGATGGAGTCGCTCTTGTCGGTGTCGGCGGAGGGGTCCTGTAGAGCCTCGACCCAGTAACGGGCAAACACGGTGGCGTTTTTCTCGGTGCCCGATTTGGTGGCGGCGATGACGGCGCGTCCGGGCCGCTCCAGGTCATGCATAGCGCCTCCGGCTGCACTAGTGGTATTCACGATGAGCTGACGGCGAGTTGGAATATGGTCGCACAGAGAAGCGATTTGCGCCGCAGTAACATCGGGGCCGACCAAGTTGAATTTGTATTCGACGCCATCGAAAGAACCGTGACCAATGAGGATTAAAGTGAAGTCGTCGTCAGACTTGGCTTCACGGGCGATTTGGTTCAAAGCGTCGGTGAGCTGCGAAGCGGTGGATTGAGCGCCGGTCAAAGTAAACACGTGGGCGCCCGGCCCGGCAGACCTAAAGATTCGATCCAGATCCTTTGCCGCGGCGGTGAAGCGCTGGTCATAATCCGGTTCACCGCCGAGGCCGGCCACGATGACGTAGTAAGACGCAGCGTGGGCCTGGAGCGCATACGCACAGAGAGCGGCGAGCAGGAAGGCGATCTTCATATGACGCCCCACTTGCGACGCAACAGCCATTCCGCGGCCGGAAGGCCAAGCAAGACAAAGAACACGATGGGCATGTCCCAAAGTTCCTTGGTGCTGCGAACGGAGATGCCGGCTTCGGAGTAGGAAATATCGCGCGGAAGATTCTTTACATCCGAAGGGGTCCAGTAGCGCCCTCCGGTTTCGGAAGCGAGTTGTTCGAGGAGCGCACGGTTCTGCTCGGTATGAAAATTTTCCGCGACGCCGTCTTCGCGCTGAAATGTAACCACATCGCGGCCAAGTTCCGGCGGCTGACTGGCCGCAGATTCCGCGGAGATTTCAGCGAGATAAGCGCCGGGCTTCTCGGCGGTCCATTCCGATTGGTAGAGACCGGGAGTGCTGTCAGAAGGGCGAAGATCAACGAGGGCGTCGAGGTTATCGGGCCCAACGATGTGAGCGGAAACGCGGGCGTTGACCGCCGGCTGAAACTGATGGTCGCGGATTTGTGCGGTCAACTGGACATGCCCTTCGTCCATGAGCAAGCGGCGCGGCATGGAAGCAGCAACGGGACCGGGAGATTCCGCGACCAGCCAGCGTAGAAGTTGCTGCCAAAAAAGATCGTGGGAGGGATCACCCAGAGCCTCGCTCATCTGCCAGCGCCAAGTGCCGCCCGTGGCCAAGATGGCAGTGCGTCCATGGCCGTAGGTCTGGGTGATCAAAAGCGGCAGCGTGCGGCGACCGGCGTGGAGATCAGCAAGCACCGTGGCACCCGGCTTGGGAGAGCCGGCGTCCTCGTAATCGGCGAGATAGGTGAGCTTCTTCCAGCGCTGGGCGTTCTTTTCGGGATCGTCGAGAATTTGGGTGATAGGCGAGTCCATGCCTGCCTGGGTTAATTCGACCGTGGCGGAGTTGCGATGGAAATTGTGAGCTCCCGCGGGAAGAAAAGTCGGCAGGAGATCGTTCAAACCGGACGCGGACCAGCCGCCATCGCTCAGCGAAGAACGGCCACCGAGGAAAAGGAGGCCACCGCCGCGGCGATCCACGTATTCGCGCAACAATTCCTGTTGGAGGCGGGTGAAATAGTTGGCGTCAACGGAGCCGATGATGATTCCGGAATAGCCGAAGAGATCCTCGGGACGAACTGGAAAACCATCGGCTAGCTCGGCGGGACTGCTGATGCCCTGGCGGTAGATCTTGTTTTCGCTGGTGCGCAACATGGAGACGAGTTGCACGGTGGGATCGTCCCCTTCGGCGCGACGAATGAACTTGTACTCCCAGCGCGGCTCACCTTCGACGTACAGAATCCGGCGTTTGGTGTCAGTGACAAAAATGGGGCGGGTCATGGCATTATTGGCGAGATTTTCCTCGCCGGGCAGCGGTTCGACAGCAAAGGTGAGGCGCTTGGCGCCGGCGTCGCCGATCGGGAAGAAGAGTTGCTCAGTCTGGAGGCGGCCGTCGGCAATGAGAGTGATCTGGCGCTGGGCGAGCAACTTGTCTCCGTCGCGGACCGAGAGATTGGCGGTGCGCCCGGAATAGCCACGCTGCGTCAGGGTGACGGTTGCGGAAACGCGAGCGTTGGCAATGGCGCTGGGAGCGATGCCCACGTCTTGCATCTCGAGATCGTGGGCATGTTGCAGTTCGCCGAAACCTATGGTGTGAACGGGCAAACGGCGGTTATGCAGGGCGTGGAGAGCGTCGAGACTGATGCCCGAGCCCGCATTGCCATCGGTGTTTTGGCCGCCATCGCTGAGCAGCAGAACCGCTCCCACAGGCAGATCCGCAGTTTCGGCGGTGAGTTGCTGCAAACCATCGCTGAGGTGAGTGGCTGGTTCGACTGGCGTAATGTTCTGTGGCGCTTCGACCCGAGAGAGGGTGTTGCCGAGCCGGTAGATGCGGGTCTGAAAACGCTTCTGGAGACCGGCGAGAAGACCGTTCTGGAGGGCCGAAAGGGCGGCGTCTTCGCGCGTTTTGCCGCCAGCATCGGCGATGCTCATGCTACGCGAGTCGTCCACAACCACGGCGATGATATTTTGCTGGGAGTTCAGCTCGCTGACGAGGATGGCGGGCTGCCAGAGAAGAAAAAGGACCAGGGCAACCAACGCGGATTGCATGCACCAGATCACCCAGGCACGCCAGTTGCGGAGTTCGGGAGGGGCATTGCGGAGCTTGCGCCGGATCAAGAGGCCGAGGCCGATAGCGGCCGCGAGAGTCAATAGGACGAGCAACCAGGCAGGCCAGGACGACAGTAGCACGAAGCGACCCTTCGTGAAGACGGGGCCCGGATACTTGAACAGAAACTGAAACATCCTTCCTTCTAACCTGAAAGAGCGATCCATGAACGCTCGGAAATCGTTCCCCGCTGCCCGGCGACTGGTGCCGTTCCAACGTCTTGCTGCTAGTTTCTGAAAGGCTCACCTCTCAGGTCCAGAAAGTTGGAACGGCACTAGTGGGTCATCCCGTAGAGGATGTAATCGAGGCCGACGCGAAAAGCCATGGACGCAAAAGTTTCGGGGTAATTGGGGTCGTCGGCCCATTCCCAGGCGTCGCCGAGATGCATATTGTGGCAGATAGCCACGATAATGCGGCCCTTGTCGTCGCGAATGGCGCGCCACTTAGGCTGATAGCCATCCTTCTCATAAGTACGTCCGGACCAGACATACTGCTCGCCGGGTATCTGCATCTTGTCGTCGGTGTCGTAGAGGGTGTGAAAGATCTCGTCGTTGCTCTGCAGGTCCTCAACGGGCCGGTCGGGAAGCACTTGGCGCATGCCATTCATGAAATTCTCCCAATCCTCGGTACCGTGAAAGTCGTCGACCATCAGGAAGCCGCCCTTGAGAAGATACTCGCGCAGGCGCCTGGCTTCCGCGTCGGTAAAGCTCCAGGTCTGCACCTGAACAGCGTAGATCCAGGGATAGTTGAAGATGTCGTTGTTATCGAGAGTGACGACTTGTTCTGTCGGGCGGCCATCAATACGGGTAAGGCGATGCATGGCGATGAGGAATTGGCGGTCGGCTTTGGGATAATCGCGGGACCAGGATCTGTACCAGCCGTAGTGGCTGTAGCTGCCAAGACTGGCCATGTTGGAGGAGTAGGCCAGACGCGACCAATAGAATTCCGCCTTAACGTTGGCAGGCGAGTCGTCGTTCCCGAAGCCGAAGTCCGCAGTCCGCTGAGCATAAAGTCCGACGCACCAGGCAGCGCCGGCAATGGCGGTCAGCGCGGCGTGCGCAAGCTTCATCCAGGAACCTCCGACGAGGGTAGGGTGAACAGTTAGACGACGAAACTGTTGTGTTGGTTGCAGTTGGGGACGACCGGGCGCGCTTGTCGGGCCATGGCCGGCGTGAGACCATCCAGAAATGTCCGAGCTGAAAAGAGAATGACGATCGTGAACCGGCGCGAATTTCTGGAATTGAGCGGACTGGCCTTAGGGCAAGCCGGAATGGCACGGCTGCCATTGGTAGGCCGAACCAGTCTGACGGCAAGACCCACAGCCCAAGTTGCCGAGAGTGCGGCGGATTATACCCTGCGCATCGCGCCGGTCACAGTTGAACTGGACCGCTCACACATCTTGTCGACGATGGGATATAACGGCACGGCGCCTGGGCCGGTGCTACGGATGCGCGAGGGGAAGCGGGTCACGGTGGAAGTCATCAACGACAGCGATACGCCAGAACTGGTGCACTGGCACGGCATGCTGATTCCGCCTGAGGTTGATGGCACGGAAGAAGAGGGTTCGCCGCTGGTGCCGGCGCACGGCCGGCGGCGATTCGAGCTCACGCCAGGCCCTGCGGGGAGCCGCTGGTATCACTCGCACGCAATGGCGATGGACGATTTGCACAAAGGCGGGTATACGGGCCAGTTCGGGTTTGTCTATGTGGAGGACGGCAAGAATCCGGGGCAATACGACCAGGAACTGTTCCTGGCGCTGCGTGATTGGGAGCCGTTCTTTACGGCAACGATGGATGACGAGGACGACGACACGCATCATGGGCCGTTGCTGGAGAAACCCGCCACGCTGAACACCGAGCCCGCCGGGCTGGAAGTGGGGTCGATGACGTATTCGATCAACGACAAAGCGCTTGGGGCGGGCGAACCCATCCGCGTGCGCGAGGGCCAGCGGTTGTTGATCCATTTTCTGAATGCGAGCGCCATCGAAAATCGCCGGGTCGCGCTGGCGGGGCACAAGATGAAAGTGATTGCGTTGGATGGCAATACCGTGCCAATGCCGCAGGAAGTGGATTCCGTGTTCATAGGGGCCGGCGAGCGCGTCGACGTGGTCGTCGAAATGAACAATCCGGGAATCTGGATCTTAGGTTCGACGGAGAAGATGATTCGCGAATCAGGATTGGGGCTGGTGGTGGAATATGCCGGGCAGCACCGGCAGGCACAGTGCATCGATCCACCAAAAATGCCATGGGATTACACGATATTCGGGGCGTCGCGGTCAGATTCGGCTCCTCCAGAACAAACGATTGAACTGGTCTTCGAAAAGATTCCTGGAGGAGCGGGTAAGTTCAATTTGTGGCTGGTTAACGGGAAGCCGTACCCGCACGAACGCGAATTCGTGCTGCAACGAGGGGTGCGGTACCGACTGGTGATGCGGAACCGCACCGATGATGCGCATCCCATGCACCTGCACCGGCATTTGTGGGAATTGGCAGAGATCAATGGGAAAAAGACGGCAGGAGTTATGAAGGATACCGTGGTGGTGCCGTACTACGGGCGGGTGGCGGTGGACCTGACGGCCGACCAGCCAGGACTGGCCCTGTTTCATTGTCATATCCAACAGCACATGGATTATGGGTTCAAAGCGCTGTTTCGGTACGCATGAAGTTCATCCGCGGATAAACGAGCGTTGACTCGAGGTTGCGTATTCGGATTACGTGGCTGGTGGGCGGTTATGGCTGGTGGATTTTCCCGTCGGCTGCCAATCGATCCAAGAAGCGTTGTGCTGTGATAGCTTCGGGGCTAGCAGCGTGGGCCTTCAGCAAGTCTCGAAGAACTGTGGCGGATTCCTCGTAGCGACCTACGGCGGTCAGCGATCTGGCCAGGAGCAGATCGAGTTGCGGCACCTGGCCGCCGGAGGATGCTTGCGCGTCCTGGGAAACCTTCAGGGCGTCGTCAAAGCGCCGGTTGTGATAATACGACTCGCCTAGAGCCCAGCGGGTCTCCCAGCCCGCCGTCGAATCCAGAGCCAGGGACTTCTCGAGGGGCGGAATCGCTTCGGTATATTTCTTTTGGTTGCACAGGGCCATGCCCAGAGCGGAAAAGGCGCGGGCGCTGTTGGGTTCCATCTGCGTGACTCTCTCGAGAACCGTTTGCGCTTTGGCCCATTCGTGCTGCTGCAGTTGCACTAAACCTTGTACGTAGAGAACGTGAGGATTGTTGGGAGCGAGTTTCAAGGCCAGATCCAAGGACTGCTCCGCCTGAGCGGAGTTGTTTTCCCGTAGAGCCTGCATGGACTTGTCGAGGGCCTCTTGGGCCTTAGGAGCGAGCATTACACTATTCGCGGCCGAAGCAGCCGGAGTGGACGACGGCTGACGCCGTAGGGTTATATCGAATCGAAGGGTGGTTGGTTCCGAAGCGATCAGGGTCTGTTCGCTCGATTTGTAGCCATCGGCTTCGACCAGCACGGTGAAGCTGCCCAGATCAGCGACCGCGAAGGAAATGCGGCCGTCGTTGGTGGAGCCCTGATCGCAGGGGGTCCCGTTCAAATACAATTTCACGTTGGCCGGGGTAGCCAGGAAGTTGCCGGTGCTATCACGGATAATGACATCGATTTCTACATGCCCGCCGCGCTTCGTTTCGGATTTGGATTGGCAAGGAGCTACGAGGACAGACAGAAGATGGCAAACGAGGATCGGCAGGAAAAACAATCCGATTCGCAGCACTCGCCGCTGCATGGGCCTGAGCATAAGAGCACAAGGAACTCGTCAAACCCAAATCGTTCCTCTTCTTCAGGGGTGCAAAGGACCCTGGGTCGATACTACCGCTTTGGAACGAAGAGTGGCAAAAAAATGTTGTGGCGCTACGGGGCCGGTCCTTGAGAATCCAGAGGCGATTACGGGTGAGCTGAAGTGAGGCGTGCAACGCCAATGCGCGACATC
>Ga0187782_10002057_pt1 | contig 14764 bp, 14 predicted proteins | sample 0715_SJ02_MP15_2_FD_132454 | JGI IMG/M metagenome (GOLD analysis project Ga0187782, IMG submission 132454) | Tropical peat soil microbial communities from peatlands in Department of Meta, Colombia - 0715_SJ02_MP15_20_MG | ecosystem: Environmental > Terrestrial > Soil > Wetlands > Peat | place...
ACCATCGAAGCGGAGAACCTTGGTTCCGGCTGAGTCACCTCAACCGTTATCGGCTGGCCTGTTTTGTCGATCGTCGCCACGGGCGCAATGATAGGCGTGAAGATACCATCTCCAAGAGCCGGTCGCGATTGCGCCGACGCCGTGGCGGCCGAAAGCCGCACGCAAAGGGCCACGCATAAAATCGCGCTGCCACAGAAAACCTTCCTCGAACTCGCTTCGCTCATTCAGCTGGCTTCCTACAGTTCCGAGTCGGATCAAAGGCGCGCCAAAATACGAAACCAGGAGGAACTAACAGAAGAAGCCTAACATCCAGCGGCCGACAGAGCCTCCCCATCTATGAACACCGATACGTCTTGATAACGGGAGTAGAATGCGAGAAATACGGATTGACGCCAGAAGATTCGGCGCTCCGCACCGATAGCGGAGAGGATGGCCCAAGCGGGTGCCGGACTGAGTGGCCATGGATCCCTGCCAACTGGAATCCGCGTAGTATATACGAGGGGTGTTACGCCCGGGCCGCACTGTCGCGTGTGCTTCAACCCGCTTTCTTGACTGCGCTCGGGCGGGACTCGATAGCGTCAGCAAATGAGACGCGCTATGTATGGCCTGGGACGGATCAATTGGCGCACGTGTGGCCGAATCGTTCTCGTGCTGGCCGTCTGCGGCACGTCGGTGCATGCACAAGGAAATCCGGCGCCATCGCAACGGCTCCCGCCCACTCCGCCGGTGTCGCCGATTCCGGAGGTGACAGAAATCAGTCCCGTGGCTCCCTGTCTGCAACCTCCACCGGTGGCGAATTGGCAAGACTACCAAGGCCCGTTTCCCAGGCTGATGCGAGCCGCCGGGAGAAAGCTCGAACTGAAGTCCGTCAACACGATCAGCGCGGCCCACTATAAGCCCGGCACGGTGCTGTGCTCCCTTACACTCGGGGGTAAATTCCTCCTCTTCGCAAAGCTCACATTCGCCCCGATCACCTTTCTGCAGGTGGCCGTCAATGCGGGTATTGGACAAGCGCAGAACTCCACTCCCGATTTTGGCCAAGGCGCGGCAGGATACGGGAAGCGCTACGGAGCCAACTTTGCCGATCAAGCTTCGTCTCAGTTTTTCAAGGTCGTGATGTACCCGCAAATATTTCGGCAAGACCCGCGTTATTATCGTCTCGCCAACGGCAGCGGGAAGCGCCGTTTCTTCCATGCGTTGGAGCATAGCGTTGTCGCGCACAGCGAGAACGGCGGAAACGAATTCAATTTTTCGGAATGGCTGGGAGCGACGAGCTCCATCGTCCTGAGCTACACATATCATCCGGGTGCAAACACAAGCGTCGGGCATACGGTCGGACGTCTTGTTTCGGGAGTTGCGCAGGATGCAGGCTACGACGTTCTTCGCGAATTTTGGCCCGAAATCACTCGTAAGTTCAAACTTCCTTTCCGTGAGCAGCCGCCGGAGGGTACTGCAAATTCGGATCGTGTAGCCCAATGACTTTCATCCACCGAACTTCGCGGAGATTACAGCTTGCGCTCGCCTGCCAGCGCCGTACGGTACTTTCGCTGATTCGAACTACGGAGTCCGCACTGAAAGACTCCAGCGTACGGATGGAGCGTGGGGTCCTGTCGTGGCAAGGAGGTGTTCTTCAAATCCTGGATAAAGCCGCAGGCGAATTTCGAACCGCTTATTATTCGGCTCCAGCCTCAGCCATGCCAGAGGAGCGTGTGCGGAGGCTCGCGCGCCCGCCTCTTCGATGGTTCTGGCGATACTCTCCCGCTCGGATTCTGAGATGTATTGCCATACAAGGGAATGGAACACGACCGTTGTGGCACGGTCAAAGAATTTCTCTAGACGCTTTGGGAGCCAGTCTCCACCATGAGCCTTTTCGACGACATATGGCACTGCGCCGGCCATGCTTATGGCAGCCTTTAACCGATTGATACGATCCTGCTGATCGGGCCAAATATACGAAAGCAAAGTGAGTTTTCCGGTATCGTTGCGTATTTCGATGGGCGACAGATCGCAAGCGGCCCGCTCGATGACCTTGATCGCAGGCGGAATGAAGGGGACCTCACCGACGAATACACCCTCCAGGCGCACGGCCGAAGAGACGTTGCCCCAGCCGCCGGTAGGCCAATCGTAGCGATATTGATCCCAGCAGAGGTTGAGTCCCGCACTCGCGCCGATTTCCAGCAGTCGCAACGGAAGCCGGGTCCTTTCCGCAATTACACCGAAACCTCCGAGCAAACTGCCGGAACGGCCAACATCGTTCGTCTGGACAGGATTGTTAATCAGTTGTCTCAGGCTGGACGCATGTTGTTCCACGGTTGAAGCAAATGCAATCCAGGCTCCGCCAAAATCAACGTTGCCTCCAACAGAGGGATAGAACCTCGCCAATTCATTCGCCTTTGCTTCAAGCACGAGCCGGTGGACAGATCCCATGAGGCGTAGTGGCAGCGCCGAGGATTCGGAATCATTTTCGTGCGGCTGCAACAATGTTCGCAACGCGCCGCCTTTTTCATACGCATCGGCACACCGGGCTAGCAAGTCGCCGTACAAGGGTGAGCCCAAGCTCACACACCAACCAGCTTGGCGACGGCACTGATCAGGAATGGACCGGGACAAGGACACTTTATCCTAGATGCTGATTCAAACAACGCGGCTGGAACTTAGTGCCACTGCCTGTGGGGCAAACCCGAAATTTGCCGCGAACTCCGATTTGCCGAGTATACGTCCCTTTGCGGGCGCTGACCGGCTGCGAGAGGAACATGTTCATTCCACTCCTATACGGCTTCCGGCTTGCTCAATAAACGCCCGATGCGTGCGGTGAGGTGCGGCTCCTGGATGCGACGGAAGCCTAAAATCTGAAAATGAGGCCGACGTTGGCCTCGCCTTGATGCGCGTAGTTCGGAACCTCCGCATAGTAGCAGCCGAAAAAGGGGCCGCAAAAGAACCCGACGGATGATGTGGTATGCGTGGGCGAATAGCGCACATCGAACCGGAAACCGAAGTTTCGAAGTACGAAATACTTCACACCGCCGCCGATATTGTAGGAGAAGCGATTCTCGAACGGCAGCACCACTGCACTGTTGGTGCTGAAATGCGTAAACCCTAACCCGCCGGCGAAGTAGGGCTGTATCTTCGCATCAGGCCGAAGAATGGGAACGTCAACACCCCACTGATAAAAATTGAGATTGACCTCTCCGACGCGGCTGCTCGCTCCCGTCCGGAGACTGATGCCATCGAGAACTGTCGGCTGATGACCCCACATGAACTCCGCCTCGAGATGCGGAATCAGGCCGACGTCAAGCAAGGCACCATAATCCCACGAACTACGAATATTCAGCTGACTGTACGGACCGGAATTCAGGTCAATGGCTCCGCCGAATCGCGAACCACCAAAAGGGGTGATCTCAACAGCGTGAGTCCATTCCTGGAATCCAAATTCCTGAGCACCGGTTGAGGCCGCAAAAACAAGAAGAAATGTGAGGCCGCAGAAAACTCTATATGAGGTCATTTTCGTGCCTTTCTTGGGGACAAGTTTCTCATGCTACAGCACTGTGTTGGGAACGACATCTTGCTGTACCGTAGACTCCCACATAGCAGCAATCGTGTCGCTCCGGTATTCCGTGTAGGTTGAGGTCGCGTAGACCTCGTGGCGAGTTCAAACCCACAGCCAACGGAAAAGTTGTGATGGCCTCGCGTTCGAACCGAGCCATCCGCTCGTCATCATGGGCAAAGGCCTCGGGTAGGCCTTGATGGCTCGATCGCGGCCGAACTCTCCCATCCCGCCCGCACGCAGGGGCCCAAGTGGATGCCGGACTGAATGGTCATGGCCCGTGCTCGCTGGAATGCGCGTAGTATATACGAGCTAGTTATGCACAAAGATGATTGCTCCCCGCGACGAAGCGGCTTGAGAGAGGCTGCGTCCGCGCCCGGGGGTGTTGCGAGTTCCGGCGCCAAGGGAGTTTTGGTAGAGACAATTGACGCTTTGGCACCTTAGACCGTGGTGTGCATTGTGGGAGCCGCACGGCCAAGTTAACTTTGGGGATAGCAATTCGAATATAGCCGTCTGGACCCTTACAAAGGCTGTGGACGATGATTGCGGCAGCGTAACCAACGTGGATACCGCTTCTCATCTGCACGCAGCTTCCGCCACACTAGGTGGAATAATGCGAAATCTCCTCCTGATACTTCGCGTAAGAGTCGCACTGCCAGCGGCCATCACAATGTGCCTGATCGGCTTACCGCTGGGTGGTCTTCTATCCGGACACAGATTCGCGCTTGGACAAAGGGGGGACTCAGAGTTTCGGGTGCCGCTCGTTGAGGATTGGACGCACCGGCACCTAATCTACTCCGCACCGGTTTCGATGATCCAAAATCTCGCGCTGCAACGGCAGCAAAGATATCTTCAGCAGTACCTGGCGCGTAATGTTCGCTTGTTCCGACGACCTAAGTGGCGTACCCCAACCCCGATTGACCCATGGCCTAAGCGTGAAAATGAGTTGGCGCGGGACTGGGGAATCGCCGTCGGAAACGGCTTCACGGTTGGTGAAGGCAACTTCCCCGCCAAGTTTACTTTTGGTGTCAATCAAACTCCGAGCTGCACGGCGGACTATGTCGTTTTCACGACGAGTCAAACCGGGGCGGGGGTCACGGACATTTATGCCGTGAATAATCTGTATGTGAACTCGGCTGGCACCGGATACTGCTCGGGGACAAGTCCGAAGGTGCTGTGGTCCTACCACGTAGAGTCCAATGGTGGAGCGGCGAATACATCTCCGATTCTTTCGCTGGCCGGGGACCAGGTCGCCTGGGTCGAGGGGACTGGTGGGACGGCGGTGGTGCACATCCTCAAGCCATACATGAAAGGGGGAGATGGTACCATCGCGGCGCCGAACACCCCGACGGCCAGCGCAACGGCGGCAGCTTACGAACTCTGCACGCCAGCGGCTCCCAGCGGCACCACCAGTAACGCTTGCCTCTTCAATATCCCATTTGCGAACGGCGAAGACGACACCGGGGACGCGGCCGCAATCTCTCCCTCCGCTCTGTTCTATGACTATGACGGTGATTTTGCCTTCGTTGGCGATGACGGAGGGAACCTGCATGAATTTGCGAACTTGTTCAAAGGCGCGCCGGCGGAAGTGACGACGGGTGGATGGCCGGTCGCGATGACGCCGGTCGATGCAGGTCCGCAGTTGAGCAGCCCGGTCTATGACGAGACCTCCGAAAATGTCTTCGTCGGCGATAATTCCGGTCGCCTGTTCTATGTGAGGACTTCCAACACCTCCTCGGGGGCATGTAACGCCGGGAGCCACGGCGGAGTGCCACCCTGTGTCGGTTCCACAACTTTCACCGATGGCAATACCGCGAACACAAAAATCGCCACTTCACCAATTCTCGACGCTACCACGCAGCGATTGTTCGTCTTCTTTAGCCCCGCAGGGGGTGGGCCTGGAGCCTACGTCGGGCAGGACGACACAACCCTGTCGGCCGCAAACCAGATCCTAGTGAACGTCGGGACAGGAACTGCACACCGGCTGAACGCGGGCGATTTGGATAACGCGTATTACACATCGGACAATGGCTTGGGTGAGGGGACCGGCTGGCTGTATGTGTGCGGAAACGGTGGCACATCGGGCGCGACAGCCAACTACGCTTTGCTCCAGCGCATCGCCGTGACCAGCGGCAAGCTGGGCAGTGCGGTTGACTCAAAGCAGTGGCTGGCGAGCAGCGCCAGCGCGCGCTGCGACACCATCACGGAATTCTACGACGCGCCGAATGGAAGCTCCACCGGCGCCGTTGATTACCTCTTCTTCGGTGTCGAGGCCAGCGGCGCCACCGGAACCGCTTGTGCCGGGAACGGCTGCGTTTACGCTGTCACCGTTACCAACGGCACGCTCACGGTGCCGCCTGCGGCCGGGACTGGCGCCGTGAATGCCAGCGGCGGAATCAGTGGAATTGTCGTGGACAATGACAGTACGTCTACCGGGGCCGCGAGTATTTATTTCACCTGGCTGGCGAACGGTGACGGCACGGCTACGTATCCCTGTAATGGAGCTACGACGACCCTCGTTTGCGCAGTGAAATTAACACAATCGGGACTACAGTGAGCGACAGCTCATGAATTCGTCGGCAGTCATGGCCCTTGTGGCAATTCCCAGGACGGTGATTTGGTCGTATTTTGTGGGTGGAGTCGTCTTTGCAATCGGGCTGGTCACGATTCTTCTTCGCGGCGATTGGCAAAAGGCGCGAGGATTCGACAAGCTGATTCTGTTCGGGCCGCTTTTCTACGCGGCGCCACTCGCGGCCTTCGGCACCGAGCATTTCACACTGACGGAGACCATCGCGTCGCTTATCCCGGCGTGGATTCCGTGGCATCTGTTTTGGGCGTATTTCGTAGGTGCCTGCTTTATCGCAGCTGCGCTGAGCCTGGCGACGAAGATTCAAGTGCGTCTTTCGGCGACTTTGCTAGCCTTGAACTTTTTCCTTTTTGTCGTGCTCATGGACGTCCCGGCCTGGGCGCAAAATCCGCGAGATCGGTTCGGGCTGGCGTTAACGCTGCGGGAATTATCCTTCAGTGGCGGCCCGCTGGCGCTGGCAGCCAGCCTATCCGGGCGAAGCGGGGAGCGTGTCCTTGTGACGATTGCGCGATACTTCGTTGCCGTTCCTGTGCTGTTTTACAGCTTCGAGCAGTTCCTGCATGCCGATCACGTTCCCGGCATTCCGCTGGAACGCGTGACTCCCTCCTGGATCCCCGTGCACACCTTTTGGACGTACCTGGCGGCCGTGGTTTATGCCGTCGCCGGTATCCCGTTGCTGCTCGGCAAGAAAACCCGCGCCGCAGCCACGTGGGTGGGCCTAGCCGTGCTCTTCGTGGTGTTGGTCGTCTACGTCCCGATCGGGTTAGTGGACCGCGCCAGCCTCGACAATGGTCTCAACTATTTGGGGGACACACTGATGTTTTGCGGCACCGTTCTTATGCTCGCGGGCGCCATGCCACGCGAAGCGTAGCGGCGCGAATCATCGGCGAATCCTGGTCCCAACGGGGATCGCTTGAGGTGCTATTTCTTGTTAATCAGCAAATCGTGGTAGTCCTTATTGTTTTGCTCGCAGACGTATTCCTGTAGGTCCCACTCAGGATGGAGCTTCAACAGCCCGCCGTATTGCCAGGGCGCCGCGAAAACGTTCGGATCGTCAATTGTCGCGACGTAACTGATCGTGTCATACGACGTGCGGCGGTATCGCTCGACGACGTGAAAGGCCGTTGTGTGGTGATACTCGGTGATGACGGTCTTGTCGTTGAAGCCGGTCACGTCGACGACGAGCGTGTCTCCCTCCCAGTGGCCGACCGAATCGCCCATGTAGGTGGGATCGAGAGTGTCAGGGTGAGAGCTCCCATCGGTGGGGATGACGCGAAACATCGGATAGGCCTCGTAGAGAATGACCACAAGATCAGGCGTCTGCACAATCTGCAGAGGGTATGGCCACATCGTAGAGGTGGGAACGCCTGGCGGGACACACTGCGCCGTTGGACCGAGGGCGCTTTCCTCCTCGGTTAGCTTGAAGTGCTCTGCGCCCGGCTTGAGCACGGGTTTGTCGATGGGGACAATGGCGAAGCCACCGATATATACGCCGGAAAGATCGGGATGGTCACCCATGCGGGGAATCGGTTGATCTCTCACGTTGGTGCAGACCGGTGCGGCGCTGGCTGCGGAGGGATTCGAGTCTGAGACGATCACCGTGATGGAGCGCTTGTCGTCGCCGCCGCGGCCCTTGGCCGTCAGCGTGTATGTAGTGGTCACGGCGGGAGTGAGCTGGCGAGTGCCCCGTGCGGCAATGACGCCCACGCATTGATCGATCGACATGTTGTCGGAATTGAAGGCAGCCCAAGACAGCGTGACCGACTCGCCGGCGCGGACGGAACTTGGCTCAGCGGTAAACGTCTTGATCTGCGCGGGTGGACCGATCGGGAAGCCCTCCGCGCGGGGCGGCGGCGCCGCCAGCTGCTGGGCAGCCACAGTCGTTGGCACAAGGACGGCAAGCAACGCTACGGCGATCAGGGGTCTCTGGTGCCCTGGCAAGGTTGACCCACTCTTACTCCGCCACATGTCTTGAGAGGGCAAAACTTTGTTGGCTACGTCGCGGCCTAGCTTCGGCTCACGGGCACGGTAGATCTCACGAATTCTGCCCGTACCAAGGGCGGAAAGAATTTCGTAGGTTCTGAAGAGAGTGCACGTCAGGGCCATTTTGGAACTGGATTATAGCCCAGGAACATTCACGCATTCGATGGCTCCCTGTCAATTCATACAGTTGTAAGTCGGTTCTGGGAGCCTAAAATGGGGTGTATATTTTGACGCTCGGACCAAGACCTACAACCGGGCGTGCGCAGCGGGCGCGTATGACCCTCGCACGAGTACGCGCCCGCTGCCTCCCCTTTGCTCTCGTCGTATGAATCGTTGTCAGCCAAGGCATCCTATCTCCGCCATCGACCTCGAACAAGTCGCGACTCGGGAGTCCGCTGTGGAAAAACGCACGCATGTGGAAATCCTCGCCCCAATCAGACGGGCCCGGCGACACTCCGCCATCCAGTTGACAACCGATCGCGAAAGCCTCACACTGCCGCGCATGCGGCTGACCATCTTCTGCCTCTTAGCATCCATCCTTTTTCCGTACTCGGTGCGAGCGCAGAACTCTGGAGTCCCTGTTTTCGAGATTACTCCAGTAAACAGCCAGATTACGTTCGACGTCGAAGCGTCGGTAGATATCAAGGGGACTTTTAAAAAGTGGGACGCCACCTTGACATGTACATCAGCTGATGCCGCAACCTGTGTTTTGGACATCAAGATTCAGGCAGACAGCGTGGACACCGGAAGTGGCATGAAGAACGGCAAGCTGAAGGGAGATGACTTCTTCGACGTTAAGGACAATCCTTATATCACGTTTCACTCCACGAAGATTGTTCAGAGTGGCCCCGACACCTTTGAGGTGGATGGTGACTTTACGATTCGCGGAGTGACCAAAAAAGAGAAGTTGAAGCTCACGGTCTCCGGCAACGGGGGGACTCGTGACACCATCGCAGGCACCATGGGTTTTGACCGCAAGCAATACGGGATGAATAGCGGGATCCCGTTCATCAAGATTGCCAACGCCGTTGAAGTCAGTGTCCTCCTCAAAGGGAAGCGAGTCAGCGGTCCTCCCTTGGTATTCAAGCAATAAACAGCGCGGCTCGTCATTTCTCATCGCACAATCAGAAGAAAACTACCGCGATGAACCAACGTTTGCTGTTCGCCTGCTTGACCCTGGTCGTTCTTCAAGTCCCGGGCCAAGCACGTGCCCAGTTCACCGAACCGCGCACTTACGACAATACTCCCGTAGGGATTAATCAGCTCGAGCTTAGCTATGCGTACGCGCACGCCGACGCCTCGATAGATACGTCGCTCATTATCGCGGGCGCAAGTTTTAACCTGAATCAAGGAACGATCGACTACACGCGTTATTTCGGCTTGCTTCACCGCCTCACGTGGGTGGAAGCGAGTGTTCCGCTTGCCGGTCTCAGCGGCTCGATCGCCGGCACGATTGTCCACGGTTCCACCACTGGCGCGGGTGACTCTAGCTACCAAGTGGCCATGCTACTGAAGGGGGGGCAGGCGCTGAGCGTGAAGCAGTTCGAGCAATACAAGCCGACCACCACTCTGGGTGTGAGCCTAACCATCACTGCACCCACGGGGTCGTACCACCCCGACAAGATTCTGAACCTGGGTTCGAATCGCTGGTCGTTCAAGCCCGAAATCGCGCTGTCTCATCCATTTGGACCTGAGCAAAGGTGGGAGTTCGACGCGTACGCCAACGCCTATTTCTACACAGACAATATTTCTTATCATGGAAGACAGATCCTTGGGCAGCAGCCGTTAGCCGGACTGGAAGGACACCTCAGCTATTCTTTTAGCGACAGCCTCTGGGCCTCTGTGGATACGCGCTATTCCTTCCGCGGTACTACGTTCCTCAACGGTGTCACTCAGAACAACGCACAACAAAATTTCATCTTAGGAAGCGAGATGAATGTATCGCTTACTCCCCGAAATTCGCTGGTCTTCGAATTCGCCAAAGCGCTGGTGCATCACAACGGTCCAACTCTTGTTGGCTTCAGCGTAAAGTATGACTATACCTGGGGCAAGGATTACAGGTAACGATGCTATAGAAGACGATTCAAGCGATCTGTCGTCGCGGCGGAATCACTGCCACAGGCGAAACGCGATTCCTGCCTCCAGAGGCGCTAGCCTGTCATCTAAGTCCCAAGTCGATTGGGGCTTCCAGGGATCAAAACGCGTGAAGCTCGTGTTTTGTCGGCTCTGAGCAAGCGGCATGCCTTTCATCAGTTTCTTCGCACCCACCGAGATGCTGGCATTGGCCCGATACCAGTTTTGGAGAAATCCTGCACGTGTCGGCAGCCACTCCTACGCAGCGCTACTTCGCCGGCCGGACAGATGGCCTTCGTCCGGGCACGAAGGAGCGCCTGCTTACGACTACCTGCTAGCGAGCTTTTGCAGACTGGAGCGCTATTGAGGGGAGTGGGATGGAGCGGCCGGAGCATTCGTCGGTGACGAGGGCGGTGGAGCAAGCGTGAAATGCCCGTTGACGATTGGATTGCGCTCCTCACCCTCGCAGTCCTCGTAAATCATGCGGTGTACGTGCGCCACTCGTTCGTAGGTCCGGCGCATGTGCCAGGGTGCCGTGAGATTGGTTGGATCGATGACGGTCATCTGGTCTTCCAGATGGTCCTTGTCAATCATTCGAATCCTCTCAACGAACCGCGCCTGCGGGCTCAAAATGGTGATCGTCTGTTCGCCCTCGACATCTCCAAACGCCAGGACGGCGACGCCCTCCGACTCCGAAGAAGCAAAAGGAGATTTAACCGCAATTGTGTCGATGACGAGCGTCTGTCCTTCCCAGTGGCCGATCGAATCACCCCAAGGCGTGGCCCACAGATCATCCTTCGGCGTGTGCTGTCTTCCGTCCGTGTAAACATGGCGGACTTCGCGGCTCGAGAATATAAGAGCCGTCTCGTTCGGAGTCGGAAGAATCTCGAACATGAGCGGTGAATCGAGCATTAGCGACGGATATCCGAACGTGCAGGCCCGCACGGCGCCGCCGGGATCTTCTCCGCGGTTGACGGCCTCCAGTCTTTTGCGCTCCATCGCGACGATCTTGTCCACTCTGGCCTGGACCTCCGGTTTGTTCGGTGGTCCCCACTGCATCTCCTTAAGGACCTGATCGAGCGACTGATTGAATCCGCCCGTCGCATCGGGCGTTGCACCAACGTTCTCCCACTGGCCACTCCAGTCCGGCAATTCTGTCGACGCGCCCATTGTCGCCACACAACCCAGCAGGATCGCCGCCGCTTGTACCTGTCTCCGTAGAATCATTTGCCTTCACCTCCCGACGCCGGGGGTGAGCCGATCAGGGGTCCGTCCGGTCCGGTTCCCGATAGGTACTGGCCACCCTTGACGCCATCGCGCATGGGATGGATGACCAAGGTCACCTTATCACCCGGCTTCAAGGTTCCGGGCCGCCACCCGACTCGCGCCAGATGCTCCGGGCTCGTCATCTCAATGCTCCACTCCTCTTCATTGCCGTCGTCGGCCTTGACGAGCAGCTGGATGAAGACATGGGGATTGGTCCAGCGGAAATCCTTGACAACGCCTTGCAGCGTGATCGACTTCGACTGGTCGAACATCGCAAACGAATGGTGCGCAAGCGCCGAACTTGCTGTCAGCATAGCAGCGATGGTGATGAGGGTATAATTCAACGCCCTACTCATTCGATTCCTCCACAGATCCGGAGTTCCGCCTTCTCGTCTAGAAATGGCTTGTCCGATGAAACCGTGCTCCCAAAGCCCATGGTGTTCGTTTTCGATCCTTCCGTTTAAGATGGCGCTCAGCGGCAAACACCGCCGCTCCTATCGATACAAAAGGTGATCTCATAGCGTGCTGGACTGAGCGGCCATAGGTTCTGCAGGCCCTGGATTTGCTTATAGTACATACGGTGTCTGCTACGTACCAAGCTGATTTGTCGAGAGCGAAAATTGGCGTCAGAATCCTCCGCTGCTCGACCGATCGTTTTTCGTCGTCGACCTCTGTCCACCGCGACGCTTTCAGCACCGTGGCTGCCCACCGTGTGTGCGCTGTTAGGGAGGACACCCGAACACTTACTCGGGCCGTCGCGAGGCCAGCCTGGTTATGCACATTGGCTAGATACCTCCGGTTCCCCGGCTTCTCCACAACCTGAGACTAAGCGACACTACGCGACGATGCGGACGTAGATAAAGACGAGAACGACGAAGGCAGCGATGCCCAGGAAAAAGCCTCCAAGGTGCAGGCGGGGGTGGATGGCACGGGCGTAACGGACACTCGCCACGAGAAAAGCGACGTTGGACAAGATGGCGAAAGCGAACCCTCCGAGGACGAGAATTTCTGCGTAGGACGCACCCCAAGTCCAACGAGCGGGCCCCAGGGTTATGAATGCCAGCAGGGCGGAGCCCAACGTGACAGTGGCAGCGGTGGCAAAGGTGTAGCCGGCTGCAAAGCCCACATTCGCGTGCAAGAGAAGCAGCAACAAGGCGATCGCATATTCGCCCACCACGACGATCGCCACAAGAGCGCGATAGCGCGTATCGGTTAGGCCAAAGAACTGCGTCACTGAGAATAACACGGCGGGAATAAGGACGTTCGCAAGCGCCGCAACACACAGTGCGGTGCAAAGAACATGCCGGCGCAGGCGGATATTGGCAGCATCCTTTGCAGAACTCGTTGCGATGTCAGCGGGCACGAAAGTAATAGGAGGATTATACACAGGAAGGATGAGGGAATGTTTCTTTACTACCCAAAACCACCAAACGATCAACGCATTCTGAGAAGGCGTCCCTTAGGAGTAGGCTTCGATGGTTTGCCAAGCAATGGAGGAAACCCACTTTAAACGCTAAGGGCGCGGGAATGGCCAAGGGGACCGAGCCCAAATCATGTCGCACGGCCAGGCATTGTACCTTTACCATGGAAACCTATCGAACCTAGTTGAACGTCGAGGCTTTGGCGGATACGATTTCACCGCGGATCAGAGTTTCTGCGACCGGAAGGTGATGTTGATCTCGGCGCGGTCCATCCGAAAGGAGGCGCGCCACTGGAGAATTCGATGAGGAGAATTTACACAACCGTGGTGGCCGTAACCGTGCTGATGCTCGCGAGCGCCGCACTCGCGCAAGTGACACTGAACTCGGTGAGAGTCGGCGCGCAAGACCCTGCTGCACTGGCGAAGTTCTACGAAGCCGCGTTCGGCATGTGCGAGGTCAATCGCATCAATGTGCCTGGAGGACCGGAGATCTTCGTGAACTTCGGTGCGACGATCGACGCCGCAAAGGCCAACAAAAGCGAGCCGATCGTGATCGCGCATCGCGATTCCGACGACCTGAAGGACCCGATTGCGCATGTGATCCTGAACGTGAAGGACATGGCGGCGACAGTCGCCGCCATCAAGGCGGCTGGCGGCTCGCTGGCTGGCGATCCTCGTCCGTTCGGAAACACGGGCATTCTCATAGGCATCGCGATCGATCCGGCCGGTAACCGCCTTGAGCTGATTCAACGCCCATGATTTAGCGCTTGTTTTGGGGCGAGCAGCAATTCGACGCGCTTCACGAATTGCGAAGAACGCGTCTGCGCGGCGACGAACTTCATTGGAGTCACTTCCGACTTGCCCGCCTACCATCATGTCCGAGTGTTAATTGCTCCTTTCGTTCTTCCACTTCAACACCCTCAGCGCCCGCAGGGTGTTCCACCGGCTCGGCTGGCCAACGCCTTCGAGCCGGAAGAAGGTTCTTCCACGGTACTCATTCTGAAGTCGCCAACGGCCAGTGGCATCGCGACGTCGTTCGACAATGCCCAAGGCCTCTTCGAGCCTCCGATCGAGGTGCGCATCCGCGTCTTGGAAATAGTCAAGTCCGCGCAACACGTCATAATGCCAGCGCGGCGGATGGGAAAATCGTGTCATCGCCGCGTTCACGACCCTGCCGGTGCGATGAGAGCGAAAGAGGTGGTGGACTAGAAGGAATTCACGCCCTCGCGCCTGCGCCTCTCGCGCGTCTCGTGCCTTTGCCGGTCGGAATCGCTCGTATTCCAGTAAGGCCTCGAGGGCCGAGATTGTCGTGTGGAACGATCCATGTGTCGCAGTCCCGTAGCCCGGCATCGCGCGGCAATTCCAGCCTCCGTCTGCCATTTGCTGCCCAACAATATGCCCGGCAAGGTGATCGACGCGCGCATCGTCAAAACGAAACCAGCTCGCCACAGCCAGCACCATGCTCGAAACACAGGTTTCGCTCCGTTTGCGGTAGGGCGTCCAAAAGTTGATCCCGCCATCGTCCCAGAAGCCGGTATCGAGCAACACCCTGCATGCGCGCAGCGCCTGCGGATGTTTCGCCGACAGGCCGAAGCCGCGAAGCAGAAGCATGGTGTATGTAGTGGAAGTCCACTTCGGAACGTAAACACCACCTCCCCAACGTCCATCCGGATCCTGTAGCGCTAGCAGCCGCGCTCCCCAGCCCTCTTCGCCAACACGTTGCTGCTCGCGCTGTACAGTCCTTTCCGCCGTCTCTGAGAGATCCCGCAAGGTCTGCCAGCGAACGGCTGGGTCGCCTGCGAGAAGCCATTGAACGACCGTATCCGTCTGCCGCCTCCGTGATACGGCTGCGCGGTTCATGTTATTCGGACCAATCGAAGGAATAGGCCTA
>Ga0187782_10002059_pt1 | contig 14758 bp, 14 predicted proteins | sample 0715_SJ02_MP15_2_FD_132454 | JGI IMG/M metagenome (GOLD analysis project Ga0187782, IMG submission 132454) | Tropical peat soil microbial communities from peatlands in Department of Meta, Colombia - 0715_SJ02_MP15_20_MG | ecosystem: Environmental > Terrestrial > Soil > Wetlands > Peat | place...
CTTTCGGGCCCCGCCTCGCGGCGAGTGCTATTTCACCCTTGCGCTTCGCTATCACTTCACGTCCATCACGTTGTGAAGAGGACTTTCACCTCCAAATGGTCAAACATGCTCGGCACACAAAAAGAAGGCCCGGCGTGGGGGTGCGCCGGGCCCCGGGGTGGCAGTTGCTATTTTTTCTGCTCGAGGGAAAACGGGAAATCGAAGACCAGGTTGCCCACCGGAACACGCAAGGAAAGTTCGTGGGCGTTGGGGTCGCGTTCGAACCACATCACACCGGCGGTCAGTTGGCCGGACGGAACATTGCCGGACTTGAGCGCCACGGATTGCACGTCGATGGACTGGGTGCGTTCGAACATGACGTGATGGCTGGACGCCAGCGCCAGATGGGGATTCAGATAATCCGGAGCCGGGGAAGTGCGGTTCGCGAGGCGATCGCTCTCGGACACGGCGGAGTAGTCGGCAACCGCGGAGCGCGAAGGCACCGCATCGGCCAAGGTCCAGAAAACCTGGTGCGTAGGCTCATGAGCGATCCTGGCCGCATCGGTGGCCAGCAGGGCGCGAAGATTGGGCGCCAGCTCGTCGAGGGTGATGATGCCGGGAAGCACAAGGACGTGGTCGCCGGACTCGTTGGAGACGGCCACGTTGGCGCGATACTTCCAGCCGCTGTCCTGAATGGAAACCTGCACGGTGATACCGCCGGCGGTGATGGATTCGACGTGGCGGTCATGGCTGAGGAACTCGTCGCAACCGGCGGCCCCGGCGAACCAGCGAACCACGCCGTTGACCGGCTTGGCGGAGGCTTGCGCCGAGCGCTGGATCATTTTGGGCACGGCGTCGGTGGCGAGATACATCTGGGCGACGTAGCCCACCACACCATCTTTGGTGCGGATTTGGGCGGTGTAGCCTTCCTGGTTGGAAAGAACGGTGACCGGTTCGCCGCAGCTCAGGGTGCCAACCAGGTTCAAAGGCAGAGCCTGCTCCTGATCGGCGGTGAAGGGGATATTGGTGACGCCCGGGCATTTCACGACGGCGTTAGGGGCGGCAGCGGGCGCCACCGGGGCGGCACCCGGGGTATTTTCTTCGCTGGCGAGGGCCGGTAGAGCAGCGAAGAGTAAAGCAGAACCCAAGATTAAATGTTTCGAAGTGACCGACATGAAAGCGTCCCTCCCTCAGGACTGATCATTGGAAAAGTGCAATCACGCTATGATTGGAATTTTTTAGGAATGGAGTGCTAGCGTCTATAGTGCTGGCGTACCAGAAGGACAGGTAATTCTTGGGATACTGACCGTGGTAGAGAGAACAGTTAACCGATTGCGCGAAAAAGGCAGTGGCCCTGGAAGGCGGGCCCTACGAGAGGTACCGAGAGCAAAGTGCCGGTCTGAAGACCGGCGCTACAGCGGTACAGGGGAGGGTAAGTTATGGGACTGTAACTTGACCCTTGGGCAGCGGTGCGCTACGGTGGAGAGTGGTTAACCCGCCCGTAAAGAAAGAGGCGGAAACCGAGAGGAACCCTTATCGGCTACCCGTTGCGGGAAGCAGCACAACCTTCCAACTGGATGAAGCGAACCATACATATCACCGGGAAACTGGAACCGTTCTTCGGGACACTCGACGAAAACATACGGATGCTGGAAGATGCCTTGCAAGTGCGAACGCACTTGAACGACACGCGTTTGACCGTCGAAGGACCACAAGAAGGCGTGGATCAAGCGGTGCGGATTATCGAAGAGTACAACCACCTGACCAAGCACGGAAGGGTGTTGAGCGGAACGGAAATCAAATCGTTGATGCGGGTGGCAACCGAAGAGCCACAGATTTCGCCCCGCGGGATGTTCGAACACGCACGCACGCGGTCGTTCGGCAAGAAAACGGTGACGCCGAAGAGTGCCAACCAGCGGCACTACATGGAAGAGATCGAAAGCCACGACATGACGTTCGGGATCGGCCCCGGCGGAACGGGGAAGACCTACCTGGCGGTGGCCATGGCGGTGAGCGCGCTGCTGACCAAGCAGGTGAATCGCATCATTTTGGCGCGTCCGGCGGTGGAAGCGGGGGAACGGCTGGGATTTTTGCCGGGGACGCTGCAACAAAAGATCGATCCATACATGCGGCCGTTGTATGACGCGCTGTACGATATGCTGGACGCGGACCGGCTGGAACGGTTTCTGGAGAAGGGCATCATCGAAGTGGCGCCGCTGGCGTTCATGCGCGGGCGCACACTGAACGATTCGTTTGTGATTCTGGACGAGGCGCAGAACACCACCAGCGAACAAATGAAAATGTTTTTGACGCGACTGGGATTCAATTCCAAGGCGGTGATCACCGGGGACGTGACGCAGATCGATTTGCCCGCGGGAAAGAAGTCGGGGCTGGTGGAAGCGATGGAAATTTGCGGGCGAATCCCGGGAATCAGCGTGATTCAGTTCGGGGAAAAGGACGTGGTGCGGCACAACCTGGTGCAGCAGATTATCCGGGCGTACGAAGAGCATGACGCCGGCGGTCCGCAAAGAAGCGGAAACGGGCAAGGACCGGCGAAAGAGCCGGCAGCCGCGGAACGGCCAGTGTCGTAGCTGGGAATGAGCGGCGAGAGGGGCGAAGCATCCGCCAGGGCGCGACGGGAACTCCATGGCATCGAGAATGGACAGAAGCGCGTACGTTTGCCAATGCGCGAGCTGGAAAATTTCCTGGACAGGACCACAGCGGAGTTGGGATTGCGCGCCGGGTGCGCGTTCGTGCGGTTGGTGACCGATGGAGAGATGCGGCGGCTGAGCCGGAGGTTCCGGGGGAAGGATAAAACCACGGACGTGCTGTCGTTCCCATCGGAAACACGGACCCGGCCGAAGGCATTGCGGGCACGCACGAAGCAGTTGCGAAAGGCGTTCTTAGGAGACATTGCGATTTCGCCGGTGACGGCGCAGCGAAACGGCAAAGCGTTCGGGCGAACGACGGTAGAAGAAATTTGCGTGCTGATGCTACATGGGTTTTTGCACCTTCTGGGATATGATCACGAAACCGATCGCGGCGAGATGGAACGAGTGGAGTCCACGCTGCGGGGCCGGTTGGGACTGAGCTGATGTTGCTGTGGGCATACATCGGCAGCCTGGTGGTGCTGGCGCTGGGCTTGCCCATCTTCTCCTACCTGACGCTGATTTACCGCGAACTGGGACGCATGACCACGGGGCGGGTCCACGAACACCTGGAAATCTTCGAAGCGGAAATCGAACCAAAACTGAGAATCAATCGAAGGAGCGGAGGAAGAACGTTCCGGATATTGGGGCATTTCTGGCTGGCGTTCGTGGTGCTGGAAACCACTCGAGCGGTGGTGTACCTGGTGCCCAATCGCTGGGAGGCGGGATTGCAGTTTTTGGTGTTCCTGTCGCTGGAAGTAGTGATGGCCATGCATTTTATTCCGGACATGCTGCTGTACCGGACGACAGGTCGCTGGCTGATGCCGCTGCTGCCGCTGATTCGCGCGGCGATGTTGCTGGTGTGGCCGATCCGGATTTTCCTGGAGGGCGCGGAGGGGTTGGCGCGGATTTCCGAGCAGGAAGTGGAACGCAGCGAAGAACAGCGGACGGAAGAGGGCATCGAAGCGCTGGTGGAAGTGGCGGAAGAGGAAGGGATCATCGAGCCGGAACAGGCCGACTTGATCGAGCAGGTGGTGGAGTTCAGCGACAAGCGGGTGCGTGAGGTGATGACGCCACGGCCGGACGTGGTGGCGCTGCAGGCGGACGCTTCGCTGGAGGAGATGCACGCGAAGTACCTGGAGACCAAGTTCGCGAAGATGCCGGTGTACGAAAGGACGCTGGACGACATTATCGGAGTGGTGTACGCGCAGGATTTGCTGCAGGTGGCCGACGCCGATTTATTGGGGAGGAAAGTGCGGGAGCTGGTGAAACCGATTCTGTTTGTGCCGGAGACCAAAGTGGGATCGGATTTGTTGCGGGAGATGCGGCAGAAGGGGCAGTCGATGGTGGTGGTGATCGACGAGCATGGATCGGTGGCGGGGATCGCCACGGTGGAAGATTTGGTGGAAGAGATTGTAGGGCAGAGCAATTCGGGAAATGTCCGGCCAGCGCCGGATGCGGTGCGCGAGTCGGACGGAAGTCTGGTGCTGCGGGGAAGCATGTCGATATCGGACGCGGAGAAGCTGTTGTCGTTGGAATTTCGCGGACATGGCGACGAGACGGTGACCACGGTGGCGGGATTGTTGAGTCACGCGATGGGAAAAGTGCCGGCGCCGGGAGACAAGATTGATTTGGCGGGATACCGGTTTGAGGTGCTGGAGTCGAACCAGCGGAAGGTGCTGCGGTTGCGGGCAAGACGATTGGCGACGGCGGGTTCGCCGGCGGGGGACTGAGGGGCAGTGGCGAGAGAGTTGGAAAGTTGGGAGTTGGGAGAAAGAGAGATTCATTCCGCAAAAAACGCGGAATGGGGCAGAGGTCTTCGCTGCGCTCAGAATGACGGGTTTTTTCTGATTTGAGGCAAGACGCCAGGATCGAAGAGAGATTCATCGCGGCGATTCGGTAAATCCAGAGGAGAACAGGATGAGGAGATTCGCGAAGGGCGCGTGGGTCGTAGTGGTCTGCGTGATGGCGTGGCTGGGTGCCGGATTGGAGTTGACGGCAGAGCAAACCGCGAAGCCCGCAACGAGCAATGTGGACATGACCTGGGGGGTGAAGATTGCGATGCGCGATGGAGTTCGGTTGAATGCCACGGTGTATCAGCCGCACGAGCAGAAGGCAGCTTTGCCGGTGATTTTCACGTTTACGCCGTACATCGGAGACTCGTACACGGAGCGCGCGGTGTATTTCGCGAATCACGGGTACGTGTACGCGCTGGTGGACGTGCGGGGGCGGGGAAACTCGGAAGGAGAATTTGAGCCATTTGCGAATGAGGGGCGAGACGGCTACGACGTGACGGAGTGGTTGGCCAAGCAGGGGTATTGCAACGGGAAAGTGGCGATGTGGGGAGGGTCGTACGCGGGATTCGATCAATGGACGGTGGCGAAGCAATTTCCGCCGCACCTGGCGACAATTGTGCCGGCCGCGGCGGCGCATCCGGGAGTGGACTTTCCGTTTCAGTACAACATTTTCGCGCCGTACGACATGCAGTGGTTGACGTTCACCAGCGGGCACACGGGAAACACCAGCACGTTTGGGAACGATGCGTATTGGAACGCGAAGGCGCGGGAGATGTACAAGGCGCACAGCGCGTTTGACGAGTACGACAAGCTGGTGGGGAATCCGTCGGCAATTTTCCAGAAGTGGCTGCAGCATCCGACTCCGGACGGGTATTACGACGCGATGGTGCCGAGCCCGGAGCAGTATCAGAAGCTGAGCCTGCCGATTCTGACGATCACCGGGCATTACGATGGGGATCAGCCGGGGGCGTTCACGTTTTACAAACGGCATATGCAGTACGGCTCGGCGGAAGCGAAGGCCAAACATTACTTGATCATTGGGCCGTGGGATCACGCCGGAACACGCACACCGAAGACGGAAATGGGCGGATTGAAATTTGCGGCGGCCAGCGCGCTGGACTTGAACAAACTGCACGACGACTGGTACGCGTGGACGATGAAAGGCGGGCCGAAGCCGGAGTTTTTGAAGAAGCGCGTGGCGTATTACGTGATGGGCGCGGAGGAATGGAAGTACGCGGACAGCCTGGAAAGCATTTCGAATGGGACATTGCTGTTGTATTTGGCTTCGAATGGGGCAGCGGGCGACGTGTTTCACTCCGGATGGCTACAGGTGGCGAAGGCGAGTGGGGCGGGAACAGCGGGGGCGGATGCGTGGACGTACGATCCGCTGGACAATCGTCCGGGAGATGCGGAGCCTGCGGAGAATCCATCGTACCTGACAAATCAGACAGGGTTGATGGATTTGTATGGGCAAGGCGTGGTGTATCACGGCGAACCGTTTGCGGAGGCGACGGAAGTGAGCGGGTTCCCGAAACTGACGGTGTGGCTAACCATGGATGTGCCGGATACGGATCTGAACGTGACGTTGTACGAGATACAAATGGACGGCAGTTCGATTTCGCTGAGCACGGCGACGATGCGAGCGCGGTACCGCGAGTCGTTGCGAGAAGAGAAGCCGGTACCGTCGGGCAAGGCGGAGAAGTACGTGTTCGATAATTTCATGTTTTTCTCGAGGCGGGTGGCGAAGGGCAGCCGGTTGCGGGTGGTGATTGCCAGCGCGAATTCGCCGTCGGCGGAGAAGAACTACAACAGTGGAGGAGTGGTGACCAAGGAGACGGGGAAAGACGCGCGGACGGCGCATATTCAGTTGCTGCACGATGGCGAGCACGAGAGCGTGTTGGAACTGCCGGTGGTGAAGTGAGCGGGGCTGCGGTGGAGAAGCAAGAGGCGAAAGAGCACAACAAGCGCGCGGGCTACGTGGCGATTATAGGGCGGCCCAACGCGGGGAAGTCCACGCTGCTGAACCGGTTGGTGGGGCAGAAAGTGGCGATTGTCACGTCGAAGCCGCAGACCACGCGGAACCGGATACAGGGAATCGTGACGCGGCCGGAAGGGCAGATTGTGTTCGTTGATACGCCGGGACTGCACGAAGCGAATACGGTGTTGAACCGGCAAATGATGAAGGAAGTGGCGGCGGCGCTGGAAGGAATTGATGTGCTGTTGATGATTGTGGACGCGAGCCGGACACTGCCGCACGAGGATTCGTTATTGCTGGAAAAGGGGCAAAGATTTGCGGGGAAGACGACCCTGGCGCTGAACAAGATTGATATGGTGCCCAAGGCGAAATTGTTGCCGATCATGAACGCGTTCGCGAAGGCATTTCCCTTTGCGGCGCTGGTGCCGATTTCGGCGAAGAAGGGCGAGGGTTGCGAGGAGTTGCTGCAGGAGATTTTGAAGGAGTTGCCAGAAGGCGAAGCGTTCTTTCCGGAAGAGCAGATCACCGATCAGCCGGAGCGGTTTCTGGCCAGCGAGATTATCCGCGAGAAGGCCATAGCGTTGACGTATCACGAAGTGCCGCACGCGCTGGCGGTGTTTATCGACCGGTTTGAAGAGACGCCAAAGCTGCTGCGGATTCACGCGACGTTGCAGGTGGAGCGGGACTCACAGAAGAAGATTTTGATTGGGCACAAGGGGGAGATGCTGAAGAAGGTGGGGACGGCAGCGCGGAAAGAGTTGGAGAAGTTGTTGGGGAGGAAGATTTATTTGGAGATGTTTGTGAAGGTGGTGGCGGATTGGCGGGAGAATCCGCAGCGGGTGCGGGAGCTGGATTGGCACGCACAGATGGAAGGATTGGGGGAGGAGGAGTAGGTGTGGCCCTTCGCAGAAGGCGCTCAGGGCAGGCGAGAGGGAAGAAGATTTCACCACAGAGCACACAGAGAGCACAGAGAAGGCGGAGCCAAACACAGACAGAGGAAGAGAGATTCTTCGCTGAGCGGACTCCGCTCAGAATGACGGGGCATTTTGGTTTTGGGACAAGATGCAATGGTTGAGATCCTTCGTCGCGAAAAACGCTCCTCAGGATGACAAGGGGGTGGGTGCTGAGTTGACGCACGCTTACCAATCGCTGGGGAGCAGGAACGAGCGGCTGTGGTGGATTATTCGGGGGCGGCGATGCCGAGGGACTTCATTTTGCGGTAGAGGTGGGAGCGCTCGAGGCCGAGGGCGGAGGCGGTTTGGGTCATGTTCCAGCGATGCTCCTGGAGTTTGCGGAGGATGAACTCGCGCTCGTAGGCGGTCCGGGCTTCGTGGAGCGTGGAGTAGGGCTGCTGGGGACTTTCGGCCACGCCGCGAAAAAGTTCGGGCGGCAAGTGGTGAGGCTCGATGTGAGCTTGCGGACAAACGATGACCAGGCGCTCGACCAGATTCTTTAATTCGCGAACATTGCCGGGCCAGGGATAGCGCACCAGGATTTCCAGCGCGGCATCACTCAATTCGCGAGTCTTCTTGCCATATTCGGAGCTGAATTCGTTCAGGAAGAAACGAGCGAGGACAGGAATGTCCTCTTTGCGTTCGCGCAGAGGAGGAACGTGGAAGGGAATGACATTGAGGCGGTAGAACAGGTCCTGGCGAAAAGAGCCGCGAGCAATTTCCTGTTCGAGGTTTTTGTTGGTGGCGGCGATGACGCGCACATCGACGCGCAAAGTTTGATTGGAGCCGATAGGTTCGATGCGCTGCTCTTCAAGGACGCGAAGGACTTTGGACTGGGTGCGCAGGCTCATGTCGCCGACTTCGTCGAGGAAGAGCGTGCCGCCATCGGCTTTTTGGAATTTGCCGGTTTTGTCGCCGGTGGCGTTGCTGAAGCTGGCTTTGACGTGGCCGAACAGTTCGGATTCGATCAAATCTTCGGGAATGGCGGCGCAACTGACTTCGACGAAGGGGCCTTTGCTGCGCTGGCTGTTGGCGTGGAGGGCGCGGGCGACGAGTTCTTTGCCGGTGCCGCTTTCGCCGTAGATGAGCACGCGGCCATTGGTGGGAGCGGTGACGGCGATTTGCTGGCGCAGGGCTTTCATAGGCACGCTGTCGCCGATGACCTGGTAGCGATGGACCAGTTCGCTGCGTAGAGTCTGGTTTTCCTCCTCAAGGCGGCGCTGCTGCAAGGCGTTGCGCACCAAAACATTGATTTTTTCGAGGGAGAGCGGCTTTTCGATGAAGTCGAAGGCGCCGAGCTTGGTGGCGCGGACGGCGGTTTCGATGCTGCCGTGGCCGGAGATCATGATGACCGCGGGAGGACGAGGCAGGTCCTGAATGCGGGTGAGAGCTTCCATGCCGTCGATGCCGGGAAGCCAAATATCGAGCAGGACGACTTGGAAGTCATCTTTGCTGGCGCGGGCCAGGGCTTCCTCGCCGGAAGCGACCGCGTCAACGGCGTAGCCTTCATCGCGAAGAATGGAGGCCAGCGATTCGCGAATGCCTTGCTCGTCGTCAACTATCAGGATTTTGCCGTGTGCGTTCATCGGCCGGTATCCGCTTCGAGGCGTTCCGAACTACCGGCGGCAGACAATTCGGCGATGGGCAGCTCAATCAAGAAACGCGAGCCGACGGGGCGATTGTCTTCCACGCGGAGAGAGCCACCGTGTTCGGAGATGATGCGCGCGGCAATGGCCAAGCCGAGGCCGGTGCCGCGATCCTTGGTAGAAAAGTGAGGCAAGAAGAGCTTGTCCTTATCTTCGGGAGAAATGCCGTGTCCGGTGTCGGCGACGGATATTTCGATGGTATCGGAGGCGGGGCGGAAATGGGTAGCGACGAGGATCTGGCGGACGGTGGCATCTTCGAGGGCTTCGGCGGCATTGTCGACCAGATTGATGATGACGCTGCGCAGGAGTTGGGCGTCGGCGCGAATGGCGGGGAGATTGGGGGCAAGGGATGATCGGAGCTCAATGTGATCGAGGCGCCCGGAGAAAACTTCGAGAGCCTCGCGGACGGTGGTGTTGGCGTCGATGGGTTGAAGGCGGGCGGTGGGGAAACGAACGAACTGGGAAAACTCGTTGACCAGCGCGGAGAGGGTGGCGACTTCGCGAAGGATGAGGCGAGCGCCGTCCTGGGCAATGCGAGTGAACTCCGAATCGGCGGGGGATTCGGGGGTGCCGGAGCGAAGTTCGAGGTGATGCAGAACGCGTTGCGCGGAGAGCTGAATGGGCGTGAGGGGATTCTTGATTTCGTGAGCGATGCGGCGAGCGACTTCCTGCCAGGCGGCGGATCTTTGGGCGCGCAGGACTTCGGTGAGGTCGTCGAAGACCAGGACGAAGCCGGTGTTGGCGCGCATGGGGCCAAGTGAACTGACGGTGACGGCGAGGTGCAGGACCCGGTCGCTGACCACAACTTCGATTTCGCGGGTGACCACACCCATGCGCAAAGCGCGACGCATGAGATGTTGAAGAGTGGGATGGGCTTCGGAACCGACCAACTGCTCAAGGGAGCTGCCTGGCTGGGAGTCGACCGCAAACATGTTTTCGAAGGCTTTGTTGGTGCGCAGCACAGCGCCGCTGGGGTCGAGGTAAATCACACCGGCAGGAATATTTTCGAGCACGGTTTCCATGAGGTTGCGGCGGCGCTCGAGTTCCTGAACGGCCTGCTGGAGGTTGCGAGTGAACTCGTCGATTTGGGAGCGGCTGTCGCGCAACTGCGTGGTCATGGAATTGAAGGAGCGGACCAGGACGCCGAGTTCGTCCTGAACCTGTTCGGGGACCTGGTATTCGAAATTGCCGGCGGAGATTTCACGGGTGCCTTCCGCGAGGGCTTGGATGGGAACGGTGACTTGCTTGGCCAGGAAGAGCGCGACCCAAGTGGAGGCGGAGAGGACCAGGATGGTGAAGAAGAACAGGATGAGCAGCATTTGGCGCTTGAGGGCGCGGAGATTTTGTTTGAGCTTTTCGTATTGCTGGGTCTGCTCGCGGATGGTGGTCCAGTGCTTCAGGAAATTGGGGCTGGTGCGGAAACCAGCGACCAGGACGGCGTTGGGATGATCCGGCAGGCTGAGGGGAATAGCGGCGGCGAAGTAGCTATTGTTTCGCGCGGACCAGACCTGGATGCCGCTGGGCAAGGTGTTCTGGAGGGAACCTTGGGCGCCGCTGATGGTGCAGAGTTGCTGGGAACGATCTTCGGCCTGATCGTCGCAGATGACACCGCCTTTGAGGAAAGCGCCGTTGGCGTCGTAAATCCAGGCGGCGTCGAGACCGAGGTTCAAGGCGTGTTGGAGGAAGACGTCGGGCGAGTCAGAGGCGAATTGGGCGGCTTGATGGCCGAGCATATGCAGGCGAGGAAGGGTGCCGCGGCCGATATCGTTGAACAGTTGCTGGGTCTCTTCGGAAGCGATTTCGAGCGGGCGGGGAAACCAGCGGCCGAGAGTGCGATTGAGCAGCGAGTAGCTGACGAAGAACATGAAGATGACGGGAAGAAGGGAAATGGCGGTAGCGCCGAGGACCATCTTGGTTTTGAAGCGAGCGCCAAGCTGCTCTTTGCTGCGCTCCATCAGCAGACGGACGAAGCTGCGGGTGAGGATGAGGCTGAAGACCAGCAGCGCGGCGATGATGATGCAGGAGACCGCGTAGAGCACCATGATGTCGGGCCAGGAACGCGGCTCGATGGGCACGTCGAGAGAGCCGAGGGTGAAGACGGCGGCGAGCAAAAGGGTGAGGAAGATGCCGCCGATGACCAGGCGAGTGCGCAGCTTGGAGGTGACTGGGCTCATGGGCGGAGTTCCTCAGCAGATGGAAGGAAGGGACGAAGAGCGCAATGTTGGCAATCGGGATGGCGTTTGCGGCAGAAATGTTTGCCAGTATGGACGATCAGAGCGTGGTACTCGTTGAAAAGCGGCGGGCTGGAAGGAAGATTTTGCTCGAAGAGCCGGCGAATCTGCTCGTAGGAGTGTTTGCCGTGAATCAGGTTGTGGCGTTCGAGGATGCGGCGCGTGTAGGCGTCGACGACGAAGACGGGATGATTGCCGGCGTAGAGCAGGATGGAGTCGGCAGTTTCGGGGCCGATGCCGTGGACGGCGAGGAGTTGTTCGCGAAGGAGGGAAGTGGGAGCGGCGAACATTTTGTCGAGAGAGCCCTGGTAATGGCGGCGCAGAAATTGGACAAAGGCTTTGAGTTTGCGGGCCTTTTGGCGGAAATAGCCGGAAGAGCGAATCAACTTGGAAAGACGCGCGAGAGGAACGCGTTCGAGCGTGGCAGGGGAGAGCAGTTTTTCGCGGCGAAGGGCGACGATGGCTTTCTCGACGTTGGTCCAGCTGGTGCTTTGGGTAAGGATGGCGCCGACGATGACTTCGAAGCGAGTGCGGCCGGGCCACCAGTGCTGCGGACCATAGGCTTGGAAAAGTGCGTCGTAGTAGGTGGTCAATTGTGGGAGCGGCGTTTGGGGATGCGGCGGTGGCGCGGTGGCGAGGTGCGCGGGGCGGGCGTGGGGCGCCCTGGAAGGACGCTGGTGGACGGAGGTGGGCGTAGGCAGAATGCGTGTGGCTGGCATCTCTTCGGAAGATAACGACGGCGTGGGGGCAAGTCAAGGAAGAGGAAGTGAGGGAGTGACCCCTCCCCGAACGGTGCGGCACCCAAAGTGGTCTCTGCGGTTAATCTGTGGGCCACCCGCCAAGTCAAGGAAGAGTAGGGGAGGAGTGGCCCCTCCAGCGCGAGAGAAAAAGCGCCGGTCGCTTCCTGCGTCAGTGCGAACTGGCCAAACGCAAGTGGTGACGGATTTTGGGGTCGAGGCAAGGCGCCGCTACGGGTCCGGCCCAAAATGGCGCTTGGAGGAGAGCGCCGCGTTCGAGAAAATAGCCGCCTGATCGCACACGAGGTGGGGCATGTTCGAAGGAAGAGTAGTTGCGATTTTTGTCGCCAGCAAAGCGGGAGCGCCTATGGAAGCGCGCGATGAGGTGAAGGCGACTCCCGGCCGCGGGATTGAAGGGGACCGCTATTTCGAAGGCACCGGCGCTTGGTCCAATCATCCTGGAGAGGGCCGCGAAATCACCTTAGTGGAAATGGAAGCGATTGAGGGCCTGGCACGCGAAAAGAATGTTGCTCTCCAATGCAGCGAGACGCGGCGCAATTTGGTGACACGCGGAGTTCCCCTGAATCATTTGGTGGGCACGGAATTTCAAGTGGGCGACGTGCGGTTGGTGGGAATCCGTTTGTGCGAACCTTGCCAATACTTAGAGGAAATGACCACGAAGGGCGTGCTGGCCGGACTGATTCATCGCGGAGGCTTGCGCGCAAACGTTCTTACCCGCGGGGTAATCCGGGTTGGCGATTCCGTCACCGAGGTGGTCAAGAGTGAAGAGTTGGAGCCAGCGAAGCGCTGAACGCTGACCGGATCTGCGCGATGAGGGTGAAAACCAGCGCAGAGGTGGGACTAGAGGCTCTATCTGTCGTTTTCGCGTCGGTGCACGGTTGAAGGTTGACGGGCAAAAAATGCTAAGGCGCCTGCTTGGCGAGCCGAGGATGTATAATCTCTGCCCCACCGGAGGTGCTCGTGGCCACTCCGCAAAGAGCGATAGATCAGGCTAAACAGGAAGCGTTCGTACACAAAGTATTCGGCGACACGAGCGCGACCATGACTACGCTGTTAGCCTCGATTGGAGACCGGTTAGGCTTATTCAAAGATTTGGCAGCCAACGGGCCGGGGACGAGCACCGAGATTGGTGGACGCACGGGAACGAACGAGCGCTACATGCGTGAATGGCTAGGCGGGATGACAGCCGCTGGATATGTCGAGTATGACGCTCCCAGTAGTTGCTTCTCCTTGCCAGCGGAACACGCGGCGGCGCTTGTTGCCGAGGGAGGTCCCTTTTTCTTCGGCGGCGCCTACCAGATGATTCCCGCATTGGTAGCGGTCTTCGACCAAGTCATCGAGGCGTTTCGCCAAGGCGGCGGTGTTCGCCAAGGAAGCTATCCTTCCGCAGTGTGGGACGGAATAGAACGTTTTTCCGCGGGTTGGTTCAACAATCTGTTGCTGCAGCAGTGGATACCAGCGATGCCAGCGGTGCAGTCCAAATTGCAAAGCGGCGCACGGGTGGCTGATGTGGGTTGCGGCCGAGGTGGCGCACTCATCAAACTGGCTCAGGCCTTTCCGGCTTGCCGATACTTTGGATACGACATCTACGGGCCGGCAGTGGACGAGGCCACAGACAGGGCCAAAGCAGCTGGCGTGCAGCACCTGGTCACCTTCCAACAAGTGGATGTGGCAAACGGACTCCCCGGCGAGTATGAAGTGATCACAACCTTTGACGTGGTCCATGATGCCGTTGATCCCCTCGGATTCTTGAAAGCACTGCGACGGGCATTGGCTGCGGATGGCGTGTATGTGTGTCTGGACACCAATTGCTCGGACAAAGGGAGGAGAATATCGGCCCCCTTGGCTCGATGCTGCACGGCTTCAGCGTTCTGTATTGCATGACCACGTCACTGGCTTGGGGCGGCGCGGGGCTGGGCACATTGGGCTTTCATGAGAGGAAGGTCCAAGAGATGTGCTCAGAAGCTGGTTTTCAGAGTGTGCGGAGAGTGCCGCTGGAGAATCGGTTTAATAATCTCTACGAGATCTGGCCGTGATCGGGACGTGGACCGACCGATGTTCATTGGGTTGAAAAGTGGGGAATGTTTCCGTGTCCGGTTTCCGTCGCTCAAGCCACGAAGCAAGGCTGCGCGCAATCTCACGCTTAAGGGGAGCGAAGTGCTGCCAGGAGGGCATCGCGGGTCCGTTGGAATTCCCCTGGAGCATACACCGGCTTGTTCACCAACCTGGGATTGATGGGTTGACCTTCAAAGAGGTCACCTCGGTATCTAGGAAAGAAATGCATGTGCAAGTGTGGCAGCGAGTTTCCGTGAATTTCATAATTCAACTTGACGGCAGCCGTGGTAGCCGCTAATGCCTTGGATAGTTTTCGTGCGTCTCGCATAAATGCCGAGGCCGCTGCTTCGGGAAGGTCGTGCAACTCGACGGCATGAATTTGCGACACCAGGCAGGCGTAGCCGGGGAGCGGCGCGGCTTCTTGCATGGTGATCCAGGAAGCTTCTAATGTTGCGACCAGGTCCAGAGGCTCCCGGCGAGAACATATGGGACAAGTCTCGCCGGAGCAAAGCGCCGCCCAGCGGGCAGGATCATTCCAAATGCTCATTTGGACCAACTTTCAAAGCGTGGCTTTCCAGGCGAGGGTGGAGGGCTCACTAGAAGTCATCTCATAAATACCTCAGGAGGATGACAGCACAGGCAAGCTGCACCATAGCGAGGAAATTCTCTGGATAATATTCCCAACGAATGACGACGCGACGAAAGTTATGAAGCCAA